>OBIC01000138.1_pt1 | contig 30857 bp, 29 predicted proteins | sample 1519831 | NCBI WGS metagenome assembly OBIC01 (sample SAMN03019805, study PRJEB22545) | beach sand metagenome | biome: beach; feature: sea beach; material: beach sand | place: USA: Municipal Pensacola Beach, FL | collected 2010-10-20 | depth 40-45 cm m
GACTTCCAGCGCGGCACAGCACGCCATTGACCTCAAATATAACTACCAACACAGCAGCGGGCTGACGCTGTTCGCTGGTGTCGACAATCTGACCGACGAACATAAGGACCCCTCTGAAGCAGAACGGGACCGTCGACCTGAAGAAGGACGGTTTATCTATGCGGGCGTCAAGTTCCAAGGGTAAATCAAGAGAAAATCTGGAGACATTAAATGGAAAGAAGAAATCTTAAATACATTTTGACCGCAGCATGCCTGTCGCTTTTATTTGCAGGGTGCAGCGACTCAAGTGATGAGCGTGAGGACGACACGCCACCCAATGGCGAGACACCCAGCAACACGGTGCAAATTGATGCGTCAGCAGGAGGTGTGGGTGCTTCACCAACTGACCCACTGAATAAGTACACGTATTTTGATCTGGATACTGGTCGCGTGGTTGAGCTGACAGATGCAGAAGCCGCACTTGATACGGTTTGGGATATTGCCTTTAAGCGAACAAAAACCAAAATCAACGGCGGTGCATCTGGCCCTGGTTCTGTCACAGCGGCCTTAGCGGACGAACAGGATGATTTTTATGATTCGGCGGGTGATCCGGATAATAACGTTTTCATGAATGCGACTGCAGAATCTGAGGAGGCCGCATTTGATGACTTTACGGATGCTTCCACACTAAATTTCGTTGCTGATGAAGATAAGCCAAGAATAGATGGATCGTTACAGGGTGACGAGACTTGGGCCTTATATGACCCGGTTACACACAGTATTTCGGCACAACCCGATGCTTGGAATATCGTCAAATCAGCAGATGGAAAGGCCTTCGCCAAGCTGCATGTGATCAATATTACACAAGCTTCTCGTGACATCACGTTGGAAATGTTTATCCAACAGGAAGGCGAAGTGGTCTTCGATACCACTGCTACGGAGTGGACTGCTTCGATTGGCCAAGGCGGTGGTTCACGGTGCTTTGACTTTGAAAGCGAGTCCGAGGTGGATTGCACCACAGAGTCTGCTGGCTGGGACGTCATGGTTGAAGTGAGCACGAGTGGTTATGAGTGGAATATGTGGACGAATGGCGGAATCCGGGGGAGCGGTCAAGAAGGCGGGTCTTATGGAACAATCCAGAGTACTGACTTTAATTATACCGGTGTTGGGGATGGTCAAGGGCTCTTTCCGGAGCGATATCTCGAAGCGGATGCGCCCACTGGTGTTTTTATTGAAAACAGCTGGTATGCCTACAACCTTGCAGGTAATCACAAGCTCTGGCCTAACTACCGGGTTTTTGCGGTCGGGACTGGTAGCGCTATCTATAAACTCCAATTCCTCAGCTACTACGATGAAACCGGGGAAAGCGGGAATCTGACAATCCGTTTTGAAGCACTGTAAGGGGCTATAAGTGAAGTGGTGGTTCTTTTCGAGCAATAAGTGAGGCTTTCTGTGCGGCCAGGCCGCACAGCGTTTTAAATATATGGGAGTTTCATCTAATGAGCAAACAACCGGTTGACTTAAGTACAGTACGTTCTGAGTACATCAACTTCCCGGCTGATTTCGAATCAGTATTGATTGGCACAGCATCTTCAGACGGGCTGCCAGACGCCAGCTATGCGGCCTACCTGGCACAGGATAAACATTATTATGTCTACGTGAGTGAGCTTTCTAAACATACGCAAAATCTCCGCGATACAGGCAAAGCCAGTTTATTGTTTATTGAAAGCGAAAGTGAGTGCCAGCACTTGTTCGCTCGCCGGCGCGTTACCTTGGCCTGTGAAGTCGAGGAAGTTTTCAGGTGGTGTCGCCACTTTGACCTCATTATGGACCAATTCATAGGTAAATTTGGTCAATTTATGAATGTCTTAAAGTCCTTTAATGACTTTCATTTATTTAAAATCACACCCCAAAAAGGTGTGTATGTAAGAGGGTTTGGCCAAGCGTATACGTTTGAGGGTGAGTCGCTGGAGATGGTTAAACATCTTAATGATCAGGGGCATCGAGCGAAAGGAAAAACGTCATCCAGCTCCATACAACTTCAGGCACCTTCATCATGATGCCCCGGCTTAAGTGGTCCATTGTTTGGAGTTTTTCTTGGATCTTGTTGTTCAGTGCGACTACAGCCCAGGCTCAGGCTGTGCGCATTGTTTCTGTCAATGGCAGTGTCACCGAAATAATTTATGCACTCGGCGCTGAGCAGACGTTAGTTGGAGTGGATACCACCAGTCAGTATCCGGTGTCAGCCCTCAAACTGAGGCAGGTGGGTTACCAGCGGAACTTGTCTATTGAGGGCATTTTGTCTCTAAAACCAACACATATTTTGGCGACGACAAGTGCGGGGCCGCCTACTGTCGTTCGTCAATTGAGAGCCAGTGGCGTGGAGCTGATCCAGTTCGAAGAACAGTATGACCTCGGCAGCATTATTGAGCGTATTCAAATGATCGCTCAATTGGTGGGGCAAGAAGAAAAAGGACAGGTACTTGTTGAAAAACTCAAAAAGCAATTTGCAGAGGTAGAAAACAGCATTCAAAAGCGGTCTCAGCGCGGAGCGGAAAAGACACATGGAGCAACGACTTCCGATCACTCTCAAGCATTAAAAAAGGGTGTTAAAAAAGTCCTTTTTGTTTTGGCAATTGGGTCGGGATCCCCTTTGGCGGCAGGTAAAAAGACAGCGGCGAATGCCATGATTGAACTGGCAGGGGGGGTGAATATCTTCACAGATTTTGAGGGGTATAAACCGGTCAATCCAGAAGTCTTGGCAGCTGCAGCGCCAGATGCCATCCTCATTGTTAGCCATGGCGCAGAGAAAAATAATGTACGCATGGTAGACAAAGTGCGCGATATTCCGGCGGTCAGCGTGACGCCAGCAGGTCAACAAAAACAGATCAGGGTGGTCGACGGTTTACGGTTTTTAGGTTTTGGTCCAAGGACGGGGGAGGCACTTCAGGACTTCCATGCTTACCTCTATCCAGATGCACAATTCACCCGGCGGGACGAGTTGTGAAGCAATGAGAGAAATAACGGCCACTCACCGCTCCGAAAATATTGATGCTGCATCCTCGGTTGCTCATGTTGTGAGTAGTCGCCGTTGGAGCTTCGGCATAGGTTTATTCGTGCTATTGGTCGTCGTGGCTGTTGCGGCGCTGGGGGTGGGTGCCGTATCAATTAGTCCCGGAGAAATCATTTCCATACTTGTGGACTCGCTTGGTTTTCCTCTAGCTGGCCCGCTAGACTCTGCGTATCAGCAAATTATTACGTCGATTCGTTTTCCACGGGTTGCTCTGGCCGTGCTTGTCGGAGCTGGGTTGGCTATTTCAGGTGCGGCAATGCAAGGGCTCTTTCGAAATCCGCTTGCGGACCCGGCCTTGATTGGAATATCCAGTGGAGCAGCTCTGGCAGCCGTTGCTGTTATTGTGCTCGGGGCAACTCTTTTGAGCGGATATACAGCCTTTTGGGGTATTTATGCGCTTCCCGTGGCCGCTTTTTTAGGGGGTTTGGTTACAACCTTCCTAGTGTATCAGTTTTCTAATTTCAATGGTCGAACAAGTGTTTCAACCATGTTGTTGGCAGGTATTGCGATAAATGCATTGACCATTGCGGTAACCGGCTTACTGACATATATGGCGAATGATGAGCAGCTCCGCACGTTGACATTTTGGAGTATGGGCAGCTTGGGGGGAGCAAGCTGGGATGAGCTGCGTGTGGCTGCACCAATACTGCTGTTGTCGATTGTGCTGATACCGCTGCAGGCGAGTGCACTCAATGCACTTTTGCTTGGTGAATCTGAAGCCTTGCATCTGGGTTATAACCTGGAACGGGTCAAGAGGGGACTCATTGTGTTAGTTGCCCTGTGCGTGGGTGTTTCTGTCTCTTTTACCGGGATCATTGGGTTTATTGGGCTTATAACGCCTCACTTGTTGCGGTTGTCGATTGGTCCGGATCACCGCTTTTTGTTGCCTTTTTCTGCACTCTTGGGAGCAAGCCTTTTGTTGGCTTCAGACCTGCTTGCACGAACGCTTGTTTCGCCAGCTGAGTTACCAATCGGCATCATTACTTCGCTAGTGGGCGGGCCATTTTTTCTATGGTTGTTACTTCGACAGCGTCGGCGAGGCGAAAGCTGGTAGAGCGTATCTGCAGGAGAAAGGTGATGCTTGAAATGTCGCAGGTGAGTTATCAGGTTGGCGAAAAGTGGCTGCTCGACAGTATTTCGCTTTGTATTCAGCCAGGAGAAATGTTGGCATTGCTTGGTCAAAATGGGGCGGGCAAGTCAACTCTGCTGAAGGTTTTATCTGGCGAGTGTCGACCCGCTTCGGGAGCAGTGACGCTTTCAGGGCAAACCTTACAGACATTATCGACGAATCGATTGGCAAAACAACGGGCTGTTCTCCCGCAAAAAAGCCGCCTGAATTTTCCATTTAAGGTGCTGCAGGTTGCCATGATGGGGCGAAGCCCGTACCGCGGAGAGCGTTATCAGGCGTCTGCTGAAGTTGTATACGATGCATTGAAAGCGACTGGCACGGCGCATTTGAGTGAGCGTGTTTTTACCACCTTGTCGGGTGGCGAGCAGCAACGAGTGCATCTTGCACGTGTACTGGCCCAGATATGGTCGCCGTCTGAAGATAACCAGGCGCGCTATTTATTGCTGGATGAACCGACATCAGCCCTTGATTTGATTCACCAGCATTCGGTGTTGGAAGTAGCCAGAAAATTTGCCCGTGAAGCACATGTGGGGGTTTTAGCGATACTCCATGACTTGAACTTGGCGGCTTACTACGCTGATCGGGTCGCTATTCTCCGAAACGGCAAAATGTTGTGCCAGGGGGAGCCTTTTCATGTCCTCACGCCCGCAACCATTTATCAAGCTTTCGGTGCAATTGTTAAAGTGATGAGGCACCCGGAGCGGGAGCGCTCTCCGCTAGTGGTTTGGACTGATCAAACAGAAAGCCAGTCAATCAAAACAGGCAAGAGATCTGTATCACAAGGTATAAACAAAAGTGCTTAAACGCTGCGTTGTTATGCAGATGTTCTTTTATGGGGTTATTTAAGAGAGTAAAAGCGGATGAGTCAGTCTGAAGATCTATATGCAAAGTCACTAAAGTACCAAGAGGTGCACCCAAAAGTCAGAGCTCGAGAACTGGCATCCATGCTTGGTGTAACAGAAGCGCAACTTGTTGCGGCGGGGTGCCATGGAGGAAATACTCAGCTCAGGTGTGAGTATGAGGCGATTTTTAATGACCTGAGTGCTCTTGGTGAGTTACTAGCCATTACACGAAACGACGCGATTGTCCACGAAGTGCATGCGACCTATAAGGATATGAAAAAGCGTGGCAATGTCGGTATGTTTTTTGAGCCATCGCTTGACGCCCGGTTTTTCTTCGATCGTTGGTTTTCTGTCTTTGCAGTGAATGAAAAAGGCCGACATAGCATACAGTTTTTTGACCAACAGGGACAATCGGCCCATAAAATTTATATGCTTAAAGACACCGATATTAACCGCTATAACGAATTGGTTAAAAAGTACAGAGATCCTGATAAAACAAAAGAAGAAATAAATTTTCCAGTTACCCCTTTAGTGGCTCCGGGTCATGTTGATGAGGAAGCTATAAAAGCTTCTTGGTCTGCCATGGGGAGTGTTCATGAAGGTGGAGGTATTATTCATAAATTTGCTTTGGGTGATTATCAATCAGCTTATAAAGCTCTGGGAATAGAATATGCTGTTGAAGTTGAAAAAAAAGCTGTTGAGGAATTCATTAAAAATTCATCGAATGTAAATCAAAGTATGCGCATTTTTGTGATGAATGGTGCTTCTGTTCAATCCTATGCCGGGATTATGAGTGAATGCTTTATCTCAGGTCCATGGTTCAATATTTTGAAAAAGAAATTCAATCTCCATTTAAAAACGCAAGCGCTGGGTCATGTCTGGTTGGTTAAAAAACCTGTTAAAAATGGAATAGCTGTATCAATGAGCATTCTTAGTCAAGAGGGGAAAGAAATCATGGTAATTTCTGATAGTCGATCTAAGGTATTAGGGCAGTCAGAACTATGGTTAGGTTTCGTCGAGAGTTTAATCAATAAATTTCAGCTCAAGTGATTATTTGTAAAATAAATTTTTACTATTTTAAATAATTTAATGAAGACGATTTATTATGAATTTTATTATCTACATCAGGGAAAATAACAGTATTGTTATCTCTATCATCTTCACGCTGTCAGTGTTTGCCCTGGCAATGGTTTTAATTAAGTTAGTTCAGTTTTTTTGGCTCAAATACCTATGTCCAAGCTATACAAATTTGTCTTTATTATTATGGCGGAAAGGTGATAGGTCCAGAGCAATCAGCGCAATGATCGCAGATAAACACCCTGTAGATCGGGTAGTTCTATTTGCTATGCGGGGTGTTTCAGAAGATCTGGATAACGCATCACATTACACACTTTTGCGCGAAGAGTTACAGCGTTTAGCAATTAAGGAGCTCAATCGCCTGAAGTATTTTTTTCGCCCACTCGAAATCATTGCGACGATTAGTCCTTTATTAGGATTATTGGGTACAGTTGTTGGTATGATTGAAGCCTTTCAACAGCTTGAAATGGCTGGAGACCAGGTTAACCCTTCGGTGCTTTCTGGAGGTATTTGGCAAGCGTTACTAACAACCGCTGGGGGGTTGTCAGTTGCTATTTTTGTTGTTGTTTTTCATAGCTTTTTCGATAAGCAAGTCGAACTGATTAAACAGCGTATGGAAGACAGCCTTACCCAAGTTTTCACACAGGAGATAACAGCCAGTATTCAGGAAGGGAAAGATACAAATGATTCGCTTCTGAAACAGCGAAGGAAGGTCCATGCGTGTTGACACACAGGCCAGGAAAACCTTAACAATAAATATCACACCGTTAGTTGATGTGGTTTTCATTTTACTTATATTTTTTATGCTGGCAAGTAAATTTGTTAGTTACCAATCTATTGACATTGAAATATCCAGTAACTCACATGTACCGTCCTTTTCTGATAGCGAAGTGAATGCTACTAAAGTGTATATTAGCGAGAGAGGTTATTATGAAGTCAATAATAATATTTATGATAGTGATGGCGTGATGGAAGAAATTAAAATTATTTATAAAAACAATCCGTTCAGTTTTTTTATTATTTTTTCTGAGCCTAACAGCTCAGTGCAAAGTACGGTTTCATTGCTGGATGTTTTTGATAAGTTGAATATAACTAATTTAGTTTTTTCAGTTGAACATGATAATTAATGAAGGAAAGAGAGCGTTTGGTGATAAGGAGTTAGGGATTATATGTTTTATCAATATTGTTTTTTTACTTTTGATTTTTTTTGTAATTTCAGGGCATATTAAAAATCTAGAGGAAGTTCCTGTGTCTCCTCCTGTCTCTCAGGTTGCAGATGAAAAAATTCAAACTGGAGTTGATATTGTAGTTGATCAGTGGGGGAGGGTTTTCATTGAGGGTGAGTCTAAATCATTTGACGAATTAAATAAGGTTGCACGTTATCTTAATAGGTCTGGGGTCAAGGTAAGTTTGAAGGTAGACGGCACCCTAAAAAATAGTGTTTTTAATGAAGTAGTGTTTCATTTAAATAAAGCCGGTTATTCCAATGTCGCTGTCGTTGTTGTCAACTGACATGAGATTAAAATTAAGTTTTTGGGTAGCCGCTTTAGTGGTTTCAATTTTTTTTCATTTTCTTCTGCTGGAAAGTATTCATTCTAAAAAATCTGATAAAAATGATTATTTTGAATCTCGTGAGATTAGCCTGAGGTTGTCATCTTTTCAGTTTTCAGAGAATAGTCGTTTTGGAGTTGAAAGTCGTCCTGATTTAGAAGGAAAAGAAACTTTTTATAATGTGAAAAAACCTGTTTATGAAGAGGCTAAAAAAAGCCGAGAGGATGATGGAGAGTTTTTATCTAAGTCAACTAATTTAATTGATGATAATAAAATTACCAAAACTTCAAGGAAAGTTGAAACGGTTTCTGAAAAAGGAAAAACTGATCGGGTCAATGACAAGGTCGAAGGGAAGAGAAGTAGTCAGCCTGTAAAAGAAAAGGCAAACTTGCTTCCCTCAAGCCAGCACCCTCAAGTCACTGAGAATAACAATAAGAGCCACATTGCTCATCAAGTGCCTATAGAAATACAACAAGCAGTTAGTCCGAATGTGAGAGGAGATAAAGAGGCACGCCGGAATGCTGAAAAGGCATACATTGATGAGTTAAACAACTGGCTGGCTCGCTACCAACGCTACCCGAGAAAAGCTAAAAGAAAAAATCAACAAGGAGTCGTCGAGGTAAAATTTACCCTGAATAAACAAGGTGAAGTTTTGTCTTATAAGATATTAAAAAATTCAGGTTTTCAATTGCTGGATTTAGAAGCTCAAAAGATGTTGAAAAGAGCCAGCCCGTTTCCTGCTATCCCCCCGGAGATGGCTCGTGGAATCCTTACAGTGACGGTGCCCATCGCATTTCAATTGCAGTAACTTTTGCGTATGAGTTTGTTATCTTTTTGTGTAAAAAGAGGGTTTCTTGACGTAATTAATATTATTGAAATGCTCATTTAAGTGGTTTAAATCTTTCTTTTTTTCTCTTAATCGCTTATAAAAGAATATTCGCTCAAGATGGAATTTTAATGGGTGATTGGTTTTGGGGTGGTGTGGTAGTACGGTTCTGGCTAGAGAAGGAGTTCGATCGTGCAAGATAATACTCAGAAAAAAGATACAGTCGTTCCACAATCAGAAAGTGGCCCGGCTAAAAAACAGGGCTCCGAGAGTTCTCAGGACTCAATGGCCCAGGTGCGGGAACTTCTTTTCGGCCAGCAGAGCCGGGATTTCCAAGCAAAGCTTTCAAAGCTTGAGTCGCTTTTGGATCAGCGTTTTACAAAGCTCTATCAGAATATGGAGGCCAAGTTTGCTGAGCTGTCTGAGACATTAAATCAGGTTCAGGACAAATTGCAGGACACGTTGTCGGCTGAAAGCCGGGAGCGACTGACTGATGTTGAAAAGCTGAATAGTTCGCTTAATCAGGCCCTTAATTCGATTGACTCGGTTCAGCAGGAAAGTGAGCACGCTCGAAATGAACTGAACAAGCATTTCTCAACTCAACTGGGTCAACTGGAAAGTTCCGTGACATCACGGCATCAAAGCCTGCTGCAAAAACTGGAATCCGTTCAGAATAATTTGTCCGAAACCAAAACAGACCGGACGATGTTGGCTAAGTTGTTACAAACAATGGCGGATGAAATTGAACAAGCGCAGGTGGATAGTGAGACGGCATGAATCCCACTCTGCCTCGTGCCAACAATGGAAACGAGTCTGCTCAAAATAAATCAGTAAAGGCGACTGCAGGCAAAACCGAGTTTCAATCACTCCAGTCGATTATTCTGGGGCGCGACTTTCAACAACTTCAGGATATTAGCCGGCAGTTGCAGAATCCTGTTGAGCGCACACACCTGGTGTCGGAAGTCCTTTCGGAGGCTGTTCGTGAACGCACTCAAAAGGATGACTCACTGGCGGCTTCGCTGTCCGAAACCATTGACCGTTCGTTGCAAAAGTCGATCGAAAAAGATCCCAGCCCTATTGTGGATGCCATTTTCCCGGTCATTGGGCCAGCTATCCGGAAGTCTATCCGAGAAACGCTGGATGGCATGCTGGATTCATTGAATCGCATGCTGGAGCTTGGTTTGTCATTTCGTGCCTTCCAGTGGCGCTTTCAGGCCTGGCGGTCGGGTGTCTCGTATGCTGAATACGTTGTGTTAAAAACACTGGTTTATAAAGTTGAACAGGTTTTTTTAATTCATACCGAAACCGGTTTTTTACTGAATCACCTCAGTGACGGGGGAGAAGACATTAAAGACCCACATATTGTCTCAGGCATGCTGACGGCGATTAATGATTTTGTCTCCGATGCCTTTAACAGCCAGCAGAAGATTAACACGTTTCGTTTGCAAGACATGGAGGTGAAAGTAACGGTGGGGCCTTATGCCATGGTGGCATTGGTAGTCAGAGGGTCACCGCCAGATACTTTGGGTATTAGGCAGCAGGAAGTACTGGAAGATATTCACCGTTTTTATAGTAAGCAGTTGAAACAGTTCCGGGGAAATGAGTCTGCGTTTGAAGCCACAACACCCTATTTGGAGGCGTGCCTTCAAAGTCAGTATGAAAGGCCACCAAAAAAGTCACGTTGGAAAGCTTGGCTGGTTATCCTGTTGTTGCTGGCGCTGGCAGGCTACTGGATCTTTACCGATTATCGCCAGAGCCAGCGGCAGCAACAGTTGTGGCAAGAAGTGGTCTCGTCAATCACAAAAGAGCCTGGGCTCGTAGTCGTTGAAGCGGGTTTTGAGGGTGCCGGGTATCGAGTGTCTGGGTTAAAAGACGTTTATGCGCGAGACCCAACAACCTTTTTGCCGGAATCTGCCTTGGCGTTGCCTGTGCAATGGAGCTGGTCACCGTTTGTGTCCTCCGAGCCTGAAATTGCAGAGAAGCGCTTGCAGAAAGTGACATGGCCAGCCGGTGTTTCATGGGAATTAGACGGCACAGGGGTACTTTTTCTGAGCGGTAGGGTAGAACAAAGTTGGTTTGATGCGATGCGGGCTTCCCTCGTGCATATCCCGGGTGTTGAGTCGCTGAATAGCCGCCAATTGTTGATAGAACAGGAACCTGAGCAAAAACTAAGACAACTGGTTCGCACTTTACGCTTACAGCAGTTGTATTTTCCCCGTGGTGAATCACGCTTATCAGAGGATGACTTACCCGAGATTATAACCGTTGTGAACGTGATCGAGTCACTTCATCAATTGGCGACAGAATTGGGGCGTGTTTTGTCAATACAGGTACGTGGCCACAGTGACCAGGTGGGTGGGGAAAGAATGAACGTGTTACTGAGTCAAGAGCGTGCTGATGAAGTGCTGAATGCCATTGAACAGCAGTCCAGCCTTTTAAAGCGTACGGGCATTTTGGAAAGCAGTGGCTTTAGCTACCGCTATCAGGAGGTCGTGGAAAGTCGAGCGCTAGTGAGCAACCGGCGTGTTGATTTTTATGTGATTGATCGATCACTCAACTTTCAAGAGTGAAAAAAGGAACGTTTTGAAGCAACGTAAAATTTGTATGTTAGGCACCTCATCGGTGGGGAAAACCAGTCTGGTCAGGCGGTTTGTGCAGAGTGTGTTTTCCGAGAAGTATCATACGACGCTGGGTGTCAAGGTTGATAAAAAGATCGTAAAGTCAGACGGTGACCCGGTCTGCTTGATGTTGTGGGATATTGAAGGTGAAGACCGGTTTTATCGAATTAAGCAAAACTATCTGCGGGGACTGGCAGGTTACCTGCTTGTGGCGGATGGCACCCGGCCTGTAAGCCTGGATGCCGCAATACGCCTTAAGAGCAATATGGCCAGCGCTTTCCGCGATACACCTCATTTCCTGGTGCTCAACAAGAGTGATTTACATGATCAGTGGTGTCTGCAGGCTGCGGATATAAAGAAAATAGCTTCTGCAGGTTTTACGGTCATATCAACCAGTGCCAAAACGGGTGAAAATGTTGAACAAGTGTTCACCAAGCTAGTAGAACTCATTAACTGAGTAGGTGTATAGGTGTAGCACACAATTTGTGCTGGGTAGAGGAATGAATGAAAGCTTCTTAGCCGGTTTATTGGAAAGTAATGACATTGTTGTGCTCAAAAAAAGCATGCGGCCTTACTTTCTGCGTTTAACGCCTGCGCCAGATTGGTATTTTGATCTCATTACAAAAGAAGAGGGAGGCGAAGGATGCCTGGATATCGATCTGGCTCCGCCCTTTTTGCAGAATTTTTTTGTGGACGCCTTGCAACTGCCTCGAGAGTCTGAAGGGGCACAAATCAGCTCAGGTGTTTGGATTCAAGAAAGCCAGGAGGAAGGTGAGTGCTATTTCGAGGCCAAGTCCACGGTCCACGGAGGGACTCTTGTGCTTATTATCAAAAAGCTGGGTCCGGACTTCGTAAGGCGACACCAGCAAATTCAAGTGGCCCGTGAACGTGAACTTGTGAACGAAAAGCTGGAGCGACTTGTTCGCCAGCGAACCTTGGAAGTGCGCCAACGCGAGGAAGAAATTATTCTACGCCTGCTTGCGGCATCTGGTGCAAAAGATGATGAAACCAGTGCCCATGTCCGTCGAATTGGGCTTTATTGCGCGGAAGTTGCTAAATCATTGGGTTGGAGCCATGAGGAAATTGATAATATTCGTTTGGCTGCACCGATGCATGATATTGGCAAAATCGGCATTCCAGACCATATCCTGCTCAAACCCGGCCGCTTGACGGAAGACGAATGGGCAATTATGCGCACCCACCCTGAATTAGGCGCTGAAATGCTTGGGAATACGAACATTCCGGTATTGCAAATGGCCTCGTCGATCAGCCTTTATCACCATGAGCGCTATGATGGCTCTGGTTATCCCTTGGGCATTGGGGGTGAGCAAATTCCACTGGCTGCTCGAATTGTTGCGATTGCTGATGTTTATGATGCACTTGTCCATGAACGTGTGTACAAACAAGCGGTTCCGGAAAAAACGGTACTGGACATGATGCAAGCGCAGGTAGGCAAGCACTTTGATCCTGTTGTTTTTCAAACCTTTCTTTCTTGCATCGACCAGATTCGCAGGATTTGCTCTGCCAATCAGGATGATCGGCATAATCACCTTCTCATGGCCTAAAAATCATTCGCGCAGTTGTTGTGATTACTCGACTTGAATACAGCTAGAAGTATCTTTCCCTTGCAATCGTTTTGACCTTTGTTGGGACAGAAAAACTAAAAACTCTGTTTTTGGCATCGGCTTCGCGTAGTAAAAGCCTTGAATATAGCGGCACCCCAAATCTCTGAGGCAGGCTAATTGCGTATCTGTTTCAACACCTTCGGCGATACAGGCAATGCCCAATGTATGGGCCATTTGTAAAATCACTTTGACCAAGGTATCAGCCTGTTTTGAAACACCCAGCTGAGCCGTAAAACTGCGATCAATCTTTAAGCTTTCTACTGGGTACTTGCGCAAATAGTTAATCGCAGAATAACCGGTGCCGAAGTCATCAATAGAAAAGTTTAAGTTAAGTGCTTTGAGGCGGTCGAAATTACTGCTTTTCAATGGGCTGTCATACATTAACAATGACTCTGTAATTTCGAGCGTCAAGGACTCCTCCGGGATGCCCGATTGCGCCAAGGTCTCGATAAACTGCTCTGTGTGGCGTGTAGAGTTAAACTCCTGAGCGGAACGGTTTAGGGAAAAATTGATGTTGTGACCCAGTGCTTCCGTTTCCTGATAGCATTTCAACACTTCCTCAGTCACCCAAGTACTTAAAGGAAGAATGAAGCCGGATTTTTCCGCGACAGGGATAAAGTCGGATGGCGGAATCGCTCCATGAGTCGGTGATATCCACCGACAGAGGGCTTCACAACGTGTGAATTTTTTCTGGTGAAGGTCAAAGATAGGTTGGTAATAAACCTGAAATTCACTGTTATCTAAGCCCCTTTTCATGCCTGCTGTGAGTTTGATATAGCGGTCCGCCTCGTCTCGCATCGAGGTATTAAAAAAGTAAGATACATTTCTGCCGGATCGTTTGCCTTCATACATGGCGCGGTCGGCGTGTTTGATCAGAGTGTCTACATCGTTACCATCGGCTGGATAGACCGCAATACCAATGCTACAGGTGACCGAAAGGTCCAGGCTGCCGGCAGCCATCGTGGTATTGATCTGCTTGGAGATGGCTTCAACTCGCTTTTCAATGGCTATGGTTTGTGTCAGGTTACGCAGAACAAGCACAAACTCATCACCACTGATTCGGCTTAACAAGTCATAGCTGCGCATACTGGCTTTTAATTTTTGAGAGATGGCAATCAGTAACTGATCGCCCACGGCATGTCCCAGGCTGTCGTTGATCTGCTTGAAGTGATCCAGGTCAATATACAGGAGTGCAAATCCTTCTTTGTTACGCTGGCTTTCCTGAATCAACAGTTTTAATCGGTGATTGAACTGGTAGCGGCTGGTTAATTTTGTTAAGGGGTCTATCGCTGAAAGCGTTTCGAGTCGTTTTAAGTGGACGGCTCGTTGTAAAGCGTTTTTGCGTAGTGTGCAGCTCAAAAAAGCAACGCAGAGGCTCAAGAGTGTCGCGATCAGCCAAAAAGCAAGATACGTCGAATGCGGAACACCCCATCCTCGGTGTGGTTGAATCGCCAGTTGCCAGGAGCCACCCGGCACATTGATCGTTAAGCGCTCGGCAGATGATTTGAACAAATCGGGCTGTCCCCAGAAAATACTTCCTTCTGCGCCGCTTCCATCCTGCCCTCGTAAAGCAATATCGTAACTGTACTGTAAGTCCCGGATGCCTGAACCTTGAAGAAGCTCATCAAATTTGATCACGAGTGCAATGAGCCCCCAAGGCTGACCATCCGTTAAATAAACCGGTAGCCGAGCGATTAATTGTTGTTGACCGCCTTGAACAAGCTGCAAAGGGCCTGCCAGTACAATTTGATTATTTTCAATGGCTCGTAGGGCTGCACTTTTTTGTACAGTATTTTTATTGTAATCGAGTCCAAGGGCGGCCTCATTGCCAGCCAGTGGATAAATCGCTGAGATCACTAAATCAGGCGCCAGGGCAATGTGGCGGATGTGCAGGTCATCGCTGAACAAATGCTGGCCGAGTGAGTTCAGCCCTGCCTGGTCTAGGTCGCCGAGCACAGAGACATGGACTCTGAACGCTCGCCCTACCGCAATATTGGCTTCCAACGTGCCTTCCAGCTTCGTTACTATCGCTTGGGCATGTTGGCGTGTGTGTTTGATGATCTCATCCTGTTCTTTTTGAACAAGGGACTGAACAATAACTGCGCAGGGTAAAAACGTCACAATAAAACCGAGGAGTCCGAGTAACCAGGAGGAGTGGAATAAGGGGGTTTTGCCAAAGGTGAGCGGGGATCTGGGTCGGACGAGTTCGTGTGATGATTCCAACAGGGACTCCGTTGTCTGGACTGTAATCTATGTCTATAGCTGGTTTGTAATGAAATACAAGTTTGTACCTTGCGTCAGGTTGTTGGCGGCCGTGCGCGCCTATTTTTGATCGTTTTTTAGGTTTCAGGAAATAAAGGTCGCTGGGGTGGCCGGTCGAGAACGGCCATCGGTCAGTCAGTGCAGTCCAATGCCTCGTGCCATCATCACCGCGAGTAGAGGCAAGCAGAGTAAGATGATCAGCTCCGTTTTGATCAGACGGATGACCCAAGGTGGAACCGGTGTTGACTCTGCGCCATGGCGTCGGCTTTTAAAGAAAAAAACGGTGGGGTAGATCGATAGCAGCCCAACGACAATAAAGAGTCCGATTTTTAAATGAAAAAGCCCGTTGGTTGTATAAAAAGACGCCGGCTTGCCAACCCAAAACCAGAGTGAAAATCCGGCGATCAGTACGACAACCGCGCTGAGGCCATAAACCGAATCGACCCGCGCGAGCTTCCGCAGCTGGGAGCGACTGAGTTCAGGTGAAATCAACGCATATTCCACAGCTAAGGCAGCAAATAAAAAGAACAGACTGATAAAGTGAAGGTAGCGAACGATCAATTCTGCCATAGCACATTCCCAATACGATTTTCGTGAACATGTACCCTGTGATCACCGCTTCCGTCTGCGTGAAACACGATCACGTATAAAAAGCGAATTCTACCACCGTTTGATGACTTCATAATGTGAAAATCCGGCACCGGCGGTGGTGCTCTTTTTCATATCCATGAGTTGAAAATAGTCTGAACAGGCTTGGCATTGCGAGGCTTTTTCACCGGCGGAAAGAGCGTCGGCCTTTGTTTTCCAATGAATGATATCGGCATATGCCGAGTGGTTTTTTCTAACCAGCTCTCTGCGGATAAAGCCTTTTTGTTTCAACAGAAAAGTGTGATTAACCTGGTCGGCCGCAGCCAAGAGGTGTTCTTCTTGGGTCGATGGCAGGATGATAAAAGGGGCCCACTCAACCGTCACGCGATCGGCTGAGCTGACTGCGGGCATCAATAAAAAAACACTGTAGAAAAATAGCTTGGGTAGTATGGTTGCCATAAACTTCTCCTTTGTGATGGTTGTGGAGAAGTACTCTATCGCCCAAGGCTGACAGCCTTATGTCAGTCACGTACCGGTATTTGGGTCATCACTTGAATGTAATTCGCCAGGTTGACGTGAGCAGGGAGTGGCTTTTGGGTCGAGGGGATCACGGAAGTGATTCGATCCAGCCGAAAGTCGCGGTAATTTTGCCGCAGGTGGCACCAAGTGCCTACAGTCCACTTGCTGCCCCAGAACGACAGATTGAGGGGATGAATGGGTCTTTCTGTGTGCTGTTGACGCTTGTCGTTGTAATGGATGTACAAGGTTTGTGCTTTTCGTATGGCGAGCCGTATTGTGTCCCAATGCGATGCATCCTGTTGGCGGTCAAAAAGGATGGGCGCCTCCACGTTTTTAAAGTTCAGGTCATTCAGATTTTTTTGCGAAGCCGCCTGAATTTTGTGAAGCAGTGTCTGGGCGGATAATGAGAGTCGGTCACCTGTCCAGCTTTGTACCAGCCGGACGCCCGTCACGAGCGCATCAAGCTCCTCCTGGGTTAAGGATAAGGGCGCGAGCTCATAACCATCATGGAGCCGGTAGCCTTGTCCGTGCTCGTGATAGACCGGGATGCCCAGAACCGACAGGTCATCAATGTAACGGTAGATTGTCCGTATTGATACGCCGATTTCTTCAGCCAATTCATTGGTTGATACGGGTTGTCTGGCGCGAATCAGGTTAGTGAGCTGAAACAACCGGTCTGATTTGTGTGTCATGCTTAGAAAAGGTGACCGGTTTACAGTAGCTTGCTGATCAGTGAAGCCGCGACTTCCGCCAGACCGTTAACATTGCGAATAGCATGAGCCTTTTGCTGGTTCGATTTCATCGAGTCGCCGATGATGGCAATCAATTCGGATAGTGTTTCTTTATCCACGGCAGCTTCATCCAGAACTTCTGTGATTTCATCTCGCGTGAGGTGCACGATACTGGAGGCCTCAGCCGCATACTGCTTGTCAGCCATTTGTTTTGCCTTGCGCCGAAGTTTTTCCCATTCTTCGTTATTCATTGCTTTCCCCTGTTTTTATTGATTCAGTAAACGCTCGATTTGATTCACCAGATGAGAGGAATTAGCCGCCTGTTCCCCGCCTTTCAGAATAAATTGATCCAGCTCCTGAAATATCTCATCCAGATTGATGTCTTTGCCGGTCAGATTCGACAATGCCTGCAGCGATGAGGCCTGTGCCTCTCGTGACTTTACGGCCGATTGCAGTAAGCCGGTGATGGAGGCATTTGCATGGCTTAAGGCCAGGTAGTTAGCATTCAGCTTGCGGATAATAGCCATGCGTGCTTTCTCCAATTCTTCTTTGGCGACATTGTTGCGGGCGGTCAAATCTTTTACGTCCTCAGATACATCAGCGAGCTGACGGCGGGTTAACTCAACGGAACCGCTGGGTGTGAGACCCTCAAAATAGGCGTTGACGGCCTTTTCCATTGCTTTGTCCAGGTCCTGCCGTTTGATTGCAAAGTGTAAGTTCACCAGGTCAACCTGTATCTCATACTGCCGTTGCAGGTTGGTGCCTATTTGGCTGCTTAAGTACGCCGATTCGGGGGGAATTGTTGCACAGGCAGACACGAGCAAAACACATAAAACGGCAAGGACGTGTTGTCTGATCCCAGAGCGGTTGAAGAGGCCGCTTATTCGGTGAATGAATGATGTTGGTAGATTTTGCACATAACCTCCTAGAGGGCCGCATCCGTGGCCCGTGAGTGTGATAATCGCGTGGACTATTATAAAGTCTGATCGCTGTTGATGGAGTTATTTGGGCGGATAGGAGTTTTCGATGAATTTTTGCACGGCCTTGGGGGCAAAGGCCGATAAAAGAAAGGCCGTGGTAATGTAGACGCCTTCGTTGCTTGTTGTATTGGCGTCCGTAAGAGTCATCCAGCCAAACCAGATGCTGGCAATCAGTGCGACGAGGCTCATTAAACGCATCATGGAGCGTTTGCCTTGATCATCGGTCAGTAATCCCCTGGTTGAGGGTTTGGCAGAAGACGGTGTCTCCGTAGTACGCTGAGTTTCATCAGTCATAAAAAACCTCCTTTTAAGTATTACCGCGCAATGTTTTGTTTCGTGAATAATCGATTAATTGGTGTTATGAGCCGCCTGCCTGTTTGGGCGCATGATACGCTGAGTTCCCAGTAGAGGGTGTGACGCTTGTCCACTTCAAGAAAACAGGGAAATTTCTTTATTTAGCTTTTAAATCAGGATTTTATTAAATAAGGCCAGCATAATTTAAAGTGACGAGGCGAGCAAATGTTTCAGCGGATTGAGCAGGCAGGCAGTTACTGTGCCGGGAGTTTGAGGTCGGCGATCAGAGGGAGGTGATCAGAGGCTCGTTTTTCACGTACGGTTTTTGGGATATCAACACGGACTAAACCGATTTCCGGGTCTGCGAAAATATGATCAATTCTGAGGAGAGGCCAATGGGTAAAAAATGTCCCTTTGGGTTGGTGCCCCTCCAGTGCCTCTTGTACATCCACCAGCGAGCGGGTAGCTGCTTTGCATACGCGTGTCCCAGGTGTTGCGTTGAAATCCCCACAGAGAATACGGGGGGTGGCACAGCGAGGGTGGTTGAGCCATTCATCGCCCAGTAAGGCGTTTATTTGCCGTTCACGTTCGGCTTTTCGCAGCCCAAGGTGGGTGTTGATCAGCTGAAGTTCAACGCCGTTGATTTCGATACTCACCCAGAGTGCACCACGGGGTTCGAGTGGAAAGCGCGTGTTCAATGTCGGCAATAAGCCGGATTTGATCAAACGCATGGGAAAGCGGCTTAGGATGGCATTGCCATAGCGTTCTTCTTCCATGTGGATGGCGGGGTGAAAATGGACGTCCATTTTCAGGTATTCCGCGATCAATTGTGCCTGATCGTGATAGTGCGTGCGTGCTCTTCCGACGTCCAGTTCCTGCAGGGCGATGATATCCGGATTGTGACGGGCGATTATGTGGGCGATGCGTTCAGGCGATGCTGTTTCGTCCATCCCAATGCAGCTGTGTACGTTGTAAGTCATTAAACGAAAGTGTTGGGCGTTCATAGGAACTTGTTGGACAGGCGGGGATGTCGTTACTTCCGTTTGGGTTTGTCGGCCGAGGACATTGAGCGCGGTATTTCTTAAGTCCAGTGGCCGCCAATAGGTTTTGTGTGTGTTGGCTGGGGGAATGTCCATTGGCAGCAGTGCAAAACCGTGAGTTTCGTCTGGATGGGGGCCCCCGTGCGCGCCATTTTCAATGGGAAAACTCATTGGTGCGAGTCCGGCACGCCAGCTGCATAGGATAAAGTCACCCGCACCGGGGTGCTTACACAAGGTTGCAAGGTCGTCCGCAACGTCGTCCAAAAAGGGGTGATCCTCTCCTAGTAAGGTGTTTTTGTCAGCCGGGAGTGTGTATTGTCCTTGCTGTGTGAACGCGAGAACCTCTTGGCTTTCTGTGACGGTCAGTACCATGGGGATATGGGCGTGCGTAACCAATGATTGTGCGAAGGTAGATTTGTCGGCATCGCTTAATGGTGAGTGAGCGTGGTAGATGAAACCCAAAGGCCCCATGGCAATCGTTTTAATAATGTCATGGGCTTCCTCAGGTGCTTCCTCCGCTGACTCATCAGCAGATTGAATGCCCGCCACTTTGTTTGCCCAACGCATGATGCGGCCACCGATAAAGCTGGTGCGAGTGAGCTGTTCTCCCCGGTTATCTGGGGCACCGGAGCGGCGGTGGTTATTTTTCAAATGGGTATTGAATACCTCTGCAATGGCGGCTTGAACCGTTTTACCATGAACCACAGGGTAAGGTATTGTGGCGGACTGCCCGTGATCGGAGTATATCCACAGGTCGTAATCTCGTTTTGCCGCATGTTGAGTGGCGCGCCAAAGGCGTTCAATGGCCTTGTCGATCCCACGTAAAGTCCAATGAGCAAAGCGTGAGCCAGGCCCACGGCGATGGGCTTGTTCGTCATACCCGAGGAAGTTTGCGTGAATAATCGGCAGTCCACGGGCAATATCGATTTTTCCACTGATCGTGATCAGCTCTCTCAGCAAAATACAAACGATGATGCGGACCGGAATAAACCTGAGTTCGCGGATAAAGTTGTAGCCGCGAGAAATGCCGTGGATAAAGTCGAGACAGGCCAGGATGACTTCTAAAAGTGTGAGTGCCAATAATCGAGTGCAGCTGTAGAGATTGGTCAGGACAAGAAAGACAAATGCGAGTGGTGAGAGTGATTTGAGATTTTGTTCACTACCCAGCGTAGCAGGACAGAAATGTGTTTCTTTGGCGCCGCCGGTAAAGTTGTTGGAATAACTCGCCCCTTCCTTGAGTAAAGGCTCGTTCGTTTGGCTCAGCCGAGCTTCAATCGCAGTGGCAGAGCTGGGTAAGTACATAATCATGGTTTTCTGGAGAGTACGGTCCTGATAGCTAAAAGCAGGCACAATGTTTTTTACGCCGTAGAACAGTTCCCCTTGCACGGCAGGCGTTGATGAGGGTTGTCCTGAGTAAAAGTCATGAACCCGATACCGTTGCTGATTAATCAGCTTAGCCAGAAACGGCAGATTGCCTTCATTGAGTGCCTTTTGCAGTTGTGGCCTTGATAGCCCGTCAATTTGAATCAGCAATAATCCCCGTTTCAGTGAGGCAGTGTTGGCTGTGTTGTTTCCGAAAAGGGTTAAGAACCATTCACTGCGGCTGAATCGCCGACGCAGTGCGCGTAGTACATTATCGAATTGTGTGATCATGGGATTCTGTTGAAAAGGCATCCACCGCCGCTTCAGCATAACCTTTGATCAGCTCCCACTCCGCTTTGATCAGCCCCAGCATGCTGTGCCAAGTATCATAACCAGCCTCATTTAATGTAAAGCCGGAACCGCTCAGTGCGCCGTAGAGGGCGAGTGCTTTGTCTGCAGTACGGGGGAGTGAAAATGTTTCTGCGGTTGTCAGCGCACAGGCGCGGAGGGCAAGGTGTTCCTTTTCGGTACGCTGTGTGAACCAGTTGAGTGCGGAGATAAAATCCGCATGACTTTCCGTTTTGATCAGGCGGCCGTTTTTTCCATCTTGAATGACTTCTCTCGCACCAGGCGCATCCAAGCCTATAATAGGCGTTCCGGTGGCCATCGCTTCGGTTAACACCATGCCTTGGGTTTCACTTTTTGAAGTGAAGATGAATACATCCATGGTGGAGTAGGCCGCAGTCAAAGCCTCAGCCGATAATACGCCAGAAAAATGGATCCGGCCATCGAGCTTGTGGTCTGAAAAATAATCATGCAACACCACTTCCATGGGGCCTGAGCCTACCAACAGGAAGTGAGCCTGGGTATTTTGCAAAAGGTAATCTTTGACAATACTGGCCATGAAATACAGGTTCTTCTCCTTTGCCAGCCGCCCCACATGCCCAATCAGTAAGGCGCTCTGAGGTATGCCCAAGGTATCACGGAGTGAATGATTTCTTTCACGTTTGAAGCAGGCAGGATTGACACCTGTTGGAATGACATGAACAGGTGTGGTAACGCCGCGGCTGACAATTAAGTCCCTCAGGCTTTCACTGGGGGCAATCACCGCATCACACAAATTGGCATAGTGTGTAGACAGCGAGATAACAAAGCGTTTCATCGCCGCTGAGTCACCCGGAACATAGTGTGTATACTGCTCATACAGTGTGTGATGTGTAAAGATGAGTGGTGTCTTGAACTGGTGAGCCAGTCTCAGAGCAATGCCCCCAACCAGAAAAGGGTGGTGAGTATGAATGATGGCGGGTTGGAAGGTTTCGACTTCATGACTGAGAAAGTGTGGGATGGGTAAAGCAACCGAGAAATCACTGCCGTTGAAATTCTGAATAGCGGCTACTCGGATGACATCTTTTTCATCACCTGGCATGTCTTCAAAGGTTGGAGCAACGGTTAAAACACGATGATTCCGCTGGCGGAATGTTTGTGAAAAGGCATCGATTGAGCGTGCTACACCACCAACATGCGGGGTAAACGTATTTGTCATCATCAAGATATTCATACTGGGTTTGGTATCCCTTTTGATTATGTTGTGGATGAATACTCAGTATCATCATAATGACAAGTGATGGCTATGGCTATGAATAGAGCTGGTCGCTTGGGAACGAGAGCCCAGGTCTGATTGCGTGGGCTGAGGTTGGTTTTTTTACTTTTTCGGGTTAAAGACCGGCAGCCCTAAAAACGGGCTGCCGCGTCAGTTTGAGTTATTGCCTTTCGTTGACAATCAAAATTTCTACGCGGCGGTTCGCAGCACGTCCGCTCGACGTTTCGTTGCTGGCAACGGGGCGGGTTTCACCATAGCCCACCCACGACAAATTCTTTGTATTCAGCTTGCCGACTTCACTCAAGAACTTAGCGACCTTTTGTGCTCTGGCCTGGGAAAGGCTGAAGTTTGCAGCATCACTACCTTGATTGTCGGTGTGCCCGGAAATGACCACTTTTGATCCTGGGAACTGATTGATGGCTTCCGTTATTTTGTTCAATAAGCTGAAATTGTTTGACATGATTTCACTGCGCCCGGTCGGGAATGAGAACCCATGCGCACGAATTAAGACATTGCTGCCTTGCCGGTAAACGTCGGCTTCATCAGCACTAAAGAGCTGGCTGACAAAGTTAAATTTAGCTGCCAGGGCCTGGTTACGTCGCTTCTCGGCTTCTGTTTGTTGTTTGGCGCTCAGTGAAGCGTCTTTTGAGGCTTGAAGAGATGCCGCCAGGTGATTATTTTCCTGAATGAGATTATGAACCTGTGCATTCAAACTGTTGACTACCAGTTTGTTGTTTTGGTTGAAAATGACATTTTTTTCCAAAGGTTCCACGATCTTGGCGACTTGCTGTTGGTACCAGAGCACAATGTCTTCAGATGAGTAGTCGGATTGGCGAAAGTTGGTAATAATGTCCGCAATTTCTGTTGCTCTTTGAGCATGCCAGAGTGCTTTTTCGGCATGCCGGTCGGCTTTCTCTTTATTATCCAGATCAGCTTCCAGCGTGCTGGTCGCCAGTGCCAGTTCTTCTTCTGCTAACTTGAGTGTTTTAGGTGCCAGTCTGTCGATGTTTTGTTTTTTTGCGACGAGAATGGCTCCCCGTGCCTTAGCGGCTGTCGTTTCTTTGACCGCAGACAATTCCAGGGCGCTGTATTGACGTATGAGGTCGGCGCGGCCTTCACGGGCTTTGCTAATCCTGTTCGCTTCGATGAGCCGGGTGAGTGTTAGCAGCTCGTCTTCAGCTTCATCAAATTTAGCCTTTTTGACTTGATCCGCATTGACTTTTTTGGCTTTTTCCCGAGCAATGACAACTTCTTCAAGGATATCTCTGGATTGAGCAGCAATGGATTGTGCACGCGAGAGCTCTTTTTGGCCTCGTTGGGCGATGGCGGGTGTTTCTGCGCTGCGATTTTTGCCACTTTCAATCGCTTGTTCGTAGGTTTCAACTGCCGATTGATAGGTCACTGGGGCAAAAATCATCAACTCGTCTTCTTTGCCCTTGTCGAGTGATTGTTTCAGGGTTGCGATGCCGGGGTATTGTTCAAAAATTGCCTGCTGCGAGAGTTTTTGGGGACCTGCGCAGCTGCTTAACAGCACCAGAAACAAGCTGAAGATTATAATTTTTTTGACCGATTTCATGAGGTTGATTCCTATACTTATTTAAATTTCTACGTGTTTAGCAGCATGTAAATAATACGGTGTTTTCATTCGTGCTGAATCTACTAAATGACCAGACTCACGATGAGCTGCTCAATTGGATATACCAACGGTTATTTTTTGGGCTTTAACTGTAACCTGCTTATATCTATCGCTTTGGTCAGCGACTGGCTGAGTTGCGAGGTCTTTAGACCAGCTATCTATCATATTTGTTTGAAATAATTATTAAAGATCTGTGACAAACGGTCTATATACCCGTAAAGATGATAAGAAATTGAAATGTGGCTTTCAGGTATAAATTATGACAGTTCCCGTGTTGGTTTGTGATGACTCCAGTGTTGCGCGAAAACAGATGGCGCAGCGTTTACCGGAGGACTGGGATATTGAGGTTTCCTTTGCTCAAAATGGCGAGGAAGCGGTGGCAGCTGTGGAAGCAGGTCTTGCAGAGATTACCTTTCTGGACTTGAACATGCCGGTCATGGATGGTTATCAAGCGCTGGAAGCTATTCTGGAAAAAAATTTGCAAACCATCACCATTGTGGTTTCTGGGGATATTCAGCCAGAAGCCGAAGCACGGGTTAAAAAGCTGGGTGCGATTGGTTTTTTGAAAAAACCGTTTAATGGCAATGAGCTGATTGAGTTTTTGCAGAATTACGGCTTGTATCAACCGGCGGCTAACACGGAGGATCGCCCAAAAACAGTTGAATCCTCTAAAAAGGCCCTGCCCATTATAGAAAACATCCAATTCACAGACTGCATACAGGAAGTGTGCAATGTGGCCATGGGGCAGGCCGGTGATTCACTGGCTCGCTTGTTAAACGTCTTTGTAAAATTACCTGTTCCCAGTGTGAATATGCTGGAAGTGAGTGAGCTGCAGATGGCGCTTTCCCTCTCTCTTGAAAACAGCACCTACTCTGCGGTTTGCCAAGGTTTTATTGGTTCGGGTGTCGCCGGTGAAGCCCTCCTGATATTCGACGACTCCAGTTTTGCGGATATGGCAACACTGTTGAACTACAAGGGCGAGCTGTCACACGCGGTGGAGCTGGAACTGCTAATGGATGTTGCCAGCATCCTGACGGGCGCTTTTCTGAATGGTTTTGCATCTCAATTGGATATGCAGTTCAGCCAGGGCCACCCTGTTGTGCTCGGGCAGCATGTTTATGTCCCCGACCTGCTCCAGGCGAATGCTTCTCACTGGCATAAAATGCTGGCGATTGAGGTGACCTATGAGATTGAAAATTACCACATCACCTGTGACTTGCTACTGCTGATAACCGGCGACTCGATGGATATTTTAAATGAGCGTCTTTCCTTTTTGGGAGATGGGTCCTAATGATGAGTCAAAGCACAAATGCCGTTGATCTAAAAGAGTTCCATTGGATAATGGACCTGTTAATGACGATTGACGTCGGTCTGGTCGTGCTTGACCGCGATCACAAGATTCAGCTCTGGAACAGCTTTATGCATAATCACAGTGGCTTATCGGCGCACTACGCAAAAGGCAAAACGGTATTTGAAATTTTCCCAGAAGTTGAGCAGGATTGGTTGGAACACAAGCTGGGGTCGGTTTTTCTGCTTAAAAACCGTTCCTTTATCATTTGGGAGCAACGTCCCTATTTATTTAAATTCAAGAATTACCGCCCCATTACTGGTACTGAGCCTTACATGTTCCAAAACATCGTGATTAGCCCGCTGGCTTCTGCTGATGGCTCAGTCAACCATGTGTGTTTGCTGGTGTATGATGTAACAGACATTGCCGTCGGTAAAAAATCGCTGGAAAAGTCCAACCATCAACTTGAAGCATTAAGCCGTACGGATCGCTTGACAGCATTGAATAACCGCGGTTACTGGGAAGAGTGCCTGGTGGCTGAATTTGATCGCTGCAAGCGCTATGCTGCTCAAAGCTCGCTGGTTATGTTTGACATTGATCACTTTAAAAAGGTGAATGATACCTATGGGCATCAAGCTGGCGATGAGGTGATCCGAATGGTTTCGCAAAAACTGCGGGATACGATCCGGTCAACCGATGTGGCCGGGCGCTATGGTGGGGAAGAGTTTGGTGTTATTTTGACAGAAACGGATGCGACTTCTGCACTGGTATTCTGCGAACGCTTACGGAAAAATGTTGAGCAGGCCCTCGTTTTACACGAGGGGCAAGAAATTAAAGTGACCATTAGTCTGGGCATTTGTGAGATGGCAACATCAATGCCGGGGCATGAAGACTGGCTGGAAAAAACCGACCAAGCGCTGTATCTCGGCAAGAAAAATGGTAGAAACCAGGCCAATATTTATCGAGATGATGGAACGGGTGAAGGGCAGGCTGTCGGCTAGGCACTTGCCACCATTGATTTTTATATCCGCGACCACAACGTATTTTTGATGGATGCGTTATCAGTGACATTCCCCAACGCCTGTTCAATGGGAAAACAGGCGCTGGGAGGTTCGTACGTTGATTTACTGATGATCAAAGTATGCCGCACAGGCTGTTGAATCTTGCGGCATCTCATTGGAGTCTGCTACAGGGGTTACCCCGTCTTCACTCTCCCATACTCCGTATTTTCCGGCGAATTCGAAACGGAACTGGTGGCTCGATGTTCCTCCGTCAATCCCGATACTTTTCATCACCAGCTGCTGCTGGATTGCCTCTGAGCCGAGTTTGACATCCAAAAGAACCGCATAATCATTGCCGGGCATGGCCGACCAGTGCCCCGTCATTAAGGTACCTTGCGTATCATACTGGGTGTCTGCTGTATCTGAGTATTTTAAGCAGCCATACACATCGCCTTCAGGGCTATGTGTCTCACCATCAAAGAGGAAAACGATTTCACCTGCCGCCGTATCTTCCGCATAATCGAAGGCCACACGATAACTGTTGAGTGTATTCAGTTGCGATGCTTCTGATGTGTCTGGTGCAGCATACTCTACATCCACTTCGGGAGCGCTTGATTCGACAAGTACCTGGAGATCAACAGTCTCATCTGACAACTTTGCCAGGTAACTGGCCAGTTCGCTTTGAGGCAATGTTCCGGCGGTGATGTTGTCGGGTATCGCACTGTTGATAGAAGCATCTGGTTCCTTATTGAGTATTTTCTGGACAGCCACTTCCACGGCGCGCGCTGCGGCAACGCCGGCTGTTTTATTCGTCCCGTCGACAAGTTGTGTGATCATCGTTTGAACCTGATGGGTACGAGTGATCATTTGTTGAATGCCCTGACTTGCTGTATCAAGCGCAGCCGGCAGCTTGTCATCATTTTTAAGGCTTTCCCGGATCACTTTATCGATGTTAGAGAGCAGCGTTTCTGAGACTGTAAAATGCTGGCTTGACAGCAGTTGTTTGGCGATTTCTGTATAAATGTAGGGGCTGAGATCAGCCGGTGATGTATCACTGTCTTCATAGTGGTCTTTAAACAGTTCGTTCAGTAAAACAACACTTTTATGTAGTTGGAGTGCTTTTGTGAAAGCCTGGCTGTTGTAGTCTGTGCTGCTCAGGTAATTGATGTTGAGATCGCTCTCTGTCAATCCCAGGGCAACCAGTATGGCTGATTGATCGTCCTGGCTCACGCCTGCGAGCACGGAACTCAGCGGCGTGATCGCGGTGTGCCCTACAGATTCTGATGTTGATGCGATACGTGTTGACATGCTCCCATCAAAGGCTTCACCTGTCTGGGTGTCGTACCCCCCAACAATGCGTAAAATGACGTTTTCCATGTGCCGATAGGTGCGCAGACAATAACGTTTCTCGAGAGCGGTGGCGCTATCGGCACAGTAGTTTTGCCCGGTAGAGGGGTTGTAAGAAAAGTAACCGTCTTGATCTGTCAGCGCTCGGGGATCTGTTACACTCAGGCGATTATCACTATCGGCATCAACGTAAACGGTGCCGTAGGCAATGTAGCCATCAATGGCAATCCCGGTGATCGTGGCGCTGTCGCCGGTACTGGTATCAGGGTCTTCAGCGTTGCATGAGATCAAAAGTGCGGTACTGATGGCCGCACACAAGCGTGTGACTTTGTGGGGGACGTTCATACGGGTTTCTCTTGTTGCGTTGTGTGGGTAAATGGTTCATTTAAAAAGCACGCTCGAATCCAAAGCTGAAACCAAAGCTCCTAGGGGCTTTGTCTCCATCAATTTCGACTGTTTCAAGTCCGTATGCAAAATCGATATGGGTGCCACCAAACAGTGTGAGGCCGCCGTGTAACATGGATAACTCACTGCCCGCCAGATTCTTGCTGTAGCCTAAACGAACCGATGGGAGCCAGTGGCTATTTGAGAAATACGACGCTGACAGGTTTAAAAGTTGCCGTTCATTGCCGACCGCATCATAGACTGCGTTTGTGTCTAAGCTGCTGGCGAGTTGCCAGTGTCTGTCTTCGGTTTGTACGGCCGCGTCGAGGGTGAGTTGCGCCGAAAGAGTGTAGGTTTCTTTTGAATTGATTTCGCCAGATGCGGCAAAGTATTGTGCAGCGACACAATTTCGCCGTTTGGCCGAGTTATCAGGGTACTGTGAGCAGTTGATGCCAACCGGGCCGTAGTCAAACTCGGGCTCATTGAGGTTGTAAAGGGTGGCTCCTGCCTGGAGGTTCTTGCCGCGATAAATAAGGCCAAGGTCCAGGCCAACATTGCTGGTTGTTTTCGTATTGTCGTCGTAGCTGTCGGCAATCGCATCGCCAACATCGTCCTCATCAAGCGAGTCGAGCGCGACGACTTGTTTACTCAACTCCATGCGATAAGCCGTGAGTCGAGCTCCGCCAAACACAAGGCCTGACAGTGAGGGGACTTGGGTACTTTCAAAGTCAAACAGAGGCCGGCTATATCCGAGAGACAGTGCTTGTGACAGCCCGGATTTGATATAAAGAGATGTGGCGGTTTCCAGTTCTTGTTCGATGGCGTTATAGGTTAAAGGCGCATCCAGTACATAGGCGCCGCTGGACGCATCTAATGCGGCATTAAAGCTGAATGTGCCCCCCAGTTTTTCGATCTTGAATAGCAGCGGCATTAACGGGACTTCGGCATTAATATGGGTACTGATGTAACCTTCTTCACCCATGAGTTTGAGCAGACTATCGAATTTTGTGATGATGCGGTTGGCCTCGTCAAAGGTGAGGTCATCACGCTCAAGTTCATCAGCAAGCTCATCAATTTCGTCCATCAAGTTGTCGACTTCACCGAGTTCAACCGAGAGCCCAACGTTAGAAAGATATCCCCAGCGGTAGTGGGTGTCGTCAGCCAGCAAAAGGCTGCTAGCCGCTGGATTCAGATTGCTGTAGAGCGAGGTAATGGGGTTAACGGCGTGTCCTAAAGTTTGTGTAGGTCCCTGACCTGCTAAAGTAAGCCCGGGAAAACAGACGGCTAGACCCATGAGGATGGTCCACCGATAGAAAGTGTTTAAACGTCCGCATGTAACTTTTTTCACACTAGCGCTCCTCACAGTATGACTGATTCATGGCATGATATGCTCTGATATCAGGTTAAATGACTTTTTAAGAATTTTTAAAGGTATCAAGGATGTAGCGAGACTTGAGGATACCAAAACCATTCTGAGTACCCGGTCCCATAAAAAGATGAAACTCGACGGGGTCTTTTGACATCCTTTGTAATGGTCCCCAAATGCCTGGTGAATTAAGTGGCCCTCCGCCCAGTAGCACTTCTACTGCAAATTGTTCTCCACACATATACCCCAATGCATGAAACCCCTGACCTTCAAAATAATGGTATAGCTTATTACGATTATTTTTTTTCAAGCAGGCTTGGTAGTAATTGACTTTTTCTCGCTCCGAGCGTTTGACCTTGATCATGCTGTTGGCGTCAATTAACTGATGCTGGCCCTTTTGCTTGACCTCAGCGGCAATATTAATGATTTGCTTGACGTCAATAAGCGTGTGATTGCCTCTTAATACATTACCTGGACTCGGAATGATCCCTGATTTGCCCATGGCTGTCTGTTTGAGCATGATAGATGCACCTAATCCAATGACAGGTGAGCATATTTCCCGACGTTCAGCGTTGAATTCCATTGACTCGATTCGTCGATTTTCCTGGAGTTTCAGGTGATTACGCTGCGCCAGTTTTTCTAAATAGTTGAAAAGGCCGGGGTAGAGTTCATTAATTCCGCGTTCATAAATAAAGCCGGGCTGTCCTTTAAGTATGCAAGGTTGAATAACAGTGTCATAATGCCCGCCGACTCCTAGGTCAAATCGACTCAGAGTCGCTGCAACCATTTGAATCCAGCTGTATTTCATTGCTGTCTGCGGAGCATGATTTTTTTTTGTGGTGTCTGCTGAACGTGCGACCGGCATACTTTGTCCTTATTGACGTTACACCCTGAACTTTTGTTAATTTAAAGGGGCTATCGGCCGTTTGCCGGAAGACTTAACAAAATGTCTGGCTGTAATATCAAGGGCAACAGAGGTGACCTGTGGAAATAAAAAAACTGTTTGATCGTGCAGATATCTTATTGGAGCGAGTGGAGAAGCTACTGGCCAATCCACAGCCGTCGGCGACTCTGAGGCCGGAAGAGGCCATTGCCTATCGGTGGCGCCGCAACACGCACGGCGAAGGCCGGTTGCAAGCGGTTCATCAAACTCACCCTCTTAAACTGTCAGACTTACATGGTATTGAGGCCCAAAAGCAGACACTACTGTTGAATACGCAGCAATTTATTCGGGGGTTCCCTTGCAATAACGCTTTGCTTTGGGGAGCGAGGGGCACGGGAAAATCTTCGCTGGTTAAAGCCTTATTGAATGAGTATGCAGATCAAGGTTTGAGGTTAATTGAGGTTGATGCGCATGACCTGGTTGACCTGACCGATATTGTCGCTCCACTGGCCCGTTCGAAAAACCGTTACCTTCTCTTTGTTGATGACCTGTCTTTTTCTGAAGGAGATCCCAGTTACCGGGTATTAAAAGCAGTATTGGATGGCTCCATAGCTGTTGCGCCGGAAAACGTTGTCATTTATGCAACGTCCAATCGTCGGCACCTGATGCCCGAGATGCTAAAAGACAATCAGGAAACCCAACACGTTGAGGGAGAAATCCACCCAGGCGAGTCGGTAGAAGAGAAAGTCTCTCTCTCCGAGCGCTTTGGCATTTGGCTGTCTTTTTTACCGTTTAAGCAGGAGGATTATTTATCCATTGTCAGCCACTGGTTGCAGGCATGTATCGCGAACTTTAT
>OBIC01000140.1_pt1 | contig 30647 bp, 29 predicted proteins | sample 1519831 | NCBI WGS metagenome assembly OBIC01 (sample SAMN03019805, study PRJEB22545) | beach sand metagenome | biome: beach; feature: sea beach; material: beach sand | place: USA: Municipal Pensacola Beach, FL | collected 2010-10-20 | depth 40-45 cm m
AATAAAAGTGGGGCAGAGGATCAGTTTTTCCAGATTAACACCGGTTTCGATGCCCATTCCATTGAGCATATAAACCAGGTCCTCTGTGGCCAGGTTTCCAGACGCGCCTTTGGCGTAAGGACAACCACCCAAGCCGGCCACTGAGCTATCAATGGTTGCTACACCCAATGCCATCACGGCGAAAATATTGGCCAGTGCCTGGCCGTAGGTGTCGTGAAAGTGCGCAGCCAGTTTATCCACGGGCACTTGCTTACTGACGGAGCGAATCATCGCTTGGGCTTTGAGAGGGGTGCCTGTGCCGATGGTGTCGCCTAAGGAAATTTCATAACAACCCATCTGATATAACTTGTGGGCAACCTCCGCGACGACGCTAGGGTCTACTTCCCCATCGTATGGGCAGCCCAGCACGCAGGAGACGTATCCCCGCACTTTAATGCCGTGCTTTGCGGCAGATTCCAGCACGGGCTCAAAACGCGTGAGGCTTTCATCAATCGAGCAGTTGATATTTTTTAATGAGAATGCCTCTGAGGCGGCTGCAAAAACAGCCACTTCTGTCACTTCGCTTTCCAGGGCATCCATAAAGCCTTTTTTATTGGGGGTCAAAACCGGATAGGTCACCCCGGGGCGGCGTTTTATCCGCGCCAGCACTTCATCCGAATTTGCCATTTGCGGTACCCACTTGGGGGACACAAAGCTACCGGATTCAATCACTGGCAGGCCGGCCTCCGCAAGACGTTCGATGAGTGTCACTTTTTGTTCAACGGTGATGGGCGTTGCTTCATTTTGAAGCCCATCCCGCGGGCCAACTTCAACAATTTTTACGTGTGTAGGAAAAGACATTCGGACTGCTCTCAACTTTTTCCTTGGCAGTATAGCAAAGTCCGATTCGTACTGGCCTATCGGCATGGCCTTGGCTATAGTTGGGATTTTACCCATCACTATGCCGATCGATTACGGGAGTTACTTTGCTTTTCTGCTTGCCGCCTCGGCGTTAGTGCTCTCGCCTGGGCCAGATACGGTGTTGATTATTCGCAATACGCTCAGTTCAGGAAAAACGGTTGGGCTGGCCACAGTAGCGGGTATTCAAATGGGGCTGGTTGTTCACACCTTGCTGGCCGTGGCCGGTGTTTCTTTGCTGATTGTTTCATCAGCGTGGCTTTTTAGAATGGTCGCGATTTTAGGCGCCTGTTATCTCGGCTATCTGGGCGTTCAACATTTTCTGCACCCGTCTTTGATTCACGTTGAGCCCAGCTCCAGGCAATCCCGCTTACTTCATTACAAGGCTTTTCGAGATGCGTTGATCACTAACCTGCTCAACCCGAAAGTCATTCTGCTTTTTCTTGCCCTCTTGCCGGGCTTTGTTCAGCCCGAAAGAGGCCATACGTCACTCCAGCTGATTCTGCTTGCTTTGGGCTTGTTAGTGATTAACCTTGTGTGGCAAACGCCTATTGCCCTGGCCGCGAATACTTTCCGGCAAATCATCACACAACCACAGATCCAGCGCTGGATCAGCCATACCACGGGTGGCATTTTACTCGTGTTTGCCGGGCTGATCCTGTGGGAGCATGTGTTTCATCAAGCATGATCCTGCCATTCGATTCACATGCCAAATCCGTATTAAAGATTAGGGTCTACAACTACACGCCCGCGAACTTGGCCTTGGAGAATCTGGCCCGCCAGATCCACTACGTTCTCCAATGACACGATCTGACTGATGTTGTCTAAAAATGTGGCTGGCAAGTCTGACGCAAGCCGCTGCCAGGCTGCGACACGGCGTGGGGCGGGACACATCACCGAGTCGATTCCCAGCAGGTTGACGCCACGGAGAATAAACGGCATAACCGTGGTCGGTAACCCGACGCCACCGACCAAGCCGCAAGCCGCCACACTGCCAAAAGGCTCGGTTTGCGCCAGCATTTTGGCCAGGATTTTGTCGCCGACTGTATCAATGCCGCCTGCCCAGTACACTTTTTCCAGTGGCCGGGCATCTGTAGCCATTTCGTGCCGGGATAAAATCAAATGCGCGCCCAAACTGTTCAGGTATTCATGCGAAGATTCCCGGCCCGTGATCGCTGCAACTTCATACCCCAGGTGAGCTAATAGCGCAATCGCGATGCTGCCAACCCCGCCACTGGCGCCAGAGACGACTACCGGTTTCCCTCCCGGTACAACGCCTGCGTGTTCAAGCGCCATGACACTTAGCATGGCCGTCAAGCCCGCAGTACCGATTTCCATCGCCTGGAGTGAGCTCATATTTTCGGGTAACGGGACAAGCCAGTCCGCTGAAACACGCGCTTCCTGCGCATAGCCTCCCCAATGGCGCTCACCGACGCCCCAGCCGGTCAGCACGACTTTGTCACCCGGCTTGTAAGCATCTGACTGCGATTCGATCACCTCGCCCGCAAAGTCGATACCCGGCACCATGGGAAACTGTTGAACAATTTTATTCAACCCATTGATCGCAAGCCCGTCTTTGTAATTTAGCGAGGAATATTCCACGCTCACTCGCACGTCTCCTTCGGGGAGCTGTGTGCTTTCAAGTGTTTCGAGGCTGGCAACTGTTTTGCCTTCAACTTGATTTAATACGAGTGCTTTCATGTAGGGTTCCCTCCTGATTGTTTTAAAGTGCTTTTGCTGCAGACCGCAGGTATACCACCATGGAGTATAGGGTCAAACCCGCAGCGATCACGAGACATATTAACCCAATGCTATACAGTGGCAGGGTAAAAAATGGGTCTTTGTAGAGCATCATGGTGAGCGCGGTCAGTTGCACAACTGTTTTGAGTTTGCCTATGTCAGAAACTGCGACGCGCTTGTCTTCTCCGATTTTGGCCATCCACTCCCGCAGTGCTGAGATCACCACTTCACGGCCGATAATAATAATCGACGACAAAACAACGATCATTTCAGGATGCTGGCTCACCAGTAAAACCAATGTGAGTACAACGAGTAATTTATCCGCCACGGGGTCAAGAAATGCACCAAATGCGGAGTGTTGCCCGAGGCGCCTTGCCAGGTAGCCATCCAGCCAATCGGTAAGTGCCGCAATAAGGAATAGCCACGCTGCTGTATGCCGGCCCCATTCAAGGGGCAGATAAAAGAAGATGACGATGAGCGGTAGTACAGCAATTCTGAGCAGTGTTAATGCTGTAGGTAGGGTAATTTTCATGGCGATCTCTTACAAAAAGCGGCTTTTAGGGTGACACAAATCAGTTTTTTAATCGGTGTAATTCATCATAAATAGTAGCCGCCAATTGTTTGCTGATTCCTGGCACAGTGGCCAATTCTTCTCTCCCTGCTTTTTCAATTTGCTGAAAGCCACCAAAATGAGTCAGCAGCTTTTGACGCCGCTTAGCACCGACACCGGGAATTTGCTCCAAGGGTGACTGGTTGCGGGCTTTGGCCCGACGCGCCCGGTGCCCGGTAATGGCAAATCGGTGGGCTTCGTCACGAATTTGCTGAATCAAATGCAGCGCTTCGGAGTCAGTTTGCAAGCGCATTTCCTTTTTGCCCCGATCAAAAATTATCAATTCCTCACCGGCTTTTCTCTCTGGCCCTTTGGCAACACCGACTAATTCAACCGCCCCGATTTGCAGATCATCAATCACGCGTTGCGCAACATTCAGTTGGCCTTTTCCTCCATCAATCAAAATAATATCTGGTAACGGTGCGCTTTCCTTTAATTGCCTGAGGTAACGCCGTTCTAATGCTTGCTGCATGGCCGCATAATCATCGCCTTTGGTAAGGCCCTCGATGTTGTAACGACGGTATTCCTGTTTGGCCGGCCCTTCGAGGTTAAACACAACACATGAAGCCACGGTGGCTTCCCCCATGGTGTGACTGATATCAAAGCACTCCAGGCGCTCAGGTATTTCTTCTTTTTCAAGCAGCCGTCTTAAGGCATCGAGACGTTGTGCGATCCCTGAACGGGAAGACAGTCGCGTCTCCAGGCTCATCCGGGCATTTTCTTCAGCCATCTCAAGCCAGCGTGTACGCTCGCCCCGCGTTCGATGCTTGATTGTGACCGGGACGGAAGCTCTTTTCGAAAGCGCCTCTTCAATGAGTGACTTTTCCGGCAGTGGTTCTGAGGTCAAAATTTCCTCAGGTACTTCGTTGTGAACATAAAATTGAGTCACAAATGCATACAGCACTTCGCTGCTTGTCACGTTTTCAGGCACTTTTGGGTAAAACGCTTTCCCACCCAGGTTGATGCCGTTTCTTATCAGAAAAACTTGTACACAGGCCTGGCCGCCGCTGAGATAAGAGGCGATCACATCGGTATTACCTTTGCGGCCGCTGACGTATTGTTTTTCAGTCACTCGCTTGAGTGTGGCAATCTGGTCACGCACTTTGGCTGCTTTTTCGTAGTCCAGGGTTTCGGCGGCATTGTTCATTTCATCAACCAACTGGGAAATAACGCCCTGGTTCTTCGCTGTCAACAAAGAGACACTCATGTCAATGTCGTGCTGATAGTCCTGTTCATTGATTAGGCCAACACAAGGGCCTGTGCAACGTTTTATCTGATATTGCAGACAAGGACGGGAGCGGTTTCGAAAGTAGGCATCTTCACACTGTCGAACTTGAAAAACTTTTTGTATAAATTGTAATGTTTTTCTAACGGAACCGGCACTGGGGTAAGGGCCAAAGTATTGTAAGCCTTGTTTTTTAGCACCTCGGTGATAGAAAAACCGGGGGAAGTGGGGGTGGCCTGATAATCCAATATAGGGATAACTTTTATCGTCACGAAGTGAAACGTTGTAACGGGGCCGGTGCTTTTTTATGAGTGTTTGTTCCAGCAGTAACGCTTCTATCTCGCTGTCTGTCACAATGACGTCGATGCCAGCGACATTGGAAACCAGTACCCGGGTTTTAACGGTATCTGACTCCCGGTAAAAGTAGCTATTGAGCCTGTTCCGTAAGTTCTTGGCCTTGCCCACATAGATGACATCACCAGATGCATTTTTCATCTGATAGACGCCCGGGCGGTTGGAAACGGTTTTTAAAAAGTCTTTAGGATTAAATGCGGCGGACACCATTACCCTCCTGGGTCATCCGATTCTGCCCCTAAAAACGCAGCAGTACAGCGCCCCAGGTGAAACCACCACCGAAACCTTCAAGCAGCAGTGTTTGGCCAGGCTGTACTCGCCCATCACGAACAGCGGTATCTAACGCTAATGGAATGGAAGCCGCCGAGGTATTGCCATGCTGCGCAACTGTGACTACAACCCGTTCCATCGGTAAGTCCAGTTTTTTCGCAGTCGCGGCAAGAATTCGAATGTTTGCCTGGTGTGGGATCAGCCAGTCAATATCAGAGCGAACCATATCATTCGCTTCCAGCGCTTCATCAACAACAGCGCCCATCATGCGAACCGCCATTTTAAAGACCTCACTGCCTTTCATTTCCACATAGGCTGTCCCATCAATGATCGCCTGGTAGTTGTTCGATACCCCACAAGGAACATGCAGGTAGTCTACGTAATCACCATCGGCATGTAGATGAGAAGAGTAAATGCCAGGTTCTTCACTCGCCTGTAACACAACAGCGCCTGCGCCATCGCCAAACAGCACGCACGTGGTCCGGTCTTCCCAGTTTAGGATCCGTGAGAAGGTTTCCGCACCCACGACAAGGGCGCATTTCGATGTCCCCGAGCGGATAAATTTATCCGCCACATCTAACGCGTAAATGAAACCGGTGCAGACAGCTTGCATATCAAATGCTGGGCAACCGTGAATATCAAGCCGACTCTGTAATAAACAGGCTGTGCTTGGGAAAACCCTGTCCGCTGTGGTCGTGGCAACAATGATGAGGTCAATGTCTCGCGCGGTGACACCTGCGGACTCCATTGCGTTGATTGCCGCCCCGTGGGCCAAATCACACGTGTTGATGCCCTTTGGCGCAATATAACGCTGCTCAATGCCTGTTCTTTCACGAATCCAGGCATCGGAAGTATCAACAATCTTTTCCAAATCCTTGTTCGTAACACAATTATCAGGAAGACAGCTGCCCGTCCCTGTTATCTGCGAATAAATCAACTTGCCTTTCCTTCCACTAGGTGCCTTTCAAGGTGAGAATCAATATTGTTGGGTACATCTTTTTCGACTTCGAGCACAGCCACATCAATGGCATGGACATATTCTTTAATATCCGCCGAGCCGTGGCTTTTTATAACGATACCCTGCAATCCTAACAAGCTGGCACCATTGTATTTGCCTGGATCTATGCGCTCTTTAAAGGCCTTTATGATCGGCATTGCCAAAAGGCCGATCAGTTTATGCCTGAGACTCCGTTTGAACTCAACCTGTAAGAAATGGGTGATCATTCGGGCAAGACCTTCACTGGTTTTCAAAGAAACATTGCCGACGAATCCATCACACACGACAACGTCAACGTTTCCTGAATATATTTCATCACCTTCTACATTGCCAATGTAGTTGATACCACTAGTTGATAGGATACGTCCAGCTTCTTTGACACGATCATTGCCTTTGATATCTTCTTGGCCAATATTCAACAAGCCGACTCGTGGGGATTCTATTCCATCCACAGCGCTGACTAAAACGGACCCCATCACCGCAAACTGAAAAAGGTGCTCAGCCGAACAATCAATATTGGCGCCCAGATCCAGCATATGTGTGTGACCAGTAATGGCCGGGACTGCGGTACAAATTGCAGGCCGATCAATCCCTGGCAGTGTTTTGAGGACGTACCGGGCGGTTGACATCAGTGCGCCCGTGTTCCCTGCACTCACGCAGGCTTTCGCGTCACCGGCTTTAACCAAGTCAATCGCCACGCGCATTGAGGAGTCTTTCTTAAACCGTAATGCTTGTGCGGGCGGTTCATCCATACCCACAACTTCAGAAGTATGGCGGATGGTAACCCGACTACGCTCTTCATCGCGGTATGTCGCTAGCTCTGCCTCAATGAGAGACTGATTGCCCACTAGTATTACGTGAAGGTTTGCGTGGCGTTGTAGTGCATCCATCGCAGCCGGCACAGTTACTTTCGGGCCGAAATCCCCACCCATTGCATCAAGCGAAATAACCACTTCATCCAGCATAAGTTACTCGACGAACCTATCTGGTGAAGTAAAAAAAACAGTTAAACCTTCGCCAATGAATGATGAGCGACGTTTAAACTCTGCGATTGACCGTGGCATTTGACTTTGCGATTCTGAACTCAGTTTGAGCAGGCGCACAAACTAATCTTCATCCTCAGTGTCAAGATCTTCGTCGTCCACTTTTGTGTCAATCACTTTTTTGCCCTTGTAATAACCATCAGGCGTGATGTGGTGCCTCAAATGTGACTCACCTGTTGTCGGGTCTGTCGAGATCGTCGCACTTGTCAGAGCGTCGTGGGAACGGCGCATACCCCGCCGAGAGCGTGATTTTTTATTTTGCTGAACAGCCATGTGTATTCTCCAAAATTATAACTTTTGCAGCGTTTTCAGGACTGCAAACGGGTTTTCCTGTTTATCAGTTTCAACCGCGGCTTCTCCTGCAGCGAGGTAATCTACAACTTCTGGATCACACTCAGCTACGCCGTTATGAGAAGGTGTCATGGGCAACTTTAATAGTAGTTCATCTTCAATCAGATCAATGAGATGAATTTTTTTCCGCGCATCAAACACATAGGGTTCAAAACCATCTGGTAACTTCTCAACCAGTGACTCGTTGCCCACGAAGCCCAGACGAATTTCAGCCTTGAGTGGGTAATTAAAGTCCACAAGGCACCGTTGGCAAACAAGCTGCACATCAGCCTCACAGTGCCCTGACACGCAGCACTCCCAATCTTCCGTACTATAAAACAGTAGCGATAGACGCACTTGCCCTACTTGAGTTGCTAAAGCGCTTGAAAAGCGTTTGAACTTTTCAACAGCCAACTGCCCCTCAAGGGAGGCGTTTTGAGCCGCCAACTGATACGGATCAATTTCAACTGGTAAACGAGAAGACATAAACCCGCGACTGTATCTAAAAAATTCAATGCTGTCAAAGGAACACGTAAGCTGAACATCGGCAGCCCCCTAACAAATTACAGCAATGGGCACGATCAACAAAATGGGTAGAAGGCCTGATCTCAAAAATCAGATAAAAAAACCACCCAACTGCCATCCGAGACAGGTATGGAAAGCGTTAAAGCTCAACAGCGGCAGTGCTCGTACGCTGGAGCTTGATTAGTTTATTTCACTGTGACAGTGATTTTTTCCGAGATAACCGGCTTGTCGTGAGGAATATGCGCATAGTTACCTAGAAGTAGCTGCAAAGTATGTTTGCCTTTGGGAAGTTTTAAAACCGTTTCAGTTTGTCCACCACCGAAATGTTTAACCTGATCTGTTGCAGGTAATGGGCTACTAACGTCAATTTCTGAAACATCTTTATTTATCAAAATATGATGATGTCCTGTATTTTTCACATTGCTTCCAGCCGGAGCAACACCCATCCCACTAAGGCCAAACTGGACAGTAACCTCACCGCTAACCGTTTCCCCATCTGTAGGACTAATAAAATACACACGTGCATTCTCTGGCGATTTGGTTATTAACTCATTGGCAAACACCAAAGTTGAAGCAAAAAAACCGAACACCAACAAAAAGGTGTGTTTTTTCATCATTCTCTCCTAGCTTGTAAAATTAAATGCTGTTTTAAAAATGGCTTGTCAAAAATCGATCAAATGGCCGTTATGAAATCCAACGTTTATATTCCTACGGCAATACGTACAACGGAGTGGTCTCGCAAAACGCTGCAGGCTTTTCCGGCCAGTGTATTGGCTTTAAGCCTCTATTTTTTATTGGTGTTGCTCAAGCTCTACCTGCAACCTTTCAATAATCTTCAGTTGTTTTTGAATTTGTGTATCGTTCTGGTTTTTCTGAAATTTGAGCGATTCAATGGCATTTAATAATTCTTCTTGCTTGCGACGGTCATCAGAAAGTTGCTCCATGTAGTCCTGAATATCTTTCTGCAACACAGCTGAATGGCCTGAGTGATGCAAATTAGCAACCGGGCTATTGCCATCCTGCCTTAACGTTGTCACGATGCTTTGGTTATCCTCTCCATGGCTCTTGAATACCAAAAAACCGCTACTGACTATCACCAGCAGAAGAACCACGACTACCGTCCAATAAGCGCTCTTCCTTTTCACGCACACTCCATAAGAAAATCAATTAAGCCGGTCAGCACTTTAATCACTGATTGGCGTCTAATTTCTGCCCTGTCCCCTTGAAAAAGGTGACCCTGAACAACAACCTGTTCGCTATTGCCCCACCCGGTAAAAACCGTTCCAACAGGCTTACTCTCACTACCACCTCCTGGGCCTGCAATCCCACTCACAGCGACGGCGTAATCCACATCACTATGACGTAAAGCGCCCATTACCATTCCTTGAACGACTTGCTCACTGACTGCGCCATGCTGCGTAATCAGATCAGTCGGCACACCCAACATCTCAGTTTTAGCGCGATTCGAATATGTGACGAAACCGCGGTCAAACCAGACGGAACTACCGGGACACTCGGTGATCACCGCAGCGATCAACCCACCAGTACATGACTCCGCAGCGACCATGCTCTGCGCACGCGCTTCCAGAATTTCGCCCAAGCGTGAAGACAAGTGAAGTAACTGCGCGTCCATACGTAACTGAAATTGTCAAAATTATAGCCTGTGACAAACCGTTCTTTTTTACAAGATAGAACGCTAACGAGCGGCCGGAAATGCTTGATTAACGCAACTCGTCAGCACAAAAATCATTTAAAAAACCGCGGCCCATCACTGGTAAATTCCAACCGAAATAGAGTTAATAAACAACTTCATGCAATCAATGCCCTACCGGATCAAATGTAACCCACTGATAACAAAAGACAAACGAAACGCCTGATAGCACAAAACCAGAGCACTTGAAATAGACTCGCGACTCACCACCGGATGTAACGGCTGCACAAAGATGAGTCCGCTTGCAGCGGCGGTAAAACCTGCCTAAGATGGCTTAATTCAGTTATAACGACAACGAAATACCCCGCTATGATGAAGCCCTCCACCTCACCCTGGAAAAACCCACGTACCCTGCTGGTACTGATGTCGATCGTGATGCCATTTACTTTTTCAGTCTGGCAGGTGCTCTTGAACAATTTTGCGATCGAACAGGCCGCTTTTACCGGCGCAGAAATTGGTATCCTGCAAAGTCTGCGTGAAGTTCCGGGTTTTTTGGCTTTTACAGCTGTTTTTATTCTGCTGGCCCTCAAAGAACAGACCTTTGCCCTGCTATCACTGCTTTTACTCAGCCTGGGGGTGGCGATCACAGGTTTTTTTCCGTCAGAGTACGGGCTTTACGCAACAACAGTGTTGATGTCGATCGGTTTTCACTACTTTGAAACGATAAAAAACTCACTCTCGCTACAGTGGCTCTCGAAAGAAGAAGCTCCTGCCTTTCTTGGCCAAATGATCTCCATCGGCTCATTGAGCGCACTGGCGGCATTCGGCTTAATCTGGATATTGATTGAAACGCTCCAACCTGCTTACACATGGCTTTATGCCTTTGGAGGAGGGGTTGGCCTACTACTTGTGCTGTATATGTGGCTCGCTTTTCCGCACTTTGAAAGCAAAGTCAGTCAGCACAAACATCTGGTATTAAGAAAGCGCTATTGGCTCTTTTATTTGCTGACATTTATGAGTGGCGCAAGGCGGCAAATTTTTGTCGTTTTCGCCGCATTCATGATGGTCGAAAAGTTTGGATACAGTGTTGCCCAGATCAGCCTCCTGTTCATCATCAATCATGTATTAAATTTTCTGATCGCACCCAAAATTGGTCGCTGGATTGGGCGTATTGGCGAGCGCCGGGCGCTCGCCATCGAATATTCGGGCCTGTTCTTCGTTTTTGTTGGTTATGCGCTGGTTGAAAACGCACAAATTGCCGCGGCGCTGTATGTGATTGATCATGTCTTTTTCGCTATGGCAATCGCGATTAAAACTTACTTTCAAAAAATCGCTGACCCGGCAGACATCGCATCATCGTCCGGGGTCAGTTTTACAATTAACCATATCGCAGCCGTTGCCATACCTGCGGCTTTTGGTTTGATTTGGTTAATCAACCCGGCGGCTGTTTTTTACGCAGGTGCCGCCATGGCGCTGATTTCACTTTTCCTCAGCAGAAATATACCGAATGCCCCGGCCCCGGGAAATGAGGTTCTGGTCGGTAAACTTCGCCCCCTCACAACCGATACCTAAGCCTGTCACACAGGCTACCTCCTGGGCTTTGCTGATGCTGGGTGAGGCATCTTCATATAAATACCACCAACTTCCAGCTCGTCCAGCATCTGTTTCAGTCTTTTTTCTTGAGTTGCAGGCTTCTTGGCCTGAGTTATCCACCCGATATAATCATTTTGCTGATAAGCAGGGCGCTGAGCATATGCCTCTCCCAACCCTCGAGATTGCAAGGCTGTTTTGACAAAATCCGGCATAGGGTGACGTTCTCGCTTTAACTTAGAGTTATTCATCGTCATACTGATATGCCTAACGGTCTTTTTACTCATGTTTTCTCGGTAAAGTAAGGTCACCAACAGATTATTTAAGACTCATCTATATTCATCCCTCCAGAAGAATTTTTCTGTCAGCAATACAATGTATACCCGCTTTTAGGTTACTATTTAACGTTAAACCTGACGATGAGCGAGATAATTAACGCTATATGACTATACACATCAAAACCAGTGAAGAAATTGAAAAAATGCGCGTGGCAGGGCGCCTTGCCGCTGAAGCACTGGATTTTATTGGCCCACATGTCCAACCGGGAGTCACAACAGAAGAAATTGACCAGTTGTGTCATAACTATATGGTGGACGTCCAAGGCGCTATCCCCGCCACACTAAATTACAGGGGGTTCCCAAAGTCGATGTGTACCTCTGTCAACCATGTAGTCTGCCATGGTATCCCCGGACCCAAGAAGTTAAAAAAGGGGGATATTGTTAATCTGGACGTGGCACTGATTAAAGACGGCTACTACGGTGATAACAGCCGTATGTACCAGGTGGGCGAAACCTCGATAAAAGCCAAGCGGATTTGCCAGATTGCCTATGATTGCATGATGCTTGGCATTGAACAGGTAAAACCCGGCGCGCGGCTGGGCGACATTGGCCACGCTATTCAGCAATATGCCGAAGGCAATCACTGCTCTGTTGTTCGAGAGTACTGCGGGCATGGACTGGGGAAAAATTTCCACGAAGAGCCCCAGGTTCTTCATTACGGCAAGCCTGGAACAGGCGTTGAGCTAGTACCAGGAATGGTTTTCACCATTGAGCCCATGATTAATCTGGGTAAACGCCAGGTTAAATTATTGCCAGACAATTGGACAGTGGTCACGAAAGACCATAGCCTATCGGCCCAGTGGGAACACACACTTCTGGTCACAGAAACCGGTTATGAAATCTTAACGCGCTCTGCCAAAGCAGACTGACAATCCTGATTACAGGTATACGACTTTGCAAGCAGCCTTCCCTGACCTGTCTCTTGTCGATGCAGCCCCCAAAGGCGAGTTACCTTCCTACAGTAGCTACCGGGCATTGCTGCAATATGGGTCACAGTCCATCTATGAAAAATTTAAGGCTGGCGCCCCCGCAAGTACGCTTATTGCCATGCGTTCCCAACTGGTTGATGCCACCATCATCCATATTTGGCAGCGTTTGGTGGATGAGTACCTGCACCCCCACATTGCGTTAATCGCTGTAGGCGGATACGGGCGAAGAGAGCTGCTGCCTCACTCCGATATTGACCTACTCATTCTGGTCGACCAAAACGATAATACGGAGATTAACGAAACAATCAGCAAGCTGGTCACCTTCTTGTGGGATATTGGCCTACAAGTGGGACATAGTGTACGCACAATTCCCGAATGCGTTACCGAAGCGATTGCTGACGTCACCGTCATCACCAACATTATGGAATCCCGCCAGTTGGCTGGCAGCCCATCACTTTATGAGAACATGCTCGACGCAACGGCCAGTGAAAAGATATGGGCGCCACAAGCCTTTTTCTCTGCAAAAATTGACGAGCAAAAAAAGCGCTATGCCAAATTTAATAACAGCGCATACCGTCTGGAGCCAAATATCAAAGAAAGCCCCGGTGGCTTGCGCGATATTCAAACCATTGCCTGGATAGTAAAACGCTATTTTGGAGCGCTCGACCTGAGGGAACTGGTTGAGCACGATTTTATTACCGCTGAGGAATTTTCAACCTTAACCAAAGGACAAGAGCACTTATGGAAAATTCGCTATGTGCTGCATCACCTCACCGGAAGAGAAGAGGACCGTCTGCTCTTTAATTTGCAACGGGATATAGCCGACACACTGGGCTTCACCGGCGGAGGCAATGAGGCGGTCGAACAATTCATGCAAAGCTACTACCGCACAATCATGGAGATTGAACGGCTCAATGAGATGCTGATCCAGCTATTCCAGGAAGCCCTGCTGTTTCAACAAACCCCTGAGAAAATCGTCGAGTTCATACCCCACTTTCGGACAAGAAATAATTATATTGAAGCGGCCCATGACGAAACCTTCAATGAATACCCGCCCGCGCTGATTAAAATTTTTCTGGTCATTGCCAAAAATCCTGAAATTGAAGGCGTAAGAGCGCACACGATCCGCCTAATCCGGGAAAGCCTACCGCTGATTGATGATCATTTTCGCAATGATGTCCGAGTAACGACCATGTTTATGGAATTATTGCGCCAGCCTCACGGATTGACCCACCAACTACGGCGCATGAACCGCTACGGTGTCCTGGCGGCCTACCTGCCTGCTTTTCAAAATATCGTGGGCCGCATGCAGTATGACTTATTCCATGTTTACACGGTTGATGAACATATTTTGATGGTTCTAAGCCATATGCGCCGCTTTGCTGTGGATGCCTATAAGCAGGAACTCCCGCTATGCAGCCACATTATGGCTTACATTCCCCGCAAAGATATCCTCTATCTTGCCTGCATTTTCCATGACATCGCAAAAGGTCGAAAAGGCGACCATTCAACACTGGGTGCAGAAGATGTTAAAACCTTTGGAAAGCAACACGGGCTTAGCAGTGATGACACACATTTGATTAGCTGGCTTGTCAAAAATCACCTGCTAATGTCTCTGACCGCTCAAAGTAAGGATATCAGCGATCCCGCTGTCATCAATCAATTTGCACTGACAGTAGGGTCTATCAAATATCTGCAGCACCTCTATTTATTAACTTGCGCGGACATCCAAGGCACGAATCCCACACTGTGGACCTCATGGAAAGACAACTTACTTCGGGAGCTCTACCTTAAAACACTGAACGTACTCAAGCGCGGTTTGAGCAACCCTGTCGATAAACTCGAAATCATCGAACACTCCAAAGCTGTTGCGATGGACATGCTCGAAGCCTGCTCAGTTTCCAGACAAAGCGTTAAACACATATGGCAAAACTTTGGGGATGACTACTTTTTACGCTACCAGCCAGACGAAATTTGCTGGCAAACGCAAGCTGTCCTCAAACACCACCAGCTGGAAATTCCTCTGGTTGTGCTCAGAAAAGAGACGACTCGCGGTTGTACAGAAATTTTTGTCTATACAAAAGACAGCAATTCGCTCTTCGTCGCCACAACGACAGTGATCGACAACATGGGCCTCAACATCGTGAACGCACGCATCATCACCAGTCAGTCCGGGCATACACTCGACACGTTTCTTGTGATTAATGAAGACGGGCAACCCATCACAGAACCCTTTAAACTGGACGAAATTCGAGAGTCACTACAAAAAGCTTTGGAAAACTTAGGGACCTTGCCTGTGCCAATGAAGCGAAACACAATTCGACAGCTGAAGTCCTTTGAAAACCAGATAAAAGTTTCTGCAGACAACACCACCAAACCAGGGCTGACAGCACTCAGTGTCTCAGCTCTTGACCAGCCCGGGTTATTATCACACTTAGCGCGTTGCCTGGCAGATGAAAACCTGCGCGTGCACGATGCACTGATCAATACATTGGGCGAACGCGTAGAAGATATTTTCTTCGTCACCGACGAAAAACGCCAACCCATTACATCCTCGGCACAGTTGCAGCGCATACAAGAGCACATACAACGAAAACTTGAGTCCATACAAAGTTAACCCCTATGAACACAAAAACGCTTTCGCCAACGGTTGAGCTGGCACGCGAACTCATCCAGCTACCCTCTGTTACGCCCAATGATGCCGGTTGCCAAGACATCTTTATAAAACGCTTGGAGCCGCTGGGCTTTAAAGCAGAGCGGCTACGCTTTGGTGATGTCGACAATCTTTGGTTACGCCGGGGAAATGAGGGTCCTGTTTTTGCCTTCGCAGGTCATACAGATGTTGTACCTACGGGCCCGTTGGAAAATTGGACTTACCCGCCATTCCAAGGGCATATTGAAAATGACACACTCTGGGGCCGCGGCGCGGCTGATATGAAAGGTAGCCTGGCTGCAATGGTGACAGCAACCGAGCGGTTTATACAGGCCTACCCAGAGCCTACAGGTTCTATCGCCTTTCTACTCACCAGTGATGAAGAAGGGCCAGCCATTAATGGAACGGTTAAAGTGATCGATTACCTGAAAAGTCGGCATGAAAAAATTACGTGGTGTCTTGTGGGCGAGCCAACCAGCACTCATAAACTGGGGGACACGATAAAAAATGGCCGACGGGGCTCCCTAAACGGTCAACTGACTATTCAAGGCGTGCAGGGGCACGTTGCCTACCCTCACCTTGCAAACAACCCTATCCACGCTTCATTAAGAACACTCGCCGAACTGGTAGAAACAAAGTGGGATCAAGGGAATGAGTTTTTCCCAGCGACAACTTTTCAAGTATCGAATATCAACTCTGGCACAGGCGCTGAAAATGTTATACCAGGAGAACTCTCACTCAAATTCAACTTTCGTTTCTCAACCGAATCAAGCCCAGAACAGCTTAAAAAACAGGTTCATACCCTGATCGAAAAATATGCTCTTGACTATCAGATAAATTGGAAACTCTCCGGAATGCCCTTCATCACAAATCCAGGCAAACTGACAGATGCGACCCAGTCCGCCATTTATGAAGTCACCGGAACAACAGCACAACTTTCTACAACGGGCGGCACCTCAGATGGTCGATTCATCGCACCTACAGGCGCACAGGTGATTGAGCTAGGGCCACTTAATGCCACGATTCACCAAACAAACGAGTGTGTTTCTTGCGAAGAACTTGATCAATTATCGATTATTTACGAAGGTATCCTGTCGCGCCTACTAGGCGAAGGATAGACCCCTCGGTCACACCAGAGACTGGTCGGGGCGAGAGGATTTGAACCTCCGACCACCTGCACCCCATGCAGGTACGCTACCAGGCTGCGCTACGCCCCGAACAAAGAAGCGAGATTATACCAAAAAGAAATGATTAATGTTATGAAATAAATATTGATCGTTAACGCTTAAGAATTAATAAAACATCTTCCAACTCAGTGACGAGCTGCTTTACAACTTGTTTAGTCTGCGAGGAGTCATCCTGGGCCGACTCACCTGAAAGCTGCTGCCTGGCACCGCCAATGGTGTACCCCTGCTCGTAAAGCAGGCTTCTTATTTGCCGAATCAACATGACATCATGGCGTTGATAGTAGCGGCGATTGCCTCGACGCTTCACGGGATTAAGATCAGGAAACTCTTGCTCCCAATATCTTAAAACGTGAGGCTTCACATCACACAGCTCCCCCACCTCACCAATCGTGAAATAACGTTTATTAGGTATAGGCGGAAGTTCTTTATTATTGCTGGTTTCCAGCATATGCTTCCACTCGCGCTTTTAACTTTTGTCCTGGGCGAAAAGTAACTACACGCCGAGCAGAGATGGGTATCTCTTGACCTGTCTTGGGATTACGACCGGGTCTTTCCTTTTTCGTTCTCAAAACAAAGTTTCCAAAGCCAGACAACTTTACATCACGCCCGTTTTCTAATGCCAAGCGCACTTCTTCAAAGAAAGACTCGACCAGTTCTTTTGCTTCTCGTTTATTTAAACCCAGCTGCTCGTACAGCATTTCGACCATATCTGCTTTTGTTAATGCCATTGATTTATTCCCTTAGTTTTGCTCCCAGTTGAGTCCCCAAATCGCTCAGTATTAACTCAACTGACTCTTCAACTTCTTCATCAGTGAGGGTACGGTCATGCGCTTGGAACACGAGCCCCAAAGCAAAGCTTTTCGCCCCTTCATCAATATGTTCACCTTCGTATACATCGAATAAGATAACTTCGCCTAGATACGCAGGAGAGATGTCTGCAATACAGTTTGCAACTTCTTGATAAGGTATCGACTCATCAACTATTACTGATATATCTCGGCGGACTGCCGGAAATCTGGAGATTTCCCCGTATTCTGGAACAGCAGGATGCTTAAACACCTCTGCATCCAGTTCAAACATAAGGGCACTCTGACTCAGAGACAAGCTTTCCTGTAAGGCAGGATGGAGCCGACCGATCCAACCAATGGATTTCCCATGGGCCAGAATTTGTGCCGACTGCCCTGGGTGCAGCGCTGGATGTTCTGCTCTCATGAAAGTAGTCTTTGCATCGCAATTTAACTGTAAAATATTTTCTACATCCGCTTTAATATCAAAAAAGTCAACTTCCCGGACAGTTTGAGACCACTGCTCCGGCGCCGCCCAGCCACTCACTAACCCAGCCAGCACTTTTTTCTGTTTAAGTTCAGTATCTTGTAGCACAAATTTTAGGCCATATTCAAAAACTTTTATTTGATTTTGCTGCCTTTTTAAGTTTTTTTGCAAGGTTTCCAGAAGGCCTGACCATAATCCAACGCGCATCACAGACAGCTCAGATGAAATGGGGTTAGCTAGCTCGAGCGCGGTTTCGCCTGGATACACTTTCTCTTGAATTTGATGATTAACGAAGCTGAAAGTAACGACTTCATGGTAGCCTCGTTGAACCAATCCCTTCAGAAGCTCTTCCTGAGACTTCTCCTGATGGTTGTATCTCGATATGGTAGGCGCCATTTCATACGCAGTTCTCGGAAGCTTATCGTAACCATGGACCCGCGCTAACTCCTCGATGTAGTCGGCTTCAATATTTAAATCATACCGAAAGCTCGGAGGAGTAACTCGCCAACCTTCATCGCAACGCGTCCATTCAACACTCAAGCGCGTCAACACATCTTCAATATCGGCATCCTCAAAGGTAATCCCCAATACCACACCTATTCTATTTTTACGCAGCAAGGTTCCTGTTGATGCACGATGCTGCTGAGGAATATTGACCTCAAAAACCGGCCCAACGTCTCCCCCTGTAATCGCTGTTAAAAGTTTTGTGGCCCGCTCGATGGCGTCCCATTGCAACTCAGGGTCAACACCACGTTCAAAGCGATGTGCGGAATCTGTGTAGATACTATATTGACGTGACTTACCGATGATATGCCCCGGCAAGAACGCAGCGGCCTCCAGTAAAATATGTTGAGTGGATTCCGTAACAGCGCTGCTTTGCCCCCCCATCACGCCGCCCATTGCCAGTACGCCTCGGGCGTCCGCAATCACAGTCGTGCTCTCATCAAGCGTCACGTTTTCACCATTAAGAAGCGTTAGAGTTTCACTTGGGAATGCCTTACGAACACTAATACATGTGTCGATTTTGTCCAAATCAAACGCATGCATGGGCTGCCCTAATTCCAACATGATCATATTGGTAATGTCGACTGCGGGAGAAATCGGCCGTATACCACTGCGCCTTAAACGTTCTTTTAACCACAGAGGAGAAACGGCAGATGCATTAACGTTTCGGATGATACGTCCGACATATCGTGAACAACCTGAACCTTCAGACAACTCAACGCTCATGATATCGTCGATGACTGGAGTAACAGGGCTCGTGTCTGGTAGAGCAATATCACATCGGTTGCGAACACCTACTTCCCGAGCAACACCCCGTATTGAAAAGCAGTCAGCTCGATTAGGCGTCAAATCCACATCCAAAACCGGGTCAGCCAGGTTTAAGTAGTCATACACCTCAAACCCCAGGGGGGCATCGTCGGGTAGAACCATCAAACCGTCAGATGCTGTCGCTAAAGCAAGTTCCGCTTCTGAACACAGCATTCCGTACGATGGAACACCCCGAATTTTTGACTTTTTTATTTTAAAACCATTAGGTAACTTTGCACCAACCGTTGCAAATGGAACGTACATGCCTTCTTTGACATTAGGCGCACCACACACCACTTCGACCTCGGTCTCACCACCGAAGTCAACTTCACAGACTTTGAGTTTATCCGCATTAGGATGGTGTTTTACTGCTACTACTTGAGCAATCAATACGCCGTTAAAAAATGGAGCCGCGGGCTCTATCCCATCAACTTCTAGCCCAAGCATTGTCAGCTGCTCGGCAAGCTCTTCTGTTCCAACAGGTGGGTTGACCCACTCCCTTAACCACTTTTCACTAACTTTCATCAACGGCCCTTCAACACTGCGCTTAGCACAGGAGAGAAATACGACAGTAAATTCTAATTAAAAAGATTCAAAAAACGCAGGTCATTTTCAAAAAATGTGCGTAAATCCGTCACCCCGTGCCGAAGCATTGCCAACCGTTCAACCCCCATACCAAAGGCATAGCCTGTATATTTTTCACTGTCAACATCCACGAACTTAAAAACCTCCGGATGCACCATGCCGGCACCTAAAACTTCCAGCCAGTCTCCATCGCCAATTCGAATGTCAACTTCTGTTGAAGGCTCTGTGAATGGGAAATAAGAGGGCCGAAAGCGAATGTCTACTTTTAACGGATCGAAAAACATTGTCAAAAACGCTTCGAGATGCCCCATCAAATCTGTGAAGCGTACTCCCTCGTCAACCAAAAGACCTTCGACTTGATGAAACATAGGGGTATGAGTCATATCAGAATCACATCGATAGACCCGCCCTGGGACCAGTATGCGATAAGGCGGCTTTTCAGCTTCCATATACCGAATTTGAACAGACGAGGTATGAGTCCTTAACAACAAGCCGTTATCGAAGTAGAACGTATCATGCATTGCGCGCGCCGGGTGGTCTTGCGGGAAATTAAGCGCTTCGAAGTTGTGGTAATCATCTTCGATTTCAGGTCCTTCAACCTGGGCAAAGCCCAATTGAGAAAACAGCTCGCAAATGCGTTCAATGGTTTGCGTGATCGGGTGCCAACCCCCTCGGTGAGAAAGGCGACCGGGTAATGTGACATCGACCGCTTCTGCTGACAACTTAGCCTTTAAAGACACCTCTTGAAGGGTCTGCTTACGTGCGTTTAACCACGATAAGATCTCAGCCTTACCCTGATTAATGATCTGACCCCGTATGGGGCGCTCATCAGGAGGAAGAGAACCCAGTGTTTTTAACTCTTGGGTCAGAAAACCATTTTTCCCTAAGTATTTGACGCGAATATTGTCAAGCGCCGCCAACGTTTCTACTTGACTAATTTCTGTTTGAGCATTTTTTAATAACTGGGCAATCTGCGTTGACACAAGCTTATACTTATACGTTGGCACTTAAAGGAAAGGGGCACCCCCCTTTCCTTATCTGTGAGTTAAAATAGACGATCAAAATGGATAATGGGCTTTATGTGGCCAAACTTTGTTTGGCTTTTTCGGCTAGTGCTTCAAAGGCAGGCATGTCATTGACAGCTAAATCAGCCAACACTTTTCGGTCAATCTCTACACCGGCCTTAGACAGACCATCTATCAAACGGCTATAGGATAAATCGCACATCCGCGCGGCAGCATTGATGCGAACAATCCATAGCTGTCTAAACTGGCGCTTTTTCTGTCTTCGATCCCGATAGGCATACTGGCCTGCTTTGGTCACTGCTTGCTTAGCAACACGATAAACACGACTGCGAGCACCTTGGTAACCCTTAGCTTTCTTCAAGACCTTTTTGTGGCGAGCACGAGCGGTCACGCCTCTTTTGACTCTTGGCATCTCTTATATCCTCTACGAATTAGGCAGCATGCGGGTTACTAAAGGCTTATCAACATCATTCACCATTGATGTTGATCCTAATTGCCGTTTCCGCTTTGAACTTTTCTTTGTCAGAATATGGCGCAAATGAGACTGCCGACGTTTAAAACCACCGGAACCGGTTCGTTTAAAACGTTTTGCAGCACCGCGATTCGTTTTTAACTTTGGCACTTTTACATACTCCCGTTGTATTTACTAAGATAAAAAAGCCTGGGCAGGTCGGAGTAGACGCTACCGCAGGTCACTTCATGAGATTATGGCAATTACTTTCCTCTTTTAGGCGCAAGCACCATAACCATCTGCCGCCCTTCAAACTTAGGATATTGTTCAACAATACCATAGGCCGCAAGATCTTCTTCTATGCGTTTAAGAACCTCTGCCCCAAGTTCTTTATGGGCCATTTCCCGGCCCCTGAAGCGCATCGTTACTTTTGTTTTATCTCCATTTTCTAAAAACTTAATCAGGCTTTTCAGCTTGACCTGATAGTCACCGGAGTCCGTTCCTGGGCGAAACTTGATTTCCTTAATTTGAGTCTGTTTTTGTTTCTTTTTGGCCGCATGCTGCTTTTTGTTTTGATCAAACCTGAAACGACCATAGTCCATAATCCGGCAAACGGGCGGATCCACATTCGGTGAAATTTCAACCAAGTCTTGTCCTTCTTCGGCGGCCGTTTTGAGCGCCTCTTCAATAGAAACAACACCGATCTGATTACCATCAAGCCCGATTAAACGTACCTGTCGGGCTTCAATATCCTGATTCACCCGATTTTTTTTTGCTATTGCGATTGCAAAGTCCCCCTTGACAAATTACAACGTTCGATTGAGCGTATCGCCCAATACCTTTTTCTGGAATTCAGCCAACGCGAAAGTGCCAAGTTCTTCACCCTCCCGCGTCCGCACGGAAACTGTCTCGTCTTCGACTTCCTTATCACCTACGATCAACATATAGGGAATTCGAAGGAGCGTACTCTCTCGAATTTTAAAACCGACTTTTTCGTTCCTCAAGTCCGATCGTGCACGGACTCCGCTCTCAAGCAACTGCTTGGCCACATTATCCGCGTAACTCTTCTGTTTATCCGTAATATTAAATACAACAGCCTGAACCGGAGACAACCATACCGGCAGTTTACCCGCATGGTGCTCAAGTAATATACCGATAAAACGCTCCAAGGAACCTAAGATAGCGCGGTGAATCATAACCGGTGTTTGTCGGTTATCATCTTCATCAATGTATGTCGCACCCAATCGCCCGGGCATCGAAAAGTCCAGCTGAATAGTACCACATTGCCACACTCGATTGAGACAGTCTCGCAAAGAAAACTCAATTTTGGGACCATAAAACGCACCTTCACCGGGTTGCAGTTCAAAGGACAAGCCTTTATCTTCCAGAGATTTTTGCAAAGCCGCCTCAGACCGGTCCCAAACCTCATCCGAACCCACTCTGTTTTCGGGGCGGGTCGATAGTTTGATGGATATATCACTGAACCCTAATTGTTCGTAAACCTCATAAATAATATCGATCAGTATAGATACTTCTTCTTGCACTTGCTCTTCAGTGCAGAAAATATGCGCATCGTCCTGGGTAAACCCCCGGACTCGCATTAACCCATGTAAGGTACCTGAGGGCTCATTCCTCAAGCAAGACCCAAACTCGGCCATTCGGATAGGCAAATCTCGATAAGATTTCAGCCCTTGATTGAAAATCTGAACATGTCCCGGACAGTTCATTGGCTTCAGGGCATATTCACGGTTTTCTGACTCGGTCACGAACATATCGTCGTGAAACTTTTCCCAGTGCCCAGACTTTTCCCACAAAGAACGGTCCATGATTTGAGGGGCTTTCACCTCCCCATAGCCATACTTATCCAATACAGAGCGAATATACGATTCGATCTGCCGATAAACAGTCCAGCCGTTAGGGTGCCAAAAAACCAAACCCGGCGCTTCAGGTTGAAAGTGAAATAAGTCGAGCTGTTTACCCAGTTTACGGTGATCCCGTTTCTCTGCCTCTTCAATACGGTGTAAATAAGCTTTCAGTTGCTTCTTGTCGGGCCACGCGGTGCCGTAGATGCGTTGCAGCATCTCATTGTTTGAGTCGCCACGCCAATAAGCACCGGCAACTTTTGTTAATTTAAAGGCTTTAATATGCCCTGTACTGGGAACATGCGGACCCCGGCACAGATCAACAAAATCCCCTTGCTGATAGAAAGAAAGCGCTTCCACAGCCGGAATATCAGCAATGATTTCTGCCTTGTATTCCTCACCGAGGTTTCGAAAAAACTGGATTGCCTCATCCCGGCCTTTTAGCGAGCGTGCAACTGGGAGGTCAGCTTTGACCAGTTCCTGCATTTTCGCTTCAATAGCACTGAGATCCTCGGGTGTAAACGGGCGCTCGTATGCAAAGTCATAATAAAAACCTTCATCGATAACCGGCCCAATGGTGACCTGAGCCGAAGGAAACAAGGCTTTGACCGCTTGCGCCAGCAAATGTGCACAAGAATGGCGGATAATCTCCAGACCCTCGCCATCTCGGCTGGTTATAATGGCCAGTTCAGCATCTTGTTCAATAGAAAAACTCACATCGCGCAACACGCCGTCCACCCGACCGGCAAGTGCAGCTTTAGCAAGCCCTGCACCAATCGCTTTGGCGACTTCGACGATCTGAACGGGCCCATCAAAAGCACGTTGACTTCCATCAGGAAGCGTAATTACTGGCATAAAAATCCCTGGTAATCTCTAAAGACTTGAAGCGCGGAATCCGCAATCATGAACCAATATACAAAAGCTCAAAAATCATAACCCAAGAAAACCCAAAGAGTTTGGCTGTTTATAAGAAAAAAATCAACTGATCGCGCTCATCATTCAAGCCGTGATCTGTATCAAACTACTGCTCTCCCTTAAACATTATAAAAGTTATGTTATTGAAATAAAGGCTGGTCAGCCACATATTGCTTATCAATTGGAAAATTAATGACGAGGCATTCATGAGAATCGACAAACTGACAAATAAATTTCAGCTTGCACTGCAAGATGCTCAGTCGATTGCAGTCGGCAAAGATCATCAGTTCATTACGCCAGAGCATCTACTGGCGGCCTTCATCGACCAACCGGACGGTGGCATCAAAAACCTGCTCGCACAAGCAGGGGGCAATCTCAACACACTGCGTGGAGTACTGGAAGAACGGCTGTCCTCATTACCGTCTGTGTCTGGCACAGGGGGCGATGTCCACATATCAAACGATTTGGGGAAGCTTTTGAATGTGTGTGACAAGATGGCTCAACAACGGGGCGACCAATTCATTTCCAGCGAGATGTTTCTCCTGGCTTCCATAGAAGACAAAGGTCAACTGAGCAACCTGCTGAAACAATCAGGGCTCACAAAAGCATCGCTCGAAAAAGCCATTGATGCCATCCGCGGTGGGCAGGCCGTCAACGACCCAAATACGGAAGAGCAAAGGCAAGCTCTGGAAAAGTACACCATCGACCTGACCGCACGAGCCGAACAAGGCAAACTCGACCCGGTTATCGGGCGCGATGAGGAAATCCGCCGTGCCATTCAGGTTCTTCAACGTCGGACAAAAAACAATCCGGTCCTGATTGGCGAACCCGGTGTAGGCAAAACTGCGATTGTCGAAGGCCTGGCACTGCGAATCATCAATGGCGAAGTGCCCGAAGCCCTTAAGAACAAACGCCTCCTCTCGTTGGACATGGGGTCACTGATTGCTGGTGCCAAATTCCGCGGCGAGTTTGAAGAACGCCTGAAAAGTGTGTTAAATGACCTCGCCAAGCAGGAAGGCCAAATCATTCTTTTCATTGACGAGCTCCATACTATGGTGGGGGCCGGAAAAGCAGAAGGCGCCATGGATGCAGGCAACATGCTAAAACCCGCACTGGCCCGCGGTGAGCTGCATTGCATTGGCGCAACAACCCTGGATGAATACCGACAATACATCGAAAAAGATGCGGCACTGGAGCGGCGATTTCAAAAAATCCTGGTCGACGAGCCGAATGTCGAAGACACCATCGCCATTCTCCGAGGGTTAAAAGAACGCTACGAGGTTCACCACGGCGTTGATATTACAGACCCAGCAATTGTGGCTGCCGCAACACTGTCTCACCGCTACATTTCAGACCGCCAGTTGCCAGACAAAGCCATCGACCTGATCGATGAAGCCGCCTCCAGAATCCGAATAGAAATTGACTCCAAACCGGAGTCGATGGACAAACTGGAGCGCCAGTTAATCCAACTGAAAATCGAACGGGAGGCATTGGCAAAAGAAGAGGATGATGCCTCGCGCAAACGCCTGAGCACCCTTGAAGAGCGAATTACGAGTCTGGAACGCGAGTACGCAGACCTGGAAGAAATCTGGAACGCAGAAAAAGCCGCCGTTCAAGGCTCAACACTCATTAAAGAACACCTTGAGCAAGCTCGCCAGGAGCTGGAAACTGCGCGGCGGAGTGGCGATCTGGCAAAAATGTCAGAGCTTCAATATGGGCAAATACCCAGCCTGGAAAAACAACTTGATATGGCGGCTCAAGCAGAAATGCAGGAGATGACACTGCTGCGCAACAAGGTGACTGAAGAAGAAGTCGCTGAGGTCGTTTCAAAATGGACGGGTATCCCCATCAGCAAAATGCTCGAAAGCGAAAAGGAAAAACTGTTGATGATGGAAGAGGCTCTGTCGAGCAAAGTCGTTGGGCAGTCCGAGGCCGTTTCTGCCGTGTCCGATGCAATCCGGCGAGCGCAGGCAGGGCTCTCTGACCCCAACCGGCCGAATGGCAGCTTCCTCTTCCTTGGCCCTACCGGAGTGGGGAAAACCGAGTTGACAAAATCACTGGCCGAGTTTTTGTTTGATACCCAAGAAGCCATTGTCCGTATCGACATGTCTGAGTTTATGGAAAAGCACTCGGTCGCCCGGCTGATTGGCGCGCCACCGGGGTATGTCGGATATGAAGAAGGTGGCTATTTAACTGAAGCCGTACGGCGTAAGCCCTACTCGGTCATCTTGCTCGATGAGATTGAAAAAGCACACCCTGATGTTTTCAATATTTTACTCCAAGTGCTGGATGACGGCCGCTTAACCGATGGCCATGGTCGCACGGTCGACTTCAGAAACACAGTGGTTATCATGACGTCCAACCTGGGCAGCCAAGTTATTCAGGAGCTTTCTGGTGAGGAAAACTATGCCACGATGAAATCATCTGTGATGGAGATCATTGGGCAACACTTCCGCCCTGAGTTCATTAACCGCGTCGATGAAATCGTCGTGTTTCATCCGCTCGGACGCGAACAAATCCGGGCGGTTGCAACGATTCAGCTTGGATACTTATCAAAACGTCTGGCGGAGCGCAGTCTAAAACTTCACCTATCGGATGAGGCACTTGATGCCATTGCAGAAAGTGGCTACGACCCTGTCTATGGCGCAAGGCCGCTCAAACGTGCTATTCAGCAGCGCCTGGAAAACCCGCTTGCGCAAGAGTTGTTACGTGGACACTTCGTGCCTGATGATGTCATCGAGGTGGCTCTGAAAGACGGCGAGTTAACATTTAACAAAGCCCCTAAAACAACTGAGGCAGCCTGATCAAACCTTAATTGGTGCGCCCCACTTGGGCGCACGGATTCTGAACACAATTACGGCCTTGCACGCGCACGGAGAACATCATCAGTACACTGGGGCCTCTTGACCCAATCGAAATCTATTGCCTCTTAGTCTTTGCCGCATTTTTGAGTGGCTTCGTCGATAGCATTGCCGGCGGTGGTGGCCTGATTTCCCTACCGGCTTTGCTGCTCGCAGGGGTACCCCCCACTGAAGCGCTTGCAACGAATAAGTTACAAAGCAGCTTTGGCAGCGGCGCAGCAGCCGGTACATTTATTCTTAAGGGATTCGTATCACCTTCGCGAATGCTTCCGGCGATTATCTGCACCTTCACCGGTGCGGCAGCCGGCACCTTGTGTGTGCAAATCATGGATACCCGCCTGCTCATACAGCTCATTCCCCTGCTACTCATCGGTTTTGCGATGTATTTTGCTTTATCCTCAAGGTTGAGTGATGCCGATTCACACGCTCATCTTCCCGTTCCAGTTTTTTCAATTATTTTTGGCCTGCTCATTGGCTTTTACGACGGCTTCTTTGGCCCAGGAACCGGCTCATTTTTTGCCTTGGCCTTTATTCTGTTACTGGGGTACAACACCCGCAGCGCCACCGCACACAGCAAAGTTTTAAACTTTACGAGCAATCTAGCCTCCCTGCTCTTTTTTACTTTGGGAGGGCACGTATTGTGGGGAATAGGTCTGATGATGGGCTCCGCCCAACTGGTCGGTGCATCACTCGGAGCCAGACTTGTTATAGAAAAAGGAACTTCTTTGGTGCGCATCATGCTGGTTACCACATCTGTGGTCATTTCGGCCGTCATGATTGTCAGGAACCCTGATCACTTTTTGATTCATTTATTCTCGCTTGGGTAGTGAATGAGCCACTCTGCTCAAAAACTGCCCCACAATCCCGGTCTATCCGTCACTTTTTTTCAACTCACGCTCACGGTATATTCATACACCAATACTACTGGTCAGCCGGGCTCGCGTTGCATATGAAAAAAATACTGTTATGCCTGCCATTTCTCGTGATGATTCAGGGCTGCATGCTGCAGCTCACATATAACAATTTGAACTGGATTATCCCCTGGTATGCTTCAGATTACATCACACTCAACCGCTCCCAAAAAATCGTTTTCGATGAAACGCTTCATGAAATTTTAAACTGGCATCGAAAAACACAATTACCGGCCTACGCGACATGGTTGGATGGTCTTCAACAAGAGGTGGAAAACAGGCGTACTTACCGTACCGATGACATCGCCTTACACGCTCAAGTGATTTACCGTTTTTATCAGCAACTGATTACCGCCATTACGCCTGAGCTCATCACACTCTTCAGCCAGATTTCTCAACCACAGGCTGACAGTTTTTTTAACGCGCTGGCCGAGGATAATCTTGAGTGGAAGGAAAAGCACCTGAACAAATCTCCCGAAAAGCATGTGTCAGAGCGCCGGAAAAATATGAATGAAAGGCTTGAAGAGTGGCTCGGTGAGCTCACTGGAACCCAACGAGGTATCATTCGTTCTTGGGCGGCCTCACTTCAGCCAACCGCACCCGAACAACTTCATCAGCGCTACCGCTGGCAGGCCCGCGCTCACACACTCGTCAAGACACTCGACAACCCCACATCCAAACGGCAAGTGGAACGATTACTCATCGAGCCTCGTCATTTATGGACACAGGAGTATGCCCGGAAAAACGAGGTCAACCGCCAGACAACATTGCACTTTTTACGGGATATTGCCAACAGCCTGACTGAAGGACAGCGACAACACCTGATACATAAGCTCCAAAAGCTGAGCGGCACGTTAAAATCTCTCAGCCAGAAACACCCGCAAGACGATCAAAACTTATACACCTTATGAGTCTTGAGCTGGTTTATACTCGTGACTTAAAGAAACCTATCCGCAAGTAACAGGCAAATGGTTGAAACAGTCCATTCAACAGATAGCTCCGGCTACATTCTGCTGGAACCCAATCGCTCCGCGAGTTGGAAAGTGAATATGGCGATCATTGGCTTTCTGGCTTTGGCCTGCGGAATTGTCAGCCTTTATATGTGGAGCCTCGGAGCCTGGCTGGTAGCGCCTTTTGCAGGGCTTGAGGTCGTTTTTCTATTTACCGCGACCCACATCTTTCTTCACCGTAACAGCTACCGCGAAGTCATTCACTTCAATCCCACCAATGTTACTATTGAAAAAGGCCGCTATTACGCCGAGCAAAACTGGCAAATGCTCCGCCATTGGACCCGTGTAGAAGTGTTGCATGCCGATCAGACACATTATCTACCTGTGGTACGCCTCACCTCACACGGCCGCTCAGTCGAAGTGGGTAAGTTCTTGAATGAAGAAGATAAAGACACTCTTCTCACTCACTTGAGTAATATTCTCAGCATTATTAAACGCTAAGTCATTTACGCTTGTCTAAAGGCATAATTTGCTTTAGTGCAGCAATGTAAACATTTTGCGGCGGTATTTTGTGACCAGTGGGTGCGAACCCAGCATTTCAAACACAGACAGTAAGCCCTGACGTGCGGCGCCATCATTGTAGCCGGGGTCTTGTTGCATCAGCTCCAGAAGCTGTTCAAGCCCGGCTTCGTAAGCACCGGATTGCACTAGTTTCATCGCGTAATTGTAAAGTGTTTCGCTGTCTGTCTGGCCGGATTCAACGGCAGCCTTGAGCGACTCCAGCGAGTTCCCGGAAGTGTCTGCGCGCGCCAGATCTACGGTTGCCTGCATTTGCGCGACCTCTGGCGAGTCTTTCAGTTCTTCCGGCAACGCAGCGACCAGCTCATCAAACTGCTCGTAATGGCCTGAGGCAAAAATAATTTTAAGTTGTGCCAGAGGGATCTCTGGCAAATCAGGACTTTGCGTAGCGATAGCTTGCAAGGTGGACTGCGCCGTTTCCAGATCACCACTCTCAATAAGCTCAAACACTTGGCTCATCTCAGTGGCTGCAGCGCTCTCAATATGCCGACTTAAAAATTCCCGAACCTGTGACTCAGGCAAGGCCCCGTTGAACTCATCAACAATTTGGCCGCCTTTCAGTAGTTTGACTGTGGGCAAACTTTGCACCTGTAAATGCTGGGTGATCACAGGCTGCTCATCAGCATTCACCTTAGCAAGAATGAATCCGCCGGCATACTCTTCTGCCAGTTTGGTCAAAATGGGCATTAATGCTTTACAAGGCGCACACCAATCCGCCCAAAAATCGAGCAGGACAGGAACTTTCATGGATGCTTCAACAACAGTGTTTGAGAAGTTTTCCTGGTTAACGTCAACAATAAATTCAGATTCGCTCATAGTCGGATTCTCAATACCTGTGGGTTCGGAGGTTACGCCAATATCGAAGTGGCTATCACCATTAAAACTGCAATGATAACGCATTCATCAGTTTTTTCCCCGACTTCAATTTGCTAACCTGATAGGCCTATCACTTACAATAAACAGATTAAAGGATGGAGTATGGATTTTTCCCTGACAACGGAACAGACATTGATCCGTGATAACGCCCGCCGCTTTCTTCAGGAGCGGGTTACTCCGTTGATCAAAGATGCTGAAGAGCGTGGTGAGTTTGCCTGGGAGATTTTACCGGAACTCAAAGACTTCGGTTATATCGGAGGCCTGTTGCCTGAAGCAGCAGGTGGCAGTGGTCTGGGCTTTATCGAATGGGCTCTGCTCATGGAAGAGGCCGGATACTGCTGGCTAGGCTTGCGCATTGTAGTCAACACGATCAACATCAACGCTCGCCTGCTGGATCAATTTGGCAACGAGGATCAAAAAACACGGTTTCTAAAGCCCCTACTGGACTGCAAAAAACGCCTTTGGGTCGGCATTACCGAACCCAACCATGGTTCCAATGTAGCGGGCATTGAAACCCGTGCTGAAGATAAGGGTGATCACTTCATCATTAACGGCAACAAACAGTGGATTACCAATGGCATCTTTGGTGATTTTGGTATTTTGGTAGCCAAAACTTATAGCCAGACACTTGGCCTGGACGGCGAGATCAGCCTCTTCCTGATCGACAAATCAGAAACGGATTACGAAGCCCACCGTGCCCCGGTTATGTT
>OBIC01000141.1_pt1 | contig 30553 bp, 23 predicted proteins | sample 1519831 | NCBI WGS metagenome assembly OBIC01 (sample SAMN03019805, study PRJEB22545) | beach sand metagenome | biome: beach; feature: sea beach; material: beach sand | place: USA: Municipal Pensacola Beach, FL | collected 2010-10-20 | depth 40-45 cm m
GAAATCCGCTGGAAAACTAACATCAAATCCGGACCACTTTCACCAGATCACGTCAGTCGCGATGAAGGTGCGTGTCTCGCCCAGCTGCTCGGCAAGCTCCTGCGCCCGCCGGCTCTTGCCCGACCGGGCTCCGCCAAGAACGAGAATGGTCTTCATCGGTCCCGTATAGGCATTTGATTGGATTCCGCCAAGAATAGCCAAGGCGAGCCCCCGGCATGAGGGGACTCACCTCTTCATTGTTTTGCCATGCATTCGAAAGGTTCAGTAGCGGTCTGACGTGTCCTCGGCGTTCACAACGCCGTCGCCATTGGAATCCAGCCGGGAGAACATGCGCGTTCCAGAGGCGTGGAATTCACTCAGGGTCATGACCTCGTCATCATCACTGTCGAGCACGCCGAAGCGGACATAGGCCTGCTCGATCTGGCGGGTATAGGTGTCTTCCAGCTGGCCCTGCAGGCGGCCTTCATATTCGGCGACATATTCCTCGGCATGGACGGCGCCGTCTCCGTCGGCATCGCGGCGCAGATAACCCTGTTCGCGCTCTGTCATGAATTCGGCCTCGGTCACCTGGCCATCGCCATCCAGGTCATAGGTTTCCATGAATCCGGACTTGCTGTGGCCGCGGGCGGGGGGACGCGAGGTATCCTCGCCGGTATCGGCCTGCTCCGAAGGCTGATCGATATCGGCGGCGGGCGTCTCGCTCCCGGGCCGAGGTGTCGCACAGGCCGCAACCAAAAGCAGCGCTGTGCATGGGACGAAGAGTTTGAGAGTCGACATTGAGCACTCCATAAGCGTGCAAGCGCCCAATCAGCGCAGGACTTCGAAGGTGAGAGAGGTGGTGTAGCTGCGCTCATCTGTATCGGCGCCTTCCGGCGCATCGGCAGCATGGCGCGTCATGATGAGATAAATGCCGGGAGCATCGAAGCTCAGCGAAACATGGCCTTCGGCATCCGTGGTGACTTCCGGGTGGAATTTCGGCTCTTCATAGTCCCCGCCCTGGCGGTAGACATGCACGGTCTGTCCGGCCAGCGGGGCGCCGTCGAACCTGACCGTGAACGCCAGGCCCTCATCAAGATAGATCTCGTTGGGATGGGCCTCCAGGCCGAAGGCGAGGCGGCCGATGGAAGTCTCAACGGCATCCCAGGTCGGCGCACCCTTGGTGACATAGACATCCGCGACAGTCTCGGTCTGGCTGGTGATCACCTCGGTGGCGTTCTCAGGCACCGTGGCGTCCGGATCGAAAATCGGTTTCCACTCACCGTCGCGCCCGCAAGGAAGATCGCGGCAAACAGGGCGACAAGCCACCCGGTCAGCTGCCCGATCAGCGCAACGGCCAGCGCCGCACACAGGAAGCTCGCCACCATGCTGGAGATTGCGCCATAACGGTCGATGGCAGCCGCAATCACCAGGCCGCCGATAACGGCGCCAAGGCTGAACACAACCGCGCTCAGGATCGCCCGTTCAAGCGGAAAGCCGGCCGCATTGAGTACCGACGGCAGCCAGCCGAGGATCGCATAAAGGGTCAGCAGGTTCGCAAAGCAGACCAGCCACAACAGCAAGGTGACCGGCGTGCGCCCGCTCGCAAACAAAGACCGTATGCTGCCGGAGGCTTGCGGGACACCGGCGGGAACAAGGCCGCCTGACAGGAGGCTACTGCCCGGTGCCAGTTTCGCAACAATGCGCGCAAGGTCCGCACTTCGGCTTCCATGCATCGCCAGGAAGCGCGGGGATTCCGGCAGGACCACAAACAGGAGGGGCACCATGGAAAGCGGCGCGACGCCACCCAGAAAGAATACCGCTTCCCAGCCGAAACGGCTGATCAGGCCGGCCGCAGCAAATCCCCCCACGATCGTCCCGACGGGAAAGCCGACAAACATGGCCGTCATCAGGAAAGCCCGCCGCCGCGCCGGCGCGAATTCGGCCGTAAGCGTGTTGATATTGGGCATCACTCCGCCGAGGCCGAGGCCGGTAAGGAACCGGTAGACGAAGAGTTCCGTCGTGCTTCCGGCGATCATGGTCGCCAGCGAGAACACCCCCATGATGGCCACCGAGACAATGATGACAGGCTTGCGCCCCAGCCGGTCAGCCAGCGGACTGCCCACCAGCGCACCGATCATCAGGCCGACCAATGCCGAGGAGATGAGCTGGCCCGTCACATCCTTGGTCAACGCAAACTGTTCGGCCAGAACCGGCGCGGTGTAGGCAATGCTCTGGGCGTCGAAACCGTCCACCACGGCCAAGACAAAACACAGGACAACAACTCTCCACTGCAGGGCGGATATGGGGCTGGAATCGATCAGCGCATCGATGTCGATCTTGTCATCTGGCATGGTGCTTCCCGGTGCAAGCTGGCAAGTCTCCGCCCCGATCATCCCGAGCGATACTCCTTCTACCTGACCTGTTCATGAGTACGGATCAGATGGGTGTTTCAGCATGGCGCGCCAGCCGGGCCGGCTTGGCACAAAAACCGCCCCCGATAATACGAGCATTTCGCCCGGATGCGCTGCCTGCATCCATTCCCCCATCCTAACTTGGCTCTTTGACCAATTCTTTTTATATTCTACAAACAGGCGCGAGTGTAAACTTCATACTTTCCCTGCCCGCACCGCCTTGAGGACATTGGCCTAATTCCAACAACGTCGCTTGACCGGCACTGGCATAAGATATGAAAGTGCCGGCAAATATTTTCTATAAACGCAGACTATCGCACGCAGAGCTGACTAGACGGGAGGATTTGCACGCCGATGGTTTAAAGCGGGGAGTTGGACGTATTTGTGGCCGCAGGGGCGCTGTTACATGTCGCGTGTGCTGATAACACCGCCCCTATCACCGTAAGCCAGACTGCAAACCCCTGTCCGGAAAGACAATTCATTGGCAGAGAAAACACCACAGAAGCGCAGAGGTATCCAGTCGGTCACCATCGGCATGCGGGTCCTGGAGGCCGTCGCCGCAATGAAGGGGCCGGCAACGCTTAAGGTGATTTCGCAGCGCGCGGAATTGTCGGCGAGTCAGACCCACAGATATCTTTCCAGCCTCATCGAGGCCGGCATGCTGCGCCAGTCCAACCGCTCAGGCACTTATGACCTGGATTCCGGTGCGATCCGCCTGGGGCTGGCCGCCCTGTCGCGGATGGACACCTTTGCGAATGTCGACACTTATGTGAAGCAGCTTGTCACCACGACTCGGCGGACTTGCCTGGTGGCGGTCATGGGCGATGCCGGCCCGACCATCGTGCGCTGGTATTCCGGTAGCCCGCCAGTGTTGACCTCGCTTGGCATCGGGTCGGTCCTGCCACTCATGCGGTCGGCCACAGGCCGGGTCTTCTTCTCCTTTGGCGACGGCGCGGAGATGGATCGACAGCTGCAACTCCTGCGACTCCAGGACCCCGCAGGCGTCCCGCCGAACGCCGAGGAGATGCGCCAGAAGATCCGGGCGCGAACACTGGAGACACTGAGCGGCGACCTGATTCCCGGCCTGCGTGCCGCCGCTGCGCCCGTCTTCGACCTGCAGGGCAATCTCAAGCTCGTCGTCACAATAATCGCGGGAGCCGCTTTCCCACCCTCAGAGGACGAAGCAGTACAGACCATCTTGCTTGATCATTGTCGCGAATTGACTGAATCGCTGGGTGGTTCCTGGCCCAGCTAGCACCCGTATGGACAGTGTCAGCGGATCTGCTCCACGAGCACGTGTCACCACACAAGATCGTGACAAACAAACTCCGTTCCTGCCGCGCCGCGATGGAACAAATCGGCAATGCGGATCGTCAAGGTACAGGGCGATATCTCAACAATCTCTGCGAAACTTCGCACCAACCCTTCCGACGGCGAGAACGAGCGATGGAGCAGGTTCTGGTGCATGTCGAATTTGCAGAAATTTGCCGCCATCCACACCTCCGACCATAACCATTTCAACCATCAGAGAAACATCGAACGCCACCCTCACCGAGTGGCGCGAACGTCTCACTGCCTGATAGGTGTGCCAATAAATTCTGCTGGAGATGGGTTCGCACTAGACTGACAGCTCGCGGCTGACAGATCCGGCATCAATGCGGCGTCCTCCGGCACTACTCCACCTCAGCATAAATTACCTGCAGAGCCTGAATGGCGCGCCTTTTGGACTCAATGGTGGCATTCAGTTCGGCAATTTCCTGCGCAGGTGCATCACGTTCGGCCTGGAGACGTTCAAGCTCTTGACCCGCCTCATCATAATGCCGCTGCATCTCGTCAAGCACACGCCGCTGCTCTGTGTTGCCTGCCTGCAGCGTGGTGAACTGATTGCGCAGATTGTTGATGCGCAATTGTTGCGATGCCAACTGAGCCTGCGCAGCATCAGCATCGGCCTCAAACCGCGCAGCATCTGCCAGAAATTCAGCCGCTTCAGCCTCAGTCAGTGCCGCCTCTTCATCCACGCGGGTGAGTTCCGCTTCGAGGGCCTCAATGCGAGCCTCGAAAACTCCGCTGCTATCGCAGACACTCGCCTGAATGACCGAATTGACTTCACTGGGATCACAGTCTTCCGGCGCTGGAGCCGTGATCGCACATGCTGCAAGGGTCAGCAGTATGGCGACCAGAATGCTCCCGCGCATATCCCCAGCCCGTAACATTAGACACGAACCTGCTGCACAGTACCCGACAGGGCCTGAAGTGCGACATCAATGCCGGCCTGCTCTTCACGCAGATCCTCAATGATCTGGCGAGCTTCAGCCTGTGCGGCAGGATCCGGCTGGCTGTTCGCTATGGACTGCTCAATCAATGCGATCTGATCCCCAAGACCATTGCTGGCCGCCGTCAGGGACTCCATATCGTCCGTCGCATAACCGATTTCGCGGACCAGTTGCTCACGGGTAACCTCGCCACGCTCATACTGGGTATTCAGCGAGGTCAGCCTGGATCTGTGTGAAGCGGCGACCTGCTCGGCCGCAGCCCGAGCGCTGCGGGCATCTTCCAGATCGGAACGCGCCGTTGTCAGTTTGTCATTCAAAGAAATTTCGTTGTCACGATAGATTTCCTGGCGCTGGCCAACCTGACTGCCAGCCACAGCGCCCACCGTCGCTCCGATCAGACCGCCATAAATTATGCCTTCACTGCACGATGCATCCAGCACATAATCTGCGAGCAGACAGCCTGCTAGGGCCAAGGCAATGCCACCGATAATCCCGCCCTGGACGGCGTAATTGTCAGAATAATCGTAAAGTTGGCTCTGGGCCGAGCTGGGAGTGGGCGTGCGCACGCTGTTACTGCTCAATTGATTTTGCAGCAAACCCAACTGAATTGCAACTTCACCGGCAGACATCTGGTTATCATCGCTTGTCTCTTCCCTTTCGCAATTAGAGCCGCCCAGAAAGCCACAAAGCTGCTTATCGGCCTCGTCCTGAACAGCCCCTTTTACGATGTCTCCCCAACCTTGCGCTTGAGCTGGAAAGACCATGACGGCCATGGCGGTCGTCCCCACAACCAGCTTGTTCAACAACGTTATCCGCATAACGATCCCTCCATCTTTGCCTGACACCCAGCGCGCCATTAACTTTCTGATAGCAAACCGCGACGCAGAACGAAATGCATCAGGTGGTCAGTTTCAGTCTTTATCAGTCCACTCTCGGGCATGAAGGTGCCGAATCGGGATCGATCATCACCAACTCCTCGAAATAGGCATCCAGACTCCCCGGCCGGTTTTGTCTGTAATCAAGCGTCTGCGCGGCGAAGAGGCACATCATTTGTGACAAAGACAGTGCGCCCGCAGTTACTTCATGACGGCCCTCATTTTCCTCAGCCACAAAGCGCGCAGCCTGTGCAAGACGGACCGGGTCGAATTCCACCGCGCGCATCAGGCTGGTGGCGTAGATATCACGTGAAATCTCGCTGGTGGCCATCGCATTGTTGCGCTGGCGTTCATATCCCGCGCGACTCGCCTCTTCGATTGACTCTCCCAAGACCAGATCAAGCTGGTTGGCTGTTTTGGTAGAGGCTCGATAGCTGCGGATCAGGGCCGCCGCAGACGTGACCAGTGCCTTGGCATTGTCGATCTCGAACATGTTTCTATCGACCATTTCAGCATCGATCGCCCCAGCGACCCGCTCCAGAGACGACATGATCTCTTCATCATCGACCTCTTCGGCGAGTGCGCGCAATGTTGCTGCAGGGTCGGATCCATCCGCCAGCACGCCGGTGCGCGGTTGGCGTAGGCGCTCGAAATCCTGGGTATAGGCGGATTGGCGCCCAACACTTGGAATGGCCGGCCCCCCCAATGCCAGCCGAAACCCGACCATAGGAGGTCGATTGAGCTGTCCGGCTTCATGATCGTATTCGGGATACTCTCGCCTGGCCGAAGAACGCAGGTCTTCAATCGCCGTGTCGCAGGCTCCGCCCTTGGTCAGCATGGCGCCAACCTGTCCCTGCAGGCGTCGACCTGCGGTCAGTTGGAAGGAATCCAGGACAATCTCACGGACATTCCCGAGAATGTCATGCAGTCCGACCGGATTGGGCAGGAGATAGCCAATCGGCTGAATTGATCCGCTGCAGGACGCGTCCCCACGAAACCACTCATACGCCTCTTCATAGTCATCCATCGGATAAATCGGGGCGATCCGTTCTTCCGGGTCGACATTCTGTCCGCCGCGTGCAGCGAACTCCCATTCCGCCTCGCTGGGTAAGCGTACCATTGCCGGCATACCATCAACCGTTGGTAGTCCGGCCTTGGCGTCTGGATGCGCATAGATCCACTCGGTCAGCTTGACCGTCAGTTGCTGGGCCTCGTACTTGGCAACACCCGACTTTGGCAGGGTCCCCATGTCAGTTGGGTCCGGACATGTCTCGCCGAGAACAGCGACGAACTGGTCCTCGGTGATCTCGTATTTGCCGATATAGTAATGGCGGCTATCAGCGGTCCCCGTATCGGAAAAAGCTCCGACCACACCAACGCTGCGCACCCCTTCGGTGACGGCCCGGTCGACCGCAGCTTCCGTACCGGCATCCTGACCCATAATGACGGTTTCAGCTGCCAACCAGTTGTCTACTGTCTCCGTTTCGATGCGGCGGAAGACAAAGCGTGACCCACAGGGCCCCTCGATCACCAGATCGTCGTCGGCGGGCAAGGGATTGTAGAAGCGCTCATCCCAAGGCGCACCTTCACGTGATGCGTTTTCCGACACGACTTCACTGGAAGGCGGCTCAGCCGTGTCATCCGTCGGCTGAGAACAAGCACTAATGATGACTATGAGAGCCAATACCCATCTAGTTTGCATTCTGAGTCTCCAACGGTGAATCGGGAAATGTGTTCAATGCCGCGAGACCAGCGGCTAAAACAGCCAGCGCGACCGTGCCTGAGCAGACCAGTGTGAACATTGCCGGAGTCAGGCGTGCATGCGTTTCAAAAGGCAGAGGATCCTGCGCGATCAACAGGTTGAGTCCGGCAACCACTGCGAAATAAATCAGCCCACCGATCACTGCGCCAGGCGTAGAAACAAGCAAGCCCTTGAATATCAGCACACCACATGTCTCGGTCCGGCTCATGCCCTCCATCTGTAAGGTCGCAAGATGCGGACGCATACGACGGGCATCTGACTGAAAGGCCGCCAGCAAGGCGATCACCGCCCCGCCGAGCATCACCACGATCAGCGCCAGCAGAACCAGCATCGTCGTACGCTCGATGGAATCGGCAAGATCGGCAGTCGCAAATTGCGCGCGAATGGTAATGCCTTCGCTCTCAAGCGCGCTGGCCAATGGGCGGACATCCTTCAGCCGGGCTGCAAACATGCGAAAGCGTGGATAGGATATGGCCGACGGCTGTGGATCTCCCGAAGCACCCAGCAGGTCCGACTGGTAACCCTGCCGACAGAAATACAGCTGCCTCATAAAGTCGAGGTCCACCAGCGCGCCACGGCTATACCAGACCGATGGCCGGATAATCCCTGTGACCCTCAAACTATGTGTCGGCGTCGTGGAGTCCTGACAATCGGTCTGCAGCACAATTTCGCCGCCGACCTGCGCACCGATGCGTTCAGCCAATGCGTTTGTGATCACAGCGTCTCCCGGCCCGGGCACCGGTATTCCTTGCGGCAGGAAGGGATCGCCATCGCCCGACGCCAGAAGCGCCATGGTTATCATCTCTCCGCCCGTATTGACCAGACGCACATCATCCGCGTTGGAATAGGTGTGCGGCGCAAGGAAACCGACCCTGGGATCACTTGACCACTGCACATACCACGCATCATCCTGACTGACGGCACTCGTCGGCCTCAGGCGCAGGTTTTCCGGTGTCGATTCCAGATGTGCACGCAGATCCTGGACGATCCCGTTCTGCACCGCCAGCAACATCAGCACCGGCAGGACAAGACCCGCAACAATTGCAGCCTGGGCGAGGCTGGAAAAGCTAAAATGGCTCGCCTCGCTGCGCGCAATCCGCCAAGTTCCCAATATCATGCGCATCCGCCAAAGTCGAAACGGTTGGCCATCATTTCACCGGGCTGCTCGTCAATCCCCGCCGTGATGATCCGAAAGCCATGCCGACTTGCCAACTCACGATCATGCGTCGTCAGGACGATGCAAGTCCCTTGCTGTTCAGCCGTTTCACTGCAAATCCTCATGGTGCGCTCCGCCCACTCGCGATCAAGCGCAGCGGTCGGTTCGTCTGCCACCAGAAGGGTCGGCGAACTCGCCAGCGCTGCAGCGATCGAGACGCGCTGGCGCTGGCCCTGGGACATTTGTCCCGGCTTGCGGGCCAGCAGCTCTTCGAGCTCGAACAACTCCGTAACGGCTTGAAGACGCTTGCAAGGCGAACGCATCCGAGCCTGCTGCAGTCGCAGCCAGATGCGCTCGCGTGCCAGCATGAATGGTATCTCGTGGCCGGCTTGCTGTACCAGTCCAATATGCCGCCGGCGCAACCGACGTGCCCGCTGCGCCAAGCGCCGCGACCAAAGCGCGGGAAAGGCGGCCTGGCGTCCCGGGCTGGGGGCAAAGCAAAAACCATCCGCCGCGGTTGGCGAGAGCACCAGTGACAACAAGGCCAGTGTTGTGGTCTTGCCGCATCCATTCGGGCCGACCAATGCCACCTTTTCGCCCGCACGCAGGCTGAGATCGCTGAGACAGAGATGAAAGGCAAAGGTTCCTTCACGCGGCCGCGAATATCGGATCTCAGAGGCCATCAGCACTTCATGACCGGTCGTCACGGGATTCGGTCCCACGGAATCGGATAGACGAACTCATCCTCGCGCGCGCCGTCCGCCAGAGCCACCCAACGATCACGATCATTGAGATAGTCGCGATATTCAGTGAGCTTCCGACGAATTTCCAACATGTGGACCGCCTGTTCTTGCGGATTAATCCAGGAACTGACTTCCAGATTCATGAACGGACTGCGTAGCGGCAGTTCCGCCAGGAAAGCGGGCAGCAATTCAGCCATCCGTGAATCGTCCTGAAACAGGTCGGCATTGCCGGCGCCGCCCTGCACGGCTTCCAGCAGCTGCGGATCAACGGCTCCCCGACTCAATGCATTCTGGAAGACTTGGAGCACAGCTTCTCGGTTACTATCGATGTCCCCCGCTGCGGTCTCCAGCAAGTCTTCCAGGACGAGGATCAGGTCGTCGAGCTGATTGCGAGTCAATAACAGATACGGCTTGAACGCCATGCTCTGGGCAGACGCACGCGTGCTGTCGAGCGAGACGTCCGAAACCCAGCCTGAAGCAACAGCTTCAGCCGGAATGGCCTCGCGCCTGGCAACCCATTCGATGCGCAGTGCATTGGTCCGGCTTTGCAATTCACAAAGCAATTGATCGGCATCGCTGAGCTGTCGGGGACGAGAACAATCGTCCGGCGCATCGACAAGGTTTGCAAGAAACATGTTCATCGTGCTGGTTGTGCTGCTGAAATTAGCGATGTCACCATCTTCAATTTCAACAAAGGCCGGTTGGCCATTTAGCCAACGTGACACTTCACGATGCTGACCGCGGGCATAGCGCCGCGTTTCTTCGCCTTCCGGCGTCGCAAGATACATTGAAACAATCGAGACATTCTTCTCTTCCGCCTCGCGCGCGATGACGGCCAAGGCAAGCCCTGTGTCTGATAGGGGGTCTGTTTCATCGCGCATGCCGGCATCGGTGACCAGAACAACAACGCCGCGCTGGAAGGAATCCCAACCATCCATCCGTAGGGCCTCGGTCAGGCCCGCCAGTGCATCCTCATTGAACCCCTGACTGGACACCTGGGCCTCGTGCAGATTGGAAATGGCCCCGTCGAAGCCGGTCGCGTCGAACTGCAACTCCAGCGGATGCACAATCTTGGTCACATAGTCGAGCCCCGGCCGGGCGACGATACTGTCCCGGTAGGCCACGAGCGCGAAGCTCATCATCTCGCTGCCGGGTTGCTGGGCCAACTCATCGCGCATGTCACGTACAAGCTGTCGTGTGGCCTCGATATACGGTCCCATTGAGGCTGTGGTGTCGACCACGAAGACAACGCCAGTATTGAAACCGGTTTCCCCGCTCGGCTCAGGCGGCAGCGGTATAGACAAGGTTTGGTAGAAATTTCTTTGGCCAAGTCCGGGGATGAACACATTTTCAGCCTGGCGAATGGGCATGAAACCAAAGGCATCTTGCATACTGGCCTGGTTTTCCGGCTGGATGCCGACAATACCGGCCACTGCGGCCGCGGCATCACGGTTCGCCGCAAGCTCGACATAGTTGAGATAGGTATCGACGCGATTGCGGTCCTGCGCGACAGCATTGAGGCTGTCCATACTATCGAAATACAGTGCCCGCTCGCGATTTTGACGGGTTTGCGGCCCCAAGATCAGCAGATGGCGCAGCTCAGTTCCACCGCTCTCTACCATCCAGCCCTCAGGGTCACCACTGGCATTCGGCCCGACCTGCAGCCAAACCTCACCACCCGAAGTGCGCCGGTCGAAGACATAATACACCGAGAATGCGCTTGGCTCGCCAATCTCACTTCCGCTCGGAGCCTCATGCAGCTTCGTGCCAGGATTGACAGCAACACGCTCGTAAAGACCAGGCATGCTTGAATAGAGCCGCTGAGGCTCGGCAGAGACAGGTGCAGCCGCCAACCCCGCAAAGACCAAGCACACTGCGGCGGTCATCAGTTTCGCAGACTGTATCAAAGACATCAGCTCACTCCTCAGGTATTGCATTTGTCGCGCGCACGACTGAACTGGCCGGACAAGGATCTGGCTTCATCGCCAGAATTCGAGGTCAGCCAGTCTTCCAAGCTGTCGATACGACCAGCGGCTGCCCCCTCCCCTGCCGTGCATGCATCTCCATAATAGTCCAACGCCAGCCGGACATCCTTGGGTTGGTGGCCGATCAGGCATGAGACCTCATCACTGGACGGGTCGAATGCATCAGCAAGCGCCATGAGTGCAGGACTATACCGCAAGCCGTCGCCGGCCTGCAGCATGAGTGACAAGGCAGCATTGCAGTCGTTCCGGCTCGCCGCCGCGCGCGCCTGACGCAATAGCGCCTCTCCTTCGCTGATATCAGTGCCACCTTCCAGGTCGCTGGTCAGCAGCCAGGCAGCAGCGACGACGGCCGCAATCAGCCCGACAAGAGCAGGCACACCAATCCGCCAGTATCGGCCAATCGACTTGCCTGTGTTCGAGGCAACGGTCGTTGACGCAGATACCTCATCATCTTCATCTGGCGGTTGAGGCGGCGGTGGGAGCGGGAGCGGCGGAGGAGGAGGAGGTGGAGGCGGAGCTTCTGGTGGCTTTGGTGAAGATGGCGGCGCTTGGAACTCCACCTCCTGCAGGAGCCAGGCACCACGCCCATTGACCTGGCGGCCATCCAGAGAAATCTCAAACCGCTCATATGCTTCCATTTGACCGACCACCATGGGTGGCAGGTCAATCAGCAGGTCGTCTCCCTCGGGATAAACCGTTACCCCAAGCGGCTGGTTGGGCGGATTGGGCTGCCAGCCGGAATCGTGCAGCCACCGATTTACAGTGTCATAGCGTTGTATCCGAATGCCGGTTCGCACCTGAGCAGAAACTTCGCCTGCAGCCCCGAACAGACGTGCACGAACCCGAGATTGCCCAGACGCACTGTTGCGAGCCTCTTCTACTGCCAGGCTGTAATCGGTCATGCGTGGGAACTCGATGAGAATGTGTCAATGATGATGCCAAGCTTGCGATTCTCTTCCGGGTCGATAAGGCTTCCACGGCCATCACGGGCATTTAGCGCCGTGGCTGAATGCAGGCTGCGCAACCAACCGATCACAAAACGATTTCGGAACTGGTTGATTTCCTTCGGCTCAGTCGGCAAGTCCGGGTAGGCGGGCGCTTCGATAGGCGCTGTAGACATGTCCGACTCGGCCTTGAGGGTATAAACTGCTGAATTGATGATTTCGGCCGCCCCCATCCCGACACGATAAGCAATGTCTTGTGGCAAACGCGGCATCGCCTCCACCTCCAAGGTATAGGTAGTGATCCGCGTTTCCAGTTCGGCGCGGTCACCAACACCCAAAACTTCCCGCACAACCCCTGTCAGCGCCTCGGTGTCCAGTGACAATGACCGGGCAAGGTCCCCATCCATAGCCAGGGCCGCAAGATGATCGCGCCAATCGGAGACCGCCGTGCGGCCAAAGCCAGCAAGCACAGGTTTGGCTGCTTCGGTCTCGTCGGCCCCGAAAATCTCGTCCAGCACGCCATTGCTGACCAGGACCTCATCTTCAGCCTCTGTATCCTGATGAGTTTCGATATGGCGCAAATAGCTGGCACGCAGCACTGAGCTGTCGATCTGCATGTGGTTAACCAGTAATCCGACACGGTCCGGTCTTGCCCCCAGCAGACGCATGGCCGCCTCGATCAAGCCTTGCCGCTCGGCGATCTGCTGTTGGATATCATCACTTTCAAAATATGGAACGATCAGCTCAAGCGCCTGCTCGCACAGGCGTTTGAGAGCCGGCGCGATCTGGTTGTATTTCAGATCCGGGTCGCACACCGGCGCAAGGGCCTCGGCAATGAGTTTCGCCCCGCCATCATTGAGCTCAAGACAGGCGTTAAGCCGCTCTGCGGGCTCGGCAAAATGCCGACCGACTTTTTCAGATCCAATGAAATCCTGCTCGAAACGGGCGCGGATCTTGTCGAACCCATCTGCATAGCCAGTCTCTCGCAGCCCTTCTGGTGTCTCAGCATAGGTCGCGATATGCTTGGCAGGGTAGCTGGGATTGCGGAACAGATAGACGTTGCAAAACGGATTACCGGGCGTCCAATCCTCCATCCATCCGGGGAAGTTGTCGAAATTTTCCTCCAGGCGATTGTTGATCGCATCTGAGAAGCCATCCATGCCGCCCTTGGTCTGGAACAACGTATCCGCGCAGGCCACGATAAAGAACATTGACGTGCTCATGCCACGGCGTTGCTCAGCCGTCTCACCATGGGTCTTGTCGATCCAATCGCGGACCATGGTGGGCAATTCCGGCACTTCCAGCGGCTTGTCGGACATCAGGAGCAACAGGCTGTTGGCCTCCATCTCGTCGACATAACTGTCGAAGAGCACGGCCACTTTGCCGCGCAGATAACAGGTCGAGCGCGTATTGTTTGCCGCCCCTTCCCTCAACTCGGTAAAGGAGGTGTTCTTGCCGCGTGAGCGCGCGCCGGGGAAATCGAGAATGTCGGAATGCTGTAGAAAATTCCACGGCATGTGCTCCAATGTCAGGCGCAGTTCGCGTGTCAGGGCCGTCACCAGGGGCTGGGGCAGTGAGACCTGGCGCTGGTTGGCCGAACTGAGGATCTGGATCGTGGTCAGGCTCGCGCTTGCCGGTCCACTAAGTTCCGCGGCATAGTCGGGATCGAGACCATAGAGTGTTTGAACATGGATGACGCCGAAGGCGCGGTCGAGAATCGCCGATTTTGGTGCGAAGGCCCACTCAGGGTGGCCGAGTTGGTCAAGGCCGCTCTTCAGCGCGAGATAAAGGTCTGTGAATTCAAGGATTTCCCCCCAGAGCGGCGAAAGCGCCTCGGCACGCTGCACGTTAGAAAGTGCCGGTGCATGGATTTCGAGAGCAGCCCAATAGGCTTCGCACGCCGCACGTTCGGCCTCTTCAGCCTGCACTTCCAGGCTCGGACTGGCCTTTGCCAGCGGATGGCGGGGCAGCTCGGTTTCGACATATTCGCGCAGATCCGTGACGTCTTCCGAACGCAGGCCTGGCTGGGTGCCTGAGGGGGCACTTTCAACCAATTTGGCCGCCATCTCCAGCAAACGCGCGGGTGATGGGGTCTTGCCCTCTTCCCAGGCCGACTTCAGGTCATGGGTATGAGTGTTGGCGATGATCTTGATCACATCCACTTCGCGCAACATACGCAGGGCCACCGGAAACTCCGCCGTCGCGCCTTCCAGTGGTCGGATGGAAAACCGCGTCACCAGACCAGTGGTCTCCTTGCCTCCGGTAGGGTTGATCTGCGTCATGTAATCGAGCGCTTCATGCTGGCCGGCAGGGCCGACAAGGACGCGCGTGGGTTTGTGCGAAGGTGACGTCATAGTCGCCGTCATGAAGGACTTGCCGACCTGACTGACACCATAGACGGCCACCGACATGGGCCGACGCGCCGCGTTGGCAAGCTTGCGAGCCCGCACCGATATCTTGCGCAGGGAGCGTGCGATAGCAGGCCCCTTCTCACTGACAAGCTGAGGGTGGCGCGAAAACCATGCCAAGGCATCCTGGGCTGCCTTTTCAGCCGCCTCGCAACGCTCTGCAAGTTGCAGATCTTTGTCTCTTTCCAAGGTCATCCTACGCCCCTCGTACAGCCTGAAGGTCTAAAACGCCGCTATCGAGCCAATAGGCCACGCCGCCCCCGCGGTCGGTACGCAGGGTTTGCAACCTGGCACCGATCTGTTTCAGAGCACTGTTCTGCTCAACATCTTCTGCCTCAACAAGCCGGAAAGTCTCCATCGACTCATTGAGGTCATCCACACTCTCATCATCCTTGGGCGCAACGCGCTCGAAAGTGAGTTTATAGGGCGGCTTCAGCTGGCTTCCCCCACCTCCCTCGGTGAAGTAGACATACATCAGCGGCGAAGCCGGCCAGCGCTCCAGCGGCATCTGACGGAAGCCAATGAAAAAGGGCGAGTCCATGGTGACCTGGAAATTGTCGCGCTCGACCACATTCTGAGGCGACAGATCTTCCTGGCAGACATCGTCGGCCTTGATCTGGTCGTCCTTGTCCATAGGACCGAGAAAGCGCGCGGTAGACCACATTTTCAATTCCGAAGCACGCATGAAGAAGCCTTCCACGCCCCCCTCGCAAATCTTGCAGAGCATGGCCCCGACAACCACAGTGGTCTTGGGATCAGAGATCAGGCCATGCGCATTCCGGAAAGGATACCACTGGCCAATTTCATAATCATGCAGAGCAACGATTCGATGCGGCGCGACAGGTGCCTGCCCTATAACGATCTCCCGAATGACCGGCAGGCGCGAGGGCCGACCGGTGAGGATCAGCAGATCGCAATCATAGGCGCGCACCATATCGCAAAGATGCTGTAGAGAACTCGACAGTGTTGTCGACACAGCATTACGCAGCGCGGCAGGATCGAAGCGCACCGGAACCGACAAGACGTCGAAGTCTGCCACGCCCTTCCGCCGGGCTTCGGCTTCCACAAAGTCGAGCACACCCGATTGCGCATCAATCTCACGCGGCAGCAGCTCGCCGAGTGGGATCGTGAACGGCTCGGGCGGATGTGCGAGGTCGACTTTCTCAAACCGTTCGAGCAATCCTGTGGCCGCCGGCGCGATCAATTGGCTGACGAACAAGGCGCGCTGATTGCGCATAGAAGCTGAAAAGTCATCACGCTCGCTGCCGAACAGGCTCGGGAGTATCTCCATAGGCTGGCTGGCGCCCGCAGTGACCAGCGCTTCGGTAATCGAAGGGATCACGCACCGCTCCCCCACGGCCTTGACGACATCATCACCGGCCTGGCGGAAACCTTCGCGCAGTAACTGCCTTGGATGGATGGTCGCGCGCCCCTCGCATTCATGCTGAATGATCATCAGATCAGTCGTGCCACCGCCAATATCGAGACTGGCTACGCGCAAGGCTGGATCGCTATTGGCTGTCTTGCGCCGGCCCATCATCTCGAACAGCTCGGCTGGGCGGCCGCGAAAACGCTCCACCACTTCATTGTAGAGATAGACCAGATGGGTACAACTGGCCTCGTCCCAGTCGAGTTTCACCTCAGGTTGACGAAACAGAGCATCTTCCGGCGCTACATTGCCAGCCTTCAGCTCCTTTTTCGTGGGCCAGCCCATCGACTTCCAGACAAGATCAAGTGCGAATTGGGCATTCCGCATCATGATCCGCTGTTCGGCCACAGGCGTGGCCGACGGCAGTGTCATGGCGATGGTTCGCAAGCGGCGTGGAAGCTGAGCATACTGGTTCTGGCCTCGCGCAGAGACCGAGTTCACCTGGGCCACCACATGCAGGAGGATTTCAGCGACCAGAAACATAAACATGGACGAGCGCGAATAGCGCGGCTCCATCCCTACGGCACGGTCGCGGCCCTTGGCATACTCCACCGGGACGCCGCTTTCGGTCAGACGGGCTGTGAATGGCCCCTTGATCGGCGGGGCCGTACCGCCTTCCGCCACTGAAGCGCTAGGATTATTAGCCCACGATTGTGGCCGTGCATCCTGATCCCAAAGATAGCGCTTGGGGCTGGACATGCCGGTCACGCCTTCGGTGCCATCGGACTTGATGGCCAGGCGTGCCGCTTCGGGCCCCACGCGTACCGGACTCGGCCAAAAAAAAGCCGGACGGCTGGACCGGCCGGCTGCCCGTGCGAGATTATCATAGCCGAAACTGGCCGGGAAAAACTCCAACCAGCTTTCGATCGGATCGGAATAGACCTGCTCAGGCTGACTGAGATCGCGCACTTCCATACGCTGCGGCTTGGTGATGTCCACCGTGCCCTGATCGCCAAAATCCTCCACCAGCATGCCGCAGGTTCGAGAATTACCGATATCGATCATGACATCCACTTCGACTGGCGCCTCCTGCGGTGCGCGGATGGTATCGACAAATCTCAACTTAGGCGGGTCGCAAACCGCCTTCACCCCCTCCAGCACCATATGGAAAGCCGCCCAATATTCTCCCCGCTTGGGAAACCGCTCAGGATCGTGCAGATCCATGCTGGAAACCTTCCGCTTCTTGGCCACAGAGAGCCTCTCGGCAAAGGCTGTACGCAGCCAAGCGCGCACCCAGTCCTGGGCAAGATAGCCGCGATTGAGAAGCGGGTTGCTGACCAGGCTGAAAACAGAGCCCTCGGCAGCATCTTCCTGATTGGGCGCAGCATAGAGATCTTCCGGTCGCCGAGCGACAAGCTGGCTATCAAAGGCCATGACAACGCGATGCGTGTTGCCCGCGGCATCTGGCTTGTCGAGATCGATGATCTGCATCCGGGCCCAATTGGTCGGACCGTCAGCATATTCCTCCGTTCCCGTCGGTCCCGATTCCCGTCGACGCAGATAAGGGATCGGCATCCAGACGCGGCAGAATTGGTCCACCGCCTTGGCTGCGTCGACGGTATAGACGTCTTCCTCATTGTCGATGAACGCGACCTGGTCGCCCTGTGCTGCGAGGGCGACATAATCGCCATCTTCGTTCTCCTCCACCACACGAAGATGGAAAATCTCGAACCCGCTCTCGTCGACCTGATTGGCTTGCGGGATTGGGCAGAAGGCGCGCTTGATCTTCTTCTCACGCAGGGTCTCGATATTAAATCCGAAATCGAGAAACTGGATCCCTGTATTCGGGATCAGAACCTCCAAATCTCGGAAAGGTACGAGGGTCTTCAACATGGCATCTGGCTCCGTATCCAAGTCTCTACAACGTGCTTGTCTCAGGGCACTGTGAATGTGTGCACATTGGCCCACTGCTCACCAGATAGGCTCCCGTTAAAGACCTGGCGTTCTCCATTGATCGTAATCTCCACCGTGTAAGACGTGCTCCAGCTGCCGCCGCGTTGTTCATAATTATGCACACGAACCTCGAATGTGCGCCCTGATGGTAACTGAGAAAAATAGATGTTCTCCACAGGCCGGGTCGTCGTGCCGAACGGATTGGCATTGCGGTCGATATCCAGCACACCATTGCAATCGCGCATGTTCTGATACGAGATATGCCCGCCGCCGCAATACAGATGCAGGTCAAGATCGGTTGTCGAGTTCCAGATCAAGGTGATCGTGACCTCTCCCATCTGGCCACCCGCCTCTGCCCGCCGACGGTCTGCCTCACTCAACTCCGGTTCTGGCTCTGGTTCTGGCTCTGGTTCCGGCAGCGGCGGAGGCAGAGGTGCTTCAACCACCTCCGGCTCGCAAATCGGAGTTCGCGCTAAGGCTTGTTCCAGCGCGTCGACTTCGGCAAGCAAGGCTTCGGTGCCGGGATCGTCGCGCGTTACTGCAAGCTCCGCCGTCGGGCACAAGCCAAGTCCGGTCACGCCCGCCACACCGCATGGTGCCAGCAAGAGAAGGAACAGCACCGTCATCAAGCCGGCAAACAACAACCAGAACAACCAGGACAGATAATCCGCCAGAACCAGCACCGGACCGCGACGGACAACCGGGTCCGCAGCCGGCATTTCCTGAGGGGGGACTGGCCGTCGTGGCAAGCGCTGGTTCACATTGGAGACAAAATCCTCCAACGGGTCAGCCGTATCGACCGGGGTATCCAGTTTAGTGCCCCAGTTCACCAGAACCGGTTGCCCCCCCAGACTGAAAAGCGGAATGCCTGTATTGTCCTGATGGGCAATGCTGAGCGCGCCCTGGATAATGGCCCCGATCCGCTGCTCGACATTAGATTTGGACTCCAAGAGGGCGCTGGCATGTGCCTGGGTTTCGCTGTGCAGCTTGGTGAAACGCGCCATCAGAGCATCGCGATCAGCCTCGCTAAGCTGTTCAATGGAGATTGGTGCACCCTCGCCTGCGCCATACCAGTCCATGGTACCATCGGCCGCGTCGACCGGTTCGGCGAACAGGTTCGCATGCTCGGGCCCAAGCTTTTCACGCAGGTGTGCATCGATCTGGTACCAGGAGTCCTGGGCATTCCGTCCACCGATGCCAACCCTGCGCAGGCCCTGGAAATGCGTTTTCCTGAGAAAGGTCCGATCCATCATCGCCCCCTTATGGCGCCACAACAGAGGGGAAGCGCTCTTCAGGATTGCAGCTCATTGTCGTGATGTTCAACGTCACACCGTTTGCCGCCAGCCAGCTTCGCAGGACCGAAGCGCTGAGCGCGTTATTCATGCGCCCACCCGTCTGCTCCTCATGCGTGACAAAGGTGTTCACACCGACAACCCGGCCGCAAAGATCCACGAGTGGTCCGCCGCTATTGCCAGGCGTGATCTGCGCGGAGTGAATGATGAGGTCACCATCCTGCATGTCTTGTAGTGCGATCACGTCACCGGGCCATTTGGTCATGGCTGGAACACGCGTGAGGTCACCACCGGCCAGTGCCTGGAAGTCGGCATCGCTTTCCAGGAGCAAGCCGGGGAATCCAGCAGCGACGACCCGCGTGAGAGCACTTGGCGTAGCGGTGAGTTCCAGCGGTGTGACATTCGGAGCCGGCGCAGACAGCTCCAGAAGCGCGAAATCAGGATTGCGCGGGACAGGCTCCCCCGTCGTGGCAAGAACACGCGCCTCAACGGGTTCCCCAAGTCCGGAACTCACAACAATGACTTGATCCGTCATGTTTCGCACGACATGGCCATTTGTCACGACAAGACGATCGGAAATGAAAAAGCCGGTTCCGCTGCTGGAATCGGTCAAAATCAGTGCAACGGACGTATCCAGCAAGCCCTGCAGGGTCTCTGTACTCGAGCCCGGCACAGTCCCAGGAGCAGAGCCATCGCCCTCGCCTTCAGACAGTTCCGGCCGGCGCTCGGGGGCACGCAGTTGCGGCAGCATGGCCTGTTCAAGCTGATCCGGCGTGGCACCAAATGATTCCGCAGCCTCTGGGTCGACGAACTCATATCCACCATCGGCGATACAAACTCCGGCTGCCAACAGACCGCGTAACTCTTCTGCACGCTGTTCCAGCGACTCGCGCGCCTGCTCAAACGTGCTTTGCTCAATCTCTGGGGACTGGATCACCCGGTCTCGCGGATATAGCAGGACGTTGGGGATCATCAGGAGAAGGATTATGGCCAGCAGCACACCACTCGCGATCAACGGGCCAAGCCAGGGGCGATACCCGACGATACGAATCGTGTCTTGCGATTCCAGTTTGGGCTCGGAGACTTCCGGCGCCGGGTCGGGCGTGGAGTCTTCAGGAGAAGTGTTGGGTGTATCCGTCATGGTTTAAAACCTTTCTTCCTGTGGCTTAGCCACGGGGACATCCTTCTGGCGCAACCTCTCCAGCTGCCTGCCGCAGCGCACGTGAGAACTCGCCAGGTTCTCGTGCATCGTAAACATTGCCCCCCGTCGCCTCGGCTATGCACAAGCCGACAAAGGGGTCACCGCCAATCGTCACCACATTTATCGTGGCATAGGGCCGGCGCGCCTTGAGCTCGCGTGCCGCCTCACAGGCATTCGCGCCCGTACAATTGTCACCACCATCGGAGATCACGATAATGCTGACGGGCTCGTCAGGTGTTTCACCGCCGACCATTGATTCCGTGAGAGATCTGAGCGTGGCCGTGATCGGCGTGTTCGACTCGATTTGCAGACTCTGCACCGAACCGAGCAGATCGCCACGATTGTCTGCTTCAAATCGACCGATACTATTGGCAGGTTGTTCGCAGGACCCCAGCGTCGTAGCCGTGATCACCGTGCTTTCAGGCGCTTGGGAAATATACCGGCCAAGCGCTCGCCGTGCGACATCGAACCGGCGGTCGGGCGCCGTACAGGTATGTGCGCGCTCCAAATCAGAGGCCTCTTGACGCAGCCGGCCAGCCTCTTCGAAATCGCCATCCTCCACGGCCAGAAAGGCTGCTTCATAGAGCTCGCCAAGATGCTGCTCGGCAGCATCCGGCAGACGCGAGCACAGTTCCATGCTGGCAGAGGCGTCTATAATCACCGTGACTTCCGATACATCGACAGGCGGGCAATTCAGGTCGCCGATATGGCTGGTCTCGCAATTGGGTGAAATCAGCAGACTGCGCTCCATCTCATCGATTTCACGCCGCAATTCCTGAATCTGTGCCCGCTGTAGATCAGCCTCGGACACAGCAACCGTCAGATCCACTTGGCAGTAACCAGGTGACAGACCGGGAAACAAGTGTGCCAGACTGCAGGCATGCAGGCTCAACCAGCCTAATATCACGGCCAAGACGGCCAGGAACGCCCATGCGGCAACGGTCAGGTACCGCCATGGCCCGCTTCGCGCCTGTCTCACGGGGCGAACATTTTCACTCACCCCCATCCCCCTCTATGTCTGGCATAACGCGGATATCCACCAGCATTACCCTCGAAGTCCTCGGCATCATTGCCATTCCCTGCTCTCCCCGCCGTATATTCCGACCCAGCAACTGGGCATCGCCCGGGCAGACCTGATCATGCCGTCCAATGGCCGGTCGGCACAAATGATGAAAGGTGATAATTTCCAAAGCGCTTTCCGGTGCCTCCACAACGATAACTGCCAGCTTTGCGGTGTACCCGCGCGCGGCAGGATCGAATTGATACCCGGTGCGGACGCGCTGACCCGGGCCCAGTCGTCCGGCGACTTGCCGCGGTTCCAGCGGTAGAGGAACGATCTGGCCTGTTGGTTCAACCATCAGCAATGTCAGGTCCATCAGCTGTTCGCCAGGATTGTGTACGTCGAGCCAGATGGCATCACAGCCACTCAGCTCAACCTGTCCCAACTCTGTCGGGTGGCCTACTATCACCATGTGTCCTCCGGAAAAAAATCCCGGCGGTGCCGGACAGCCAGCCCCATCGCCAGCCACCGGCGCGACCTGCACGGAAAGCTGCAGAGCATCGCCTGGCCCAGTCGCAGACATTGACAGGTCTCCAAGTTCGCCAGCCAGGGCGAAAAAATCTGATGCTTCCGCCAAGACGGCCACTAGCGCGGCAGCACTTTCGGGCATCTCCAAACGCATAGGCTCAAGGCGCGCCCCCGGCCGGATTTCCAGCGTGGCCCCATCCTGGCGCAGGATCAGACGGCTCCCGAATGAATCAAACACAATCGAGCGCCCCGCACGGAGATCGCTTAGGACATCTGCAGCATCCGACACATCAGCTGCGCTCACGCGCGCCTCGGTTTGCTGGCGTAATATCAGCCGGGCGGGATAATTTACCGGGCGGCCACTCTCATCATGCAGATCCAGCCGCTCAAGCACGGGCCCGCCCGGGCTGCTGAGAGGCTGTGCCCACGCAGTGGTGGCAGTTGCCGAGCTCACTTGCAGGTACCCCATCAGAAATGGCCTCGACAGACCGTCGCCAGGCAGGATCACATCCAGGACATCGCCCTCCTGCAAGCCTGTGAGTGCGCCATAAGCCAGCTGCACATGACCAACCAGAGCGGCCCCAGTGCCGGACTTGTCATAGACAAGCTGGCGCGACGCGCTTTCACCAACAGGGTTTCCTGGCAATGCAGCGTCACTGATGCCCTCAAAACGGGGGGGAGCCAGCAGAGCCGACATACCTGGTAATTGTTGGCGATGGGCTGAATAGCCCAGCAGGATTGCCGTCTGCAGATCTCGATATGAGTGCGTCTCTGACGAGCGCAGAGCTTCGCTAGCATACATCGACAGGACCGATCCGGTCTGCTGGTCGTCAAGATCAGCCCAGACCGGGCCAAAGGACTGAAGGGCGCTGCGATCAGATGGCGCGGCGAAGATTGCTGTAAATCGTCCCTGACCGGCCTGCAGCCCTGCCGGCAGGTCAACAGCCCGCGCGGCGGACGACAATGCTTGCCCAGCGCGTATACTGCCATCATTGCGCGCGCTGTCACCGGCATGACAGAAATCGGCAAGAAACAGCACATTCGCCCCTGTCTCCAACAGCGCCGTTAATTCACGGTCCAGCGTGTCATCCAGCAGGAGTTGGGTGCGATCCGCTTCGGCCTGGCCAAACCTGTAGTCAGCAAAGACAAAGGCTTCATCAAGCCCGTCAGCCTCAGCCGGCCGGTCCAGATCTGTAAGCTGCAAACCGTGGCCGCTGAAATGAACGACCACGGTGTCACCAGGCCGAACGGTCTGCGCAAGTCGATTGAAGCTGCTGAGAACAGCCGCTCGCGTCGGCGGAAGAAGGCCTGCTTCATCGCCATGCAGGTAGAGTGTGTCGGAACGCGCCCCTCGCACCAGAAGGGCCTGTTGCATGGACTGCAGGTCTTGCGCCGTGGCCGGCAGGTCAGGCAAGGCCGCGTCAGAATAGTCCGACACGGCCACAATGAGGCCAAAAAGCTGCGGCGCGAATTTACCCTCAGCAGCGCCCCTTGCTTGCGACGCCAGCAAGACGCCAAGCAACACCAGATACCGCATTACCCCACCCATTACATTGCCGTTACGATTACTACGGCTCACAGTCCCATTCACAACCCTGGCTTTAGAATTAATTTCAAAATCGCACCATCCGCTGTATTCTCAGCCTCGAGGCGTCCCCTATGAGCCAGCATGACATAGCGTGCGATCTGCAGGCCGAGCCCCACGCCATCCGATCGGGCCGACCGGATCATCTCACCGCTTTGCGACGTGTCATTGATCGCGTGCAGGACAACCTCAGGCAGACCCCCGGCATGATCGACCACATGGATCTGAGCAAAGCCTTCAAGGCACAGGATGCGTACATCCACCCGATCTCCTGGCCGGGATAGCGAGACGGAATTGCGCACGAGATTGGCCAGCGCGCGGGTAAGCAGTGACCAGGAACCCAGGATCTTGACCGGTTCACTCGCCTCAAGTCTGGTCTCCACCCCCTGACTTTCAGTCAGCATCCAGCAGCTTTCCAGCGCCTCTTCGGCAAGGATCGTCAAGTCCAGCTCTTCCATCGTGTCGGTTTCACCCTCCGTGACGGCGAGGTCGAACTTGTAAATTTCCAGACGCTCACGCGCAGCCAGGTCCATTTGCTGGGCAACGTCATGGATTTCCGACATGGCCCCAAGAAGAACCAGCTGCGAATTCTCTCCGTCACTTGTCCGTATGGCTTGGCGGGCATGTGCAATCACCCGTGCGATAGGCTCTCGATAGTCATGGTCGAGGGCGAAACTCTGCTGGCGCAGGAGACGCCCGCGCGCCTGGATCTTCTCGATCATGCCATTGATATGGCCTGACAGCCGGCCTAGTTCGGAGTTTTCCAGAACAGGTAAGCGTTCCTTGATATCATCACTCCTGGCAATCTTATCACTGGCCTTCCGAATCTCGCGCATTTGCTGATTGAAATTACGCTGAGCGAGCCAGAAAACCAGACTGACCGACACCATGAACAGTATCAGTACACCCACCGTGAATGCTGCAATCTGCCCGATCGAACGATCAACCGGCGTAATCTTCGATGCCATGATTAGACGTGCCGAGCTGTTCGGCCAACTGCGCTGCATGCCGTAATACACTTCATGAATTTGCCGGCTGGATTCGCCCGTCATCAGTGTCACAGTACGGTGAATTCGGACTTTGCCTTCACCGAGATCAATCACTTCATCAACGATTGTTCTCGGATCGAAAATGAGTGGTGTTCCATCGCCGGGATCAAATGCCAAGAGCGTGCTCGGGGAACTGACCGACGCAGTGCCGTAGCGCGTGACACGTTCATCCTGTGCATCGCTTGCCGTCGCCGTGACCTGCCCACGCAACATGAAGAAGAAGGGTATAATCCGTGAAGGATTGGGGGTTATATCGGCAATCTTTGCAAAGACCTCATCCAGACGCTGTTCAGCCTCTGCTCGTGCACTGTCGATAGCGTGCGCCCGCAACAGGGCATAACTCCCTGCCCCGACCAAAACGGCCGCGCTGAGCAACAAGACCAATAGGAAAAACAGAAGGCGCAGCAGGTGCGGTCGGTCACCCGATGCCTCACTCGTCTTCGCCATCATCACTTTCAGACGCCCACTGATCACCGATCTCCATCATCCGCAGTCCTTCATTTGGAACGGCGATCAAGATATCCTCGAACAGATGCTGCACTTGGTTTGGTGCCCCGGCCTTCAGCACGGAACGAAGCTGCCAGATCAGCGAGGAAATGGAATCGTCCCGGCACCTGTCAATGACATAGCCATTCCCAGCCCATTGCTCTTTCCAGCAAGCTATCGCAATCATCTGCCGCGTGACCGGACGGGGACAATTGCGCATCAATAAAGACAAAAGAGCGAGGCGCTTGGCCGAAAGCTTCAGTGGCTCACCAAGGATGCTGGCTTGCAAGGGCTTGGTCGACAACTCCAGAGGACCGTTACAATATATGTCCACATTGGTCTTAAGGTTGCGCTGCTCCAATTGCTCGCCAAGTCGGGCAATCAATTCTTCATCCTTGACAGGCTTGACCAAGAAATCCTCGGCCCGGATATCGGCTGATTTCGAGACCGCATCACGTCGTGTTCGAGCATCATTCGACACGGTCAGAAAAAAAGCGATGGCATCATGATTCAGACCATTACCGGCACGCACCCGGCGCAATAGATCCAGGCCCAGAAGACCCGGCATATGAATGTCGAGCAGCAAAACATCGTAAGAATGAGTCTCGGCAGCGGCGAGCGCAGCTTCACCATCCTGGAAGATATCAACGCGTTCACAGCCTGCCGTGATGAGGGCATTGCGTACCTGCTCAGCATGCACAGCTGTATCCTCGGCAAGCAGTACCCGACGCCCTGAAAACTCACCGAACCAGGTGGCATAGGCATCCTCGCCAATCCCTCCCTCGACGCTCACAACAGCCGGCGGTGCTTCGTTTTCGATCAGATGGTCACTCATTTGTGTTGCCCGTTGTCAGTCCCTATTTCAATTCTGGTCCGCCAGCCATGCTGCGCGCAAGAGCGCCTCATGCACTTCTGACGACGAACGCTCGAAAGCCAGGTGATCGCTGACCAGTACATTCAATTCTCCGGCATAGCCCGACATGGCTTCGCTGTAGGGCGCAATCAGCCCGAGTGCCTTGTCGGCATCGCCCTCCGATAACGTAGCCAGGCCCAACCGGTAGGCCACGCCGAGTTCCAACCCGGACTCTGGCCAGTCCCGCGTGATGTCCAATGCCGTCGCCAGCATGGCCCGCCCCTGGGACACATCGCCAAGCGCCAGGCGGGCATCGCCAACATCCGCCAGCGCGCTGGCATAACTCAGCGATCTCTCGCCATGTATATCACGATAGATGCGTACCAGCCCCTCCAACAGCTCTATTGCGTTTTCCGGCGCACCGCTGCGTGTGCGGCTATTGGCAAGGTTGGCTGCAGAGATCAGCACATCCTCATTGACCAGTCCTTGCGCCAGGAAGTCTTCATCATCCACATCCAGAGGTGCCGCCTGTGGACGGTCTGCCCAGGCCCACCTCAGGCGCTGGTGATGCACCTCTTCGAACAAGGCCTCGGCGGCGTCGGTTTCACCATCGAGATAATAGGCGATCGCGAGATGATTGGCCGCGGAAAGTCGCAAGGGGTGATCGGGATCACCAATTGAACGGAGCGCTTCGGTGGCAAAGTACCTGGCATCTTCAGGTCGTTTCTGCTGGGCCAGCAGGAAAGACAGGTTCGAAGCCGCGCTGGCATAGATTTCCTCGCTGCCGCGAAATGGACCGGTGCCAATCTCGGCCAAAACCTGCTTGTAGAGTGCCTCGGCCTCGCGTGGATAGCCGGCATCGCTCAAGCTGGCGGCCAGATTGACCTGGCTGATCCGAAGCGCATTTTGTTCATAAGGCGTGGACGCACCCGCTGCCTGACGCGCGCGCAACACCTGGCGATGGATCTCCACCGCATCCTCGGCCCTGTATGTCTTGCGCAGATATTCCGCATAATTATTGCGAACAGAAAAGCTGACTTCCTGCTCGCCGGCACGCGCAAGAATGCCCGCCATGCGCAACACCTCCTGCCAGGTTTCCTCCGCGGCCGGGTCCAGCCATGCCGTCTGCACCTGCGCACGCGCCAGGCGGGCCGAATACAGTGCATGATAGAGTGCGGGGCCACCCTGCTCTGCCAGTTGCTCGGCCCGTTCGGCCAGTTGCCAAGCCTCCCCCAGCTCGTTTTGATCGAACCGGATTAGCGCCAAGGCGCTCAAGGGATAAGACTGCAATCCTTCGACCGCAGCTCCCTGGCTCTGTAACTGACGCAAAGATTGCTGATAGTAGCGTTCAGCGGTCTCGTAATCGCCCGCCTTCTGGGCCTGCAAGCCTGCCTCATATACGGCTTGCGCCGACTGCCCTTGAGCCGGCTGGGCAAGGGTCACGAAGACAAGGACCAGCCCCAAAGAGGACACCAGCCTCCTAATCGGAAAAGACAGCCACATAGGATTCCACTGAGCCCATATTTGTTACTTCAATGGTGAAGCGCTGTTCATACTGAGGCAGCCATTCCACAACGGCGCGATAATCATTGGCTGGGGAAGATGCCACCAATTCACCGGCCTCATTCACAACATTGAGACGCACGGCGCTGTCACCATCACTGATCGAGACAATCATGACCGGTCGCCCCTGCTCGACCAGCACTTCAAACTTCCAGACTGCTCCCGCAGCCAGCCAACGGCTGTGCTGTAGCGCCCCGTCATCAAAATCGTGCGCGATGACATCCTTGTCTTGCAAGGCACGAATGGCGGCGATCTCCTGTAATTGCCAGCGATTGCCGGCCGCACAGGTCTCAGCCAAATCAAGATATTGCGCTGCTGATGGCCAGTCCGGCCCCGCACGGCCTTCGCGCACGGCCGGGAGACTCACCGTCCCGCCAAGATCGGCCGGCGAAAGGTGGACCGAAAGGCGCAAACGCGCGGCCAGGATAAAACTGGCCGCATCGCAATGGGCCTGGCCATAATTGACAAGATCCACAGAGAGCACCAGCCGTTCAAGCGCATTTGGCGCCTGAACGGCTGGGCCGTTGTGCGTCCCCTCGGACGGAAGCTCCGCCACCGCACATCCAACAGAAGCTGCCAAAGCCATGAGTCCAGCAGAAAAGTATTTCATATGGCCAAAACCTCACACGCTCCCGTCGACATATGTTTTTTCATATCCTACAGGTCCATCGCCGCCCGCAAACTGATATGAACTGAGAACTCAAGGAGCTGGGCCGGACTTCACCCCCACATAACTGAACCCGCCCCACTGAAAGGGGGCCAGTTCCGGCCGGGCACGACGCATCTGCAGAATGGCCGTGCGAAGCGCCTGCGGTCCGTTTGCGCCATCAACATGCGCAGACACGACCCGCGCCATAAGATCAGCCGTTGCCGCATCCTCCACTGCCCAATGCGAGGCCAGTACGGCGTCGGCACCTGCGGCGAAGAACGCCTGGCTCAACGCGCCAATCCCGTCGCCTTCCGTTGCCTCGACACTGCCTAAGGTGTTGCAGGCCGACAGGATGATCAATTCTGCACGCAGGTCCAATGCTGCAATTTCACTGGCCGCCAGATAGCCGTCATCCACCTCTGTGGGAGCGACAGATGGCGGCGTCAGCACCAGACCCGGCTCGGCAACACCGCGCACAGATATTTCGGTCCCGATCAAGCCATGGGTTGCAAACACCACCAGATTGGCGCGCGTGAGGATTGGCAGCAAACGCTCACGCAAATTGTATTCCGTCGCCAGCTCAGAGGTGAGGATACTGCGCTGGGTATGCGGCGGTAACACAGCCTCGATACCAGCCAATTCAGCCAACGTGCCAGGCAAAGGGGCCAACTGGTTCAGCAAGGCAGGATCAGCAAGTGTGCCCGTCAGTTCGGGGGGCATTGCACGCTGCGTACTGCTCGCGCCGTCGAGATCCGCCCCGCCGACACCAAGAAAAATGAAATCTTCTGGCGCAGGAGAAGCAGCATGCGCCGTCTCCACACACCCGGAAACAGAAGCCCCGGCACGGCACTTCAGGGTGCGCAGGCTCGCCACGCTCGGCAACTCACCGATAGCCACATCCTCGATCAGGAAGCGGCTCGCAGACAGGTCGACAAAGCCAGCGACCATATCCGGGGGTTCGCTGAGCACGATGCCCAGCGGCACAGCGCGCAAGGGACCTGATTTGACAGCATAGACCGTATCTGAGGCAGCCAAAATATCCCGGACCGGTGCCAGATAGGCATCAAACAGCTGATAGGCTGCCTCACCATCGAAAGATGACAAATTTGGTGTTGATTCCTGTGACGGGGCAAGCGGACGACCACGCGACGTCTGCTCGGCAACAAGCGAACCACGAATATTCTGCACCAGTTCGCGCGCGCCCCCGGCAGTGAGCTCCACACGCTCCCAGCGAAAGGCTTCAGGCGTAATAGCGAAGATAAAACTCTCTTCATCTGTCGGCACAAGCAAGACCATCGCCTCGCCCGCCGCAAGTAGTTCCTGGACTTCGGCGATATGCAAAGACTGTGGACGCAGCATATCGGCCAGTGTGGAATGGCGCGCCTCGATCTGCGCATTCAAGGCCGCAAGCTCTACGACCAGCTCTCCCTCCAGCTGCAGCCGCCGCGCCTGCACATTCCGGCCGACATCTCCTGGCTCGACGCCCGAAGATATGGCCTTGCGCACAGCTTCCAGTGCTGCCGCCGTCTGACGGCGCTCACGCATCAGCCCAGCCAGCTCGGGTTCTGCCGCATCAATCATGGCCCGCTCGGCAATCACATGTGTTGCAGTAGAGTTCGCCAAACGCTGGGCAGCCGCAAAGGCGAGGTCTCCATGGTCGGATGGCGTTTGCGCATAAGCCGGAAGGAACGCCAGTACCAGCAGTCCCAAGGCAAGATTGCCATAATACATTACGCTTTGGATCACGCTAAGCTCATCACTGGGTTCGCACCTGTGCCATAGATGATTGAATACTCGCACCGGTTAGATGACGACTTATATCACGAGTGTCGTCATGTTTGGATGGCGCCGGTTGTGCAAGTGCAAAGTTACGTGAGAGGGGCTCTCAGGAGAACTGGCCCTTAGGACGCGCCATGGCATGATCACCCGATGACCAAGTCGCCCTTCAACTATTTCAAAACGTCGCCCGCGGTCATCCGCTTGGCGGTCAGGATGTATGTCCGCTTCCCGCTTTGATTGCGAAACGTCGAGGACCTGCTCCACGAGCGCCGCCATCATCCAGATCGGCAATGCAGATCGCCAGGTGACAGGGTGCTATCTCAACAATCTCTGCGAGACATCACACCAACCGTTCCGACGACGAGAACGCGCCATGTCCCGGTTCCGCCGCATGTCGAACCTGCAGAAATTCGCCGCCACGCACGCCTCCGTCCATAACCACTCCAGTCACCAGAGAACCATCGAACGCAGAACGAGGTTCAAAACTCTACGAAACGTCGCCCTCATCGAGTGGCGACAGCTTCTCGTCGCCTGACGGATCTGGCAATAGATGTTGCTGGAGACGGGCTCACTTTGAACTGACAGCACCTCTGGTCGAGTTCAATCCAGTTTGTTTGTACGCGGACGCGGTGGTGCGATTCTGGACATCACCCTTATGCCTCCTTTGCCTTGGCCAGATCCAGTGCGACATCGACGATCATGTCCTCCTG
>OBIC01000142.1_pt1 | contig 30373 bp, 28 predicted proteins | sample 1519831 | NCBI WGS metagenome assembly OBIC01 (sample SAMN03019805, study PRJEB22545) | beach sand metagenome | biome: beach; feature: sea beach; material: beach sand | place: USA: Municipal Pensacola Beach, FL | collected 2010-10-20 | depth 40-45 cm m
TTAACGACGGCGATATCTTGATACGAGTTATGTAGGATACTTCCAGCGCTTTTAACGACACACTCCCTCTGCCAAAGTTGTCTAATGATACGGAAAGCCCTAATTCCGATAACTCTTGTAATGCCTTCGCCGCTCTTAAAGAGTCACTTGGATATATCGACTCGTTAAGTTCAATAACTATATTGCTGGGAGAAAATTTAGACAACCTTATAATGTCTTTTATTTTTTGACTGATATTTTCTGTTTCAAGCTCGTGCAGGGAAGTGTTTATTGTGAGCTTGATCGCTGTTTTAACTTGAGCATTAAGACTGTTCAGTTCGCGGCATGCTGTTAAAAGAGTCCATCTGGAGAGTGCGTTCATCTGCCCACTTGACTCTGCAAAAGGTATGAAGTCTTTTGCAGATAGTTCGCCCAGATTGGGGCTTTTCCACCGTATTAATGCTTCTGTATCAGAAAAATATCCGGTTTTAAAGTTAAGTTGAGGTTGGTATACAAGTGAAAATTCGTCTCGATTAAGTGCATGATTAAGATGATTTTCTATTTGCCTTTGTTTATCTGATGCCTTATTCAAATCTTCAGTAAAGAACTGGTAATTATTTCTTCCCATATTTTTTGCGTGATAGCAGGCTATATCAGCATTTGTTAACAGAGTATCAATATTATTCCCGTCATCCGGAAAAATAGATATTCCAATGCTTGTTGTGATGATTTGTCGAGTATTTCTTATCGAGACGCCTGACTTTAAGGATTCGATAATTCGTGATACAGAAGTCGAAACCTCTTTCCAGGTACTGATATGCTCAAACAAACCAATAAATTCATCTCCCCCTAAACGCGCTATTGTATCGTTTTCTCTAATACATTCCCGAAGTCTGTGAGCCACACCTTTGAGTAGCTCGTCACCACCTGAGTGACCATAGATATCGTTGACCTTTTTAAAGTTGTCGAGATCAAAAAAGATCACAGCAAGCTTTGTATTGAGTCGCCGACTATCGGCTATAGCGCTACGGAGACGCTCTATAAAGTAGCTTCGATTAGGTAAGCCAGTTAAATTGTCGTGGCTTGCAATGTGCCGGAGTCTTTTTTCAGCCTGCTTTTGTGGTGTAATATCTGTAAATATGATGACACGATTTCCACTTTTTTCGAGCTGGTTATCAATAAGAATAACTCGTCCGTAACGATCAGTAATTTCATAGGGTTCAACCGGTATTTTGTCGTCAGTAGAATCCCTCTGTTCCGAACTTATTTTGGATTTTTTGGCTACTGCCTGATGCTTTGATTCACAGGCTACCGAAGGTTTAAAGGTATGCCAAAGCTCTGAAAATCTCTTGCCCAACAGTTTGTTTCTTTGTTCAGGTGGGTACATTTTTTTATATTTTTCATTGCAGACTACAAGTTTTTCCTTTTTATCGAATAATGCAAACCCTTGGTTCAGGTTTTTAATTGTATCTTCTAGTCTTTTTCTTGATTTAACTTCTTTATTTTTTAAAATTCTTAATTTAAAGTAACCAACCCATAAAATAATAGTCATTAATGAAAATATGCTGACATAAATAATCAATGTTTTTTTGAATAAACTTGATTTATTAATTTGTTGGTCAGTTAGTTTTTCGAATGCCTTCGATGCATCGTTGAGGTCATTCTGTGCACCTCGGTTTGCGTCATGGATACGAATATAGGCACTGTATAAAAGCAGTTTAAAATTATTGGAATCCGCGATGTTTTCCTGGGTAGCTTCCTTCAGAATTTTTTCAACGTCCTGTAATGCATAAAATATCGGAGAATGAAATTTGGCAATACCAACCTTTTGATTGAATGAGTAATTCGTTCTGGCTTGTTTGAGTCTAAAATTGGCAATTTTTATATTTGTTTGTATGTCTTTGATGAGTGTAATGCTCGGCTTCAAGTAGGATGCTTTGAGACTTGTCTCTATTGCCTGTAGCAGCTCTTTAATTCGAAACATATCTTGTTGTTGAAGCAATGCCTTTTCTTGTACGAAGTCGTTGCTTTCATCCAACTGGATTTTAGTTTGCCAAATAATTGGCAAAATGAGCATCAAAATTCCGATAGGGACTATGAGGTCAACGAGTTTAATTTGCTTACTGCTGAGCGTTAAAATTTTGGAAAGGAAACGGTGGCTAGACATTAGGTTAAACGATGGATCACTCACAGTTTTCCATGCTCTCGGTAGAAACGTGCAGCGCCAGAGTGAAGTGGAATTGAAGAGGCCTTTAATAATAAATTGGTCGATATTTCTTTGCCGACGCGGTGTGTTTTTTGTAGCGCTGCTTGTGTTTCATGAGACCAAAATGTTTTAGTAATAAAGTACACGAGTTCTTCAGATAATTTTTGATGAGTAATGAGTTGTGCGGCAACCGCGATTGTGGGGATGGCTGTTTCTGTTTGGTAGCTGTGGGCAGGTATTACTCCCATGCTCAAATGAGGGGAGGTACTAATCAGAGACTGTGTTTCTTTGCTGTTTATAGCTACGATACGCGCTTTTTTGGTTTCCATCAGTTCCAATATGCCAGGAACCGGGAAGCCTGCGGTGATAAAATAAGCATCTATTTTTTTTTGAACAAGCAGGTTGGATAAAAATTCTGGAGCAAAATAATGAGCTTCAATGGATTTATCCAAGTTCATACCGTGGACATTGAATAGCTCCTGGACAGTTTGCAATGTGCCTGACCCTGGCTCGCCTATTGACACGTGGTGCCCCTTAATGTCAGTAAAGGTTTTTATTCCACTTTCCTTTAACGTCACTAAGTGGGTTGTTTCCTGGTAAAGGTTGGCGATTAATCTGAGTGAAGGGTCTTTGCCTTTTCGTTTTTCGGTAGTAAAGGTGCTATGTATGACATCTGATTGCGCAAACCCCAGCTCTAATCGGTTGGCTGAGATGTCTTCTAGGTTGGCAGTTGAACCGGTAGATAGCTGAGTAAGAAATCGAATATTGGAATGATGTGCACAGTGAGGTGCTTCCGTGCATGTAAAGTTTGGAAGTGCTTTATTGAGTTCTGCAGACAGAATTTCTCCGATTTGATAATAAGTGCCAGAAGCGCTGCCGGTCCCAATCCGAATAATGATGTGCTCGTCATGCTCAGCTTGACTTAATGAGGGTGTCACGAATGCGAGAGCACAGCAGAAAGAAAAAAGCACCAAAGAAACGCTGTCTTGACGACGAGCCAAGGCGTGAGTCTGCTGAAGGTGCGGTAACGAGGATTTTTTTACCGCGTGCCGGTAAATAGCATCAAGTATATGCATCGAGTTAGAGCGTTCAGTAATTATTGTTTATTAGCAATATATTATTTCCCTTCAATTACGGGTCTCATGTTTTGTGAGTCATGCAGGTTTAGTTCTGTAAGACATCACAAACCGTCGTTGAGAGCTTGGGAAGAGGTGCCCAAAAGGGCTATTGTAGTTGAATATTCTTCTGTGTTGGTGCTCTCCTCGCCTGTGCAGCGTTTAAGATAGCTCGCTATGAGAGAGCATTCACAAAAAAGGGCTCAGAATAGAGCCCTGGAAATGGAAAATACATGTCCTTATGTAGTATGTATGACCTTCTTATTCCTTAAGGTTGAGTTAGAAAGAAAGTAATAGATGACATCCTTGTCAGAATACTCCGTTAAACGTTGTCGCCCGTGTTTTGATACTGCCGGATCTAGGGGGGATAAGCTGTGAACTGGTTCAAGCTTATTAAAAAATCAGCTGCTTAACTCGTAGACTTGATGTGGGTTGTGAGTATTTTTATAAAATTACTTCACCAAAGGCTTCAATTAAGGCAGTCTCAGTGCTCCGTTTTTTATCCTTTGTTGTCTAGTGCGATTTTAAACGGATACTCTAGTACATTTTGTGCTTTGCAAATTTAATGTGATAACGAACAGGATAATATTTTAGCCAATGAAAGCATTCTTCTTGGAGGTTATTCTCAGGTTTTTTGCCGGAATACCCTTGCCCTTGAGTCAACGTATTGGTAGGTTTTTGGGGCAATTGCTAGTTTTGTTTCCCAATCGTTCTCGCAAAGTGGCTCAAAAAAACCTTTCACTCTGCTTCCCTGATATGACAAAAGAGCATCAGCATGAAATGTTGAAGGGTTCATTATGCTCTGTAGGGCAGTCTATTACTGAGCTCGGTGCTTTTTGGTGCTGGAAGCCTGACAAGGTTTTGTCTTTAGTGAAAGACGTTCAAGGTGAAGAAGTTTTCAGCGAAGCCCTGCGCGAATCTCAAGGTCGAGGGCTTATTCTGTTAACCCCACATCTGGGCGCCTGGGAATTGGCGGGGTTGTATGCGAGTTCAGGGCGTGACATGGCGATTATGTACAAGCCCCAGGAAGACCCCAAAGTGGACCAATTGATCGCTAAAGGGCGTCGGCGTGTTGGTGCTACCTTGGCTCCTACAACGCTGGGTGGAGTCAAGGCGGCCAGTCTGACACTCAGGCGAGGCGGTGTAGTCGGAATATTGCCAGACCAGGAGCCAGACTTGGGTGAGGGTGTCTTTGCCCCTTTCTTTGGTATTCCCGCTTACACCATGACGCTAGTAACACGGTTGGCGAGAAAAAAGCGCCTTCCGATCGTTTTTTTGGTCATGGAAAGGCTGGCTAAGGGGAAGGGTTACCGTGCGCATTATATAAGAGCGCATGAAGGGGTCTACGATGGAAATGAAAGCCGCGCTGTTGAAACGATTAATCAGCTCGTTGAGCAATGTGTCAACATAGCGCCCAAGCAATACATGTGGAATTATAAGCGCTTCCGTCGACGTCCGGATGGCTCAAAAATGAATTACCGTTAAAGTCTGGCTCAAGACAATGAGCACTGAGGCCGGAATGAGATAGCAATGCATCAGCTTTCTGTACGGCCACAGTGGGAGCATCTGCTCATTACTGATACACAGAACATCCGTCTTGAATTTTCGTTGAGCTGGCGTTTTATTTTAAGCTGCAATATCGATAAACCTTTTGCTGATTTTTCTGGGGTGAGTCGGGTGCTCAGACAGACCCTGGGCAACAAAATTAAAAACATTCTAAGTAGGAAAGTAACATGAGAAGAAGATTCATCCCTTGTTTGGTAGCGGCTATATCCATTGTGGGTGTGACAAGTTGCTCCTTTGCTCCCGTCGAGACTCCAGGAGAAAAAGTACGGGCCCTTTCTTTGGCCGAAGTGGAGTCTTGTCGAAAGCTGGGTGTGACCAAAGTATCCGTTCTACCGACATTAGCCGGTATTAAACGTCCACCAGAGACAGTCGCCAAAGAATTAGAAAACTTGGCGCGCAACAGCGCAGGTCAAATGGGAGGGGACACGGTGGTGGCACAGACGCCTATTGTTGAAGGAGAAAGAACGTTTGCTGTCTACAAATGCATCGCTCCAAATCAGTGATTCCCCTGAGCTTCAATACCCCGCTTTTTAAGGTATAACACCGTAGTACGCTGCATTGAATAAAAAAGAAGAGTTACCTCAGCCACCTGATAATAAAACTGGGTTATTACGTTCAGGCATCCTGGTGAGTGCTTTTACACTGTTATCTCGGGTATTTGGCTTCATCCGGGATCAGGTGATTGCCATCGTTTTTGGGGCGAGCATCGTCAGTGATGCCTTTCTGGTCGCTTTCAAAATCCCCAATTTTATGCGCAGGTTATTTGCTGAAGGAGCCTATGCACAGGCTTTTGTGCCTGTTTTCATGGAATACAAAGAAACACGCTCCTTTCAGGCGTTAAAAGATCTTACAGATCATGTGATGGGAACGCTTGGCGGCATTTTGCTGGTGGTGACAGCTGTGGGTATGCTGCTGGCCCCGGCATTGGTTTATCTCTTTGCTCCGGGGTTTCAAGGAGAGCCTGAGCGGATTCGCTTAACAGAAGAGATGCTCAGGGTTACCTTTCCGTATCTGTTTTTCATCTCCCTAACCGCTTTTTCAGGGGGGATTTTAAATAGCTATGGGCGGTTTGCAGTTGCCGCATTCACGCCCGTTTTATTAAATTTCACGCTGATTGCTGCGGCGCTTTGGGGAACCCCTTTTTTTGAAGAGCCCATTTTTGCTCTGGCATGGGGGGTATTTTTTGCCGGCGCGATACAATTAGGCTTTCAATTACCACAGCTTGCCAGGCTTGGTTTGCTGCCGCGTCCCCGGTTGGGGTTTCGCCACGAAGGGGTGAAAAGAATTTTTAAACTGATGCTGCCAACACTATTTGGATCATCAGTGGCTCAAATCAATTTGTTGCTGGATACCGTGATTGCGTCTTTTCTTGCAGTTGGGAGTATCAGCTGGCTTTACTATGCCGACCGGCTGGTTGAGTTTCCACTGGGAATTTTTGGCATCGCTTTGGCAACGGTCATCTTACCTAACCTTTCCGCCAAGCATGCACAAAAGTCTGAGCGTGAATTTGCGCAAATACTCAAATGGGCTCTGAAACTGGCTCTGCTGATCAGTTTGCCGGCAGCGGTTGGCTTATTAATGCTGGCTCACCCGATTGTCGCAACTCTATTCGAGTATGGCGCCTTCAGCGCTTACGATACTAAGATGGCTGCATACAGCTTGATGGCCTATACCCTCGGCCTGCCTGCTTTTGTCGCAATTAAGATTTTGGCGCCTGGCTTTTTTGCTCGTCAGGACACCAAAACACCTGTTCGGATTGGCATCATAGCGCTGGTTGCGAATATGGTTTTCAATTTGGCGATTGTTGTGCCAATGGTGCTTTTAGGCAGTGAGATTCCTCATACAGGATTAGCTCTGGCGACGGCGGCATCCGCGTGGTTACAGGTTGGAATGTTAGCGTCTCGGCTGAGGTCTGATCAGTTATTGTCACTTCAAACCGGGTGGGTTTGGTGGTCTGCAAGATTACTGGTCAGTGTTTTGGTAATGGGAGTTTGTATTGGTCTTCTATCGCCAGATCAAAGTACTTGGTCGAATCACACGTTTTGGGAGAGATTTCTTTTCTTGTCCGGCATTATTTTGGCCAGTATTTTGGCTTTTACAGCTGTGCTTTATCTTTTGGGCTTTCGGTCTAAAGAGCTTCATCACTCGCCTAGTGCAACGGGAGAGTGAAACAAAATGTGACGCCGGCTTGTGCCGAGGGCTCGGCCCAAATCGTTCCCTTGTGAGCGTGAACAATTTCTCTGCAGATCGCGAGCCCCAGTCCAGTTCCTCCTGCGCCACTTTTGGTTTTACTGCTCTGGATAAATTTATCAAAAATCGTTTCAAGTTCCTCGTTAGGAACTCCGATACCTTCGTCAGTGATATGCGTGGTAATCATGGTGCCTGGTGCATGGGTCGCACTTTCTTGTGCGATATGACTCAACGAAAAACGAATATGGATGGATTTTCCCTGCGGGGTAAATTTGATTGCATTGGAGAGCAGGTTATTAAGAACCTGGGAGATCTTTGCGATGTCAGCCTCTGCGACCGCATCAAAATCCGGTTGATCAATGATTACCTGCAGTTCTTTAGGTTGAATAATAGATTCCAGTTCTCCCACCATTGAGGCCGTCAGCGTATAAATATCCACGGGTTGAATATCCAGCTCCATTTTTCCGGATTCTAGTTTTGATAAGTCCAGTAGTGCGTTGAGCAGTTCCAGTAAACGAGCGCCACTGGATTGGATACGGGAAAAATAGGTCCCGAGTTTTTCGAGAGGCACTTCTTCAAGTCGCTTTATCCCAAAGTCTGAAAAACTCAGGATGGCATGCATAGGGGTACGCAGCTCATGAGACATGTTGGCAAGAAACTCGGATTTTGCCTCATTTGCCTGTTCCGCAATGGTTAGGGCCTCTCGCAATTCCTGCGTTTGATGGTCCACCAGTTCTTGGAGCGTTTCCCTTTGTTTTTTAAGCAGGTTTTCTGCATTTTTAGTGTCTGTGATGTCACGGAAAGTGCCTGATGCGCGAATCACTTGCTTGTCACTGTTGTAAATTGCCATTGCGCGTGAGTTGTACCAGCGGTACTCTCCGCTTTCATGTAGCATACGGAAATTTTCATCCAGTGGGGAACCGGTTTTGACCAGGTTTCGCAAGGCGGTAATATAGGCAGGCCGGTCATCCGGATGAACCAGTGTGTGAAGCCAGCGATGTGTCCGTACATCCGAGTCCCCAACCTGTTTGCCAAGCAGCTCGTAAGAACGCTGGTTGAAGTGGGTTTCCCCTGAGTTAATGTCCCAGTCCCACAAGCCATCTTTGCTGCCCTCCATGACAAAGCGTAAACGTTCTTCATTTTGCCGGAGTTCCGTTTCTGCACGTTTGCGCTTGGTGATGTCAAAGATCCAAATCAATCCGGCCGGCCCTTCAGCCAGCTGAATAATATTGCTGTGGATGATAACGTGTCGAACCTCGCCATGCTTTGAAATAACTTTGGCTTCATAACCATTCGCAGGCTGATCTCCGTTGAGTCGCTTTTGGAAGCGTGCGAGAATCGTATTCAAGGAGTCGGGGTGTATCCAGTCCTCATAAGGAATGTTGAGTAACTCTTGTTCAGAGTAACCCAGCAAGATACTTGTTTGCTGATTGGCGTAAAGGCAATGAGTGCCTGATGCAACAATGATTGCGATCGGTGATGTTCGAATAACATGTGCGTATTGTTCCGGTAACATGGAAAACGGATTCGCATTTACCGTGTTTTTTACGCTTTTTTCTCGAGATACTTTCTTCATAGATACAGTCGTTGCGCAATGAAACCTATACTTACAATAGCCTATTCGTTCATGTAAGGCATAGCGGCCAGTTTGCTTAAAGCTGCAACGTAAATGATAAAAAACGATGCTCGAAAGGGGGGACCATGAAATACATTTTGGCGGAAAAAAAAGGTGCTATTGGCCATATCACATTCAATGACCCGGATAATATGAATGCACTAACGCCTGAAGCAATGCAGGAAATTATCTCGGTATTATCAATGTATGAGGAGGACCGTGATATTCGGGTTGTGGTGTTTACAGGTTCTGGTAAAGCGTTTTCTGCAGGTGGGAACTATGATTTTTTGAAGCGCCTCTACAACGCCACGCCGGTAGAAATTAAAGAGGCGGTCTATAAAAATTTTGCGGGGGGAGTAAAAGCAACCAAAATGTTTCCAAAGCCGACCATTGCCGCCGTTAATGGTCCTGCAGTCGGGGCCGGTTGCGAGCTGGCGATTGCATGTGATTTCCGTATTGTGAGTGAACGTGCATTGTTCAGTGAAATATGGGCCCGATTGGGTGTTATTTGTCCACTGGGGGGTATGTTCTTGTTGCCTCGCTTGGTCGGCCTGTCGAAAGCGACTGAAATGTTGATGTTAGGAGAGACCGTGGACGGTCAAGAGGCCGCTAAAATTGGATTGGCCAATCGATGTGTGCCGCATGAACAGTTGGAGGATGAGGTCATGCGGTGGGCAGGCAAAATCGCAGCGGGTGCACCGCTTGCCATGTCTGCCATGAAAGAAGGTCTGCGCCGGGGTATGGAGTCCACCTTGGCGCGCGAATGGGAATATAACGTGTTTGCCCAGGCGACCTTAATTAGCTCCGAGGACTGCAAAGAGGGGATTACTTCTGTCATTGATAAGCGTGCTCCGGTTTTTCAGGGCAAGTAAATGTCATATATGCTGTTATTCACAAAAGCCCTTGCTCAGCAAAAGAAACATCCTCTCCGGCGCCAATGATCACATGGTCTAGTACACGAATGTCAACAAGATCAAGCGCATCCTTCAATTGTGATGTGATCTGTAGGTCAGCAGCGCTGGGTTCCGCTACGCCTGAGGGGTGATTGTGTGCAAAAATGACAGCGGCGGCATTGTAGTTCAAAGCGGATTTCACAACTTCTCGAGGGTAAATGCTTGTCGCGTTAATTGTTCCCCGGAACAGTTCTTCAAACGCAATAACGCGGTGGTGGTTATCAAGAAAGAGGCAGGCAAAGATCTCATGGGGACGGTTTTTCAATCGTAAGGCAAGGTATCGACGGGTTTCTGTGGCAGAGGTCAAAACATCACCCTGCGAGACCTTCTCGAACAGATAGCGCCGGCCCATTTCCAAAACGGCCTGCAGTTGCGCGTACTTTGCATCACCGAGGCCTTTGCTGGCGCAAAAACGTGAGTGGTCTGCAGTGAGCAGAGGCCCCAGGCCATTGAACTCATCAAGCAGATCGCGCGCCAGGTCAACAGCTGTTTTCCCGGCAACTCCCGTTCTGAGAAATATGGCTAGAAGCTCTGCGTCAGAAAGTGTGCCTGCACCGCGTTTGAGTAGCTTTTCTCTGGGTCTCTCATCCGCCGGCCAATCCGTGATTGCCATCTAAAGATTCATCCTCTAAAAACGTAAAAGTGAGTCACAATACCGGCATATACCGATGTTTTTCAATGAACGTGTCATAAATTGCTTGTTAGGATGTAAGGTATGAAGCAACTGAATGGTAAAAAAATTCTCTTAGGTATCACCGGTGGGATTGCGGCTTACAAGAGTGCTGACTTAACGCGCCGACTGGTGGAAGCCGGGGCCGATGTGCGTGTTGTGATGACTGCGGGTGCCATGGCATTCATACAGCCACTGACATTTCAAGCGCTGTCGGGGAATCCTGTTTCGCGTGATCTTTTGGATGAATCCGCTGAAGCGGCCATGGGGCATATCGAGCTGGCCCGGTGGGCAGACTGTATTTTGATTGCCCCTGCAACAGCAAACTGCATGGCCTCACTGGCACATGGCTTTGCACATGATTTATTAACGACCTTGTGTTTGGCCACAGAAGCGCCCATTGCCGTGGCGCCTGCGATGAATCGATTGATGTGGGCGAATCCTGCGACTCAGGCGAATATTTGTACATTAGAAAGCCGGGGTGTTCAGCTTCTGGGACCTGCAGAAGGGGCGCAGGCCTGTGGTGAAACAGGAGCAGGCCGACTTTTAGAGCCCGCTCTGATTGTTGAGGCACTTGTGCAAATGCTGTTCCCCTCAAACCCTGAGTTGGGCGGGGTAAAAGTATTGATTACAGCCGGCCCAACCCGTGAAGCCATTGATCCGGTGCGTTTTATCAGTAACCACAGCTCTGGCAAAATGGGGTATGCTGTGGCAGAAGCGGCACGGGCCAGTGGTGCCAAGGTGACGTTGGTATCAGGCCCGGTCAATCTTTCTCCTCCTCATGGTGTGACCTGTCTTTCTGTGGAGAGCGCCCAGGAAATGCACGATATGGTGATGAGATTCATTGCTGATATAGATATATTTATTGGCGTTGCCGCCGTGGCAGATTTTCGGGCAGCGTTACCGGCCGAGCAGAAAATCAAAAAGAATGGAGAGGCTTCTCTGGTGCTGTCATTAATTCAAAATCCAGATATCCTGGCATCCGTGGCTGGGCTCGAAAACCCTCCCTTTACGGTTGGGTTTGCGGCAGAAACGCATGATGTTGAACATTATGCTCGCGACAAGCTAAAACGTAAAAAACTCAATATGATTGCCGCCAATGATGTTGCGGATGAATCGATTGGTTTTCATTCGCACCAGAATGCATTGACCGTTTTTTGGGGAGATGACGGCGTTGAAAAGCTGGCATTAGCTTCAAAAGCACACATCGCCAACCAGTTGGTTTCCTTAATTGCGACACGTTACAAAGAGCAATGTTCATGAATCGATACGCTTTAGACGTTAAACTGCTTGACCCACGCTTGGGTGCAGAGATTCCCCTGCCTGAATATGCAACATCAGGCTCGGCGGGCCTTGATTTGCGTGCCTGTCTGGAACGCCCTTTAGTCCTGCAACCGGGCCAGTCCGAATTGATTCCGACAGGGATGGCTATTCATATCAAGGACGAGCAGTTGGCGGCAGTGATCTTGCCGCGTTCGGGCTTGGGTCATAAACACGGTATTGTCTTGGGTAACCTGGTTGGCTTGATTGATTCCGATTATCAAGGGCAGCTTTTTGTTTCTTGCTGGAATCGTGGTCAGGTAGCGTTTACGATTGATGTGGGTGAGCGAATTGCACAACTGGTGCTGGTACCCATTGTTCAAGCAACTTTTAATATTGTTGATGATTTTCATGCAACTGGCCGGGGTGAAGGTGGTTTTGGTTCGTCCGGTCGTCACTGAGTCTATTTTACAGTTCAGATAGGGATAGAAAAGATGGAAGTTTCCCCAGCTATTTTTCGCGCGTACGATATTCGAGGCGTTGTTGATGAGGTGTTGACGCCCGATGTCGTTCGAGAAGTTGGCAAAGCCTTTGGTAGCGAGTGTGAAGCGCAGGGGCAAAAGCGGGTTGTTGTCGCCAGAGATGGCCGCTTGTCGGGCCCTGCATTATCTGAGGCTTTAATTGACGGTTTGATGTCAACAGGCCGACAAGTGATCGACATCGGAATGGTCCCCACCCCGGTATTGTACTATGCGACTTACAAGCTGGAGACAGGGACCGGCGTCATGATTACCGGCAGCCATAATCCGCCCAATTACAACGGATTGAAAATGATGATGGCGGGGGCTTCCTTATACGGTGAAGCGATACAACGATTGTACCAGCGGATTGCCGGTCACGAGGTTTGCACGGGCGAAGGGACTTTAGAAAGTGTTGAGATTTTGGATGAGTATATTCAGCGCGTAGTAGGGGATATCCAGCTCGCAAGGCCAATGAAAATCGGTGTCGACTGCGGTAACGGTGTGCCCGGTTTGATCGCTGCAGATTTACTCAGAAAACTGGGTTGTGAAGTAGTTGAGATGTTTTCAGAGGTGGATGGTCGCTTCCCTAACCACCATCCGGACCCGAGCAAAGTCGAAAACTTGCAGGACCTGATTCGGGCTGTTGATGAGCACAAGCTTCAGCTTGGTCTGGCCTTCGACGGTGATGGTGACCGAGTGGGTGTGATTGATAACACGGGGCAAATTATCTGGCCAGATCGCCAGATGATCCTCTATTCACGGGATATCTTATCGCGGCACCCTGGCGCTAAAATTATCTATGACGTTAAATGTTCGCGGCACTTGGGCCAGGCGATACAAGAAGCCGGTGGTGAGCCGGAGATGTGGAAAACAGGGCATTCTATTGTCAAAGCCCGGATGAGAGAAACCGGGGCATTGCTAGGCGGTGAGATGAGTGGCCATATCTTTTTTAAAGAGCGCTGGTACGGTTTTGATGATGCGCTCTATACGGCCGGCCGTTTGTTGGAAATCCTTTCGAAAGACAACAGACCCGTCTGTGATATCTTTGCAGAACTGCCGGATAGCCTCAATACGCCAGAACTGAATGTTAGCTTTGAGGAAGGCGAGCATTTTAAGTTCATGGCAAAGCTTGTTCAGAAAAGCCAGTTTCCGGGTGCAAAAGTGACGACCATTGACGGGATACGTGTTGACTTTGATGATGGCTGGGGGCTGGTTAGAGCGTCCAATACAACTCCCTCGCTGGTCATTCGTTTCGAGGCGGAAAATCAGCAGGCACTGGAACGTATTCAAGCGCAGTTCAGAGCAGCCATGTGGGCGGTTGATAGCCATTTGACATTGCCTTTTTAGGCCATTATTGAAAATACAGCAGGTAAGTTTATTGTGGTAAGGGAAGAAGCACACGAAACGGCCCGTGTTTTGAATGAGGCCTTGCCCTACATTCAGCGTTTTGCCGGTAAAACCATGGTGATTAAGTATGGCGGCAACGCCATGACGCATAAGGATCTTAAAAACAGCTTTGCAAGAAACATTGTTTTAATGAAGCATGTGGGTATTAATCCCGTGATCGTCCACGGTGGCGGACCTCAAATTGGTGATTTACTGGGGCGCTTGGGTATAGAGAGCCGGTTTATTCGTGGGATGCGAGTGACCGATGCTGAAACGATGGATGTTGTGGAAATGGTTTTGGGCGGTCAAGTGAACAAAAGTATTGTGACGCTCATTAACCGGCATGGAGGAAAAGCTATTGGCTTGTCGGGCAAAGATGGTGGCTTAATCAAGGCAACTCCTTTGCAATTAACGCCGTCAGATGTCGAAGAAGACCTTGAACTTGGGCAAGTGGGTAAGATTCGCTCGGTTGACCCTTCTATCATTGAAACTTTGGACACAAATGACTTTATTCCTGTGATCGCGCCGATCGGTGTGGGCGAGGACGGCGTATCTTACAATATTAATGCGGACCTGGTAGCAAGCCACATTGCTGGCGTATTGGGGGCAGAGAAACTCCTTTTATTGACCAATACCCGCGGTATTCTGAATAAAAATAACGAACTATTGACTGGGTTAACGCCTCCTGACATAGCAGATCTGATTGCTGACCAAACCATACAGGGGGGCATGTTGCCCAAAGTTCAGTGTGCGTTGGAAGCGCTGGAGATGGGTGTTAATACCGTAACGATTATTGATGGCCGGGTTAATAATGCCGTATTGCTGGAGCTTTTTACTGATCAGGGGATAGGTACACAAATTAGACAGCTATAAAGTATCCATAAGCGCAAGCAGGAGGAATATGGGTATGAATCAAACCCACCGGGATTACCTTTATAAAAATAATTCGTATTTGGCCCAATCTCGAAAGACTAATGTTGCCAATTTGTTCCGTCATCAGGTCAAAATATCCAAGAATCAGCGTGCTGTTGTTGATGGCGATGTGATACTCACTTACCAGGAATTGAATCAACGCGTTAATCGGCTCGCTCACTTTTTTCAAAGTGAAGGTTTGTTGCCCGGAGATAGGGTAGCCATACTTGCCAGTAACCGTTATGAGTATATTGAGGCCGAGTTAGCCGCAGCAAAAACAGGCGTGATTTTGTGTGCGCTTAACTGCCGCTTGATAGCAGCAGAGCTTACCCATTGTATTAACCTCGTAACGCCAAAATTGCTGATCGTTGAAGATGAATTTGCAGCGCAGGTCAGCGATGTTATACCTGCACTCAAGCGGCTTTCACTGGATAAAGATTATCATGAATTAATGCTGTCACAGGCAGAGACGGAACCCGGTTATCAAGGTGACCCTGAGGACGGGCTGGTTATTTTGTATACCAGTGGCACAACAGGCTTGCCAAAAGGTGCTCTCATTAGTCACCGTGCGATGATTGCTCGTGCGACAGTCTTTCAGGGAGAACTCGGTGTTACGCGCGATGATGGATTTATTGCCTGGGCGCCCTTTTATCATATGGCCTCAACGGATCAGTCTCTTGCAACATTATTGATGGGAGGGACGGTCTTTGTTGTGGAGGGGTATCAAGGAGAGACAATTTTGGACCTTCTCGAGCGAGAGCAGATTGGTTGGCTAGTACTTATCCCAGGTATGATCGATGCCTTTATTAAGGACCTTAAAGCGCGCGCCCATAGTTTTCGGCCTAAGAAAGTGAGTTGTACCGGGGCAATGGCGGATCTTGTGCCGCCGCATCAACTCCAGGAGGTTACGCGTTTACTGGATGCACCTTATGTCAACTCTTTTGGTTCCACGGAAACGGGCCTGCCTCCTGCTACAAGCAGCCTGTTAGCCGTTGGTGAACAACCGGCTTCTTTGGCAAAACGTTTGTCGAAACTGTGTGAGATCCAATTGGTAGATGAGGCGGATACCCCAGTTCCCGTGGGTACGCCCGGCGAGCTGACTTTGCGCGGGCCTACCTTGTTCAGTGGTTATTGGAATGCTCATGATGTAAATGAGCAGGATTTTCGAGGTGGTTGGTTTCATATGGGTGATGTTTTTCGTCAACATGAAGACGGTAGAGTTGATTTTGTAGACCGAGCCAAGTACTTAATTAAGTCAGGGGGAGAAAATATCTACCCGGCGGAAATTGAGCGGGTCTTGTTTACGCATCCTCATGTTGTAGAAGCCACCGTTGTTAAACAAAAAGATACAAGGTGGGGGGAAACCCCGGTAGCTTATGTAGCAACCAGTGAAGAGGTTTCTGAGCAGGAGCTGTTGGATAAATGTAGACAAGCACTAGCCGCTTATAAATGTCCGAAAGTCATTTACTTTATTCCTTTTGAGGCATTTCCGCGGAGTACTGCAGGGAAAGTTCAGCGACATTACTTGGAGAAAATCAACAGTGCATCTCAATCTTCTAATGAAAATTAAAGCAATAGATTAAGTAAAGAAATCATCTGTGATGGGCGTTATAGTTTTGTAGTACTAAAGATTTAAAATAATCTTTCAATGTGGGGTGTTGGTTTTCTTTTGTTGTCGGTGTTTTAAGTGTTAGGGAGCCTGTGCCAGCTAGGTTTGTCGATGGAGATTTTGAGAGTGTATAGCAAAGCAATTCTGATAGGGATTTTGAGTATAGTTGGATTGATTGGCTGTGGACGTTCCACAGTGGGTGTTGTCAGTGACCCTGACGAGTTATCGCTATTGAGGATACAGGACCCCAGAGTTGAGCTCGTTGATACTTACCGCATTGGTGTTGATGATCGCCTCCAGATCAGCGTTTGGAGGAATCCGGAACTATCCGTGACAGTGCCTGTTCGGCCTGATGGCAAAATATCTATGCCGCTCGTTGGTGATGTGCACGCTGGCGGCTTGTCTCCGGATGAGGTGGCGAAAAATATTGAAGCGCAATTGGCCAAGTATATTAGAGACCCTAAAGTTGCTGTCATTCTGACAGACCTTGTTAGCCACGAGTACCTCTCAAGGGTGCGTGTTACTGGAGCTGTGCGCAACTCGATATCGATGCCTTACAGGCCGGGTGCGACAGTACTTGATTTGGTGTTATCAGCAGGTGGTGTAAATGAATTTGCTGCCCCCAATAAATCCGTTTTGTATCGTTCAACAGAGGATGGTGAAAAAGCCTATCGGGTGAAGCTCGATGATATTTTAAAAGAAGGTCGCCTGGAGACTAATTATTATATTCAGCCTGGTGATGTTATTACCGTGCCAGAAAAAATATTCTAAATTAATTTAGCATCATTAAATTAAATCCTATAGTGAAGGCCTGAAAATGCAATTAACATCTGACGAGCTGGTCAAATTAATAGTTAAAGAGATAAAAATAAGGAAACTCACATTTGTTATTCTGTTTTCTCTAATAAGTCTGAGTTTTCTGTCTTTAGGTGCTGTTTGGCCTAAAAAATATGAATCTTCAGTATCTATTCAATATGAAGATGATGACATTATTATGCCTTTGATGCGTGGAGCTGCGGAAGCAACACAAATTAAAGATCAGGCTCAGAATGTAAGGAGTATTATATTCGGGCGGTCAGTAATGAAAAAAATACTGGAAGTCGGTGGCTGGTTAGGTAAAGACTTGTCTGCAATTGAGCAGGAGCAGCAAATAAAAGAAATTATAAAAAGCACTAATGTGAAAAAAGAAGGTAGGAATATTGTTGTAATAACCTATACCGATAAAAGTGCTGAAAGAGCATATGTGGTTACGAAAAACTTTGGCGAGCTGTTTGTAGACACGAGCTCTCAAAATCAGAGGAAACAAAGTAGGGATGCTTATGATTTTATCAACAAGCAAGTTGAATCTTATAGAAAGAAGCTAACGGAAGCGGAAAATAATTTAAAAATTTTCCAAAGTGAAAATGCTGATGCGAAGCCCGGCATGAAAGTTCAAGTCGATGAGAGGATCGTTCATCTAAGGCGTGTTGTCGATACGCTAACGTTAGAGCAAAGCGAAGCTGAAATTAAGTTAAATTCCTTACAACGGCAGCTGTCAGGAGAGGCTAGGGTAACGGCAAATGTTGCAGAAAAAGGTGAAATTTACGCAAGAATAAGAGCGTTGCAGGCGAAGCTCGATCAACTCAGGTTAAGTTATTTAGACACCTACCCCGACATTATCCGCATTAAAAGGCAAATTAAAGACCTGACAGATGAAGCAGGAGCTTTGAGTGTTTCAAGTTCTGATACTGAAAAGACTTATGTAGGTTTCAGTGAGCCTGCGGGTGACGTTAGAGTGAGCTCTTTATACGATGAGTTGAAGGCTCAAATTTCATCCGTGAAAACAGATCTCTTAACCCTCAATAACCGGCTCATTCATAATAGAAGACTTCTCGAAGAAGAGAAACTCAGAGCAGAAAGAATTAACAATGTTGAAGCAAAGCTTGCAGAGTTGACCAGAGATTACGAAGTCAACAGAGATATTTATAAAGATTTACTCCGCCGGAGAGAAAATGCACGTGTTTCACTGAACCTTGATTTAGAGCGCCGCGGTTTAAGTTTTAAAATAACAGAGCCGGCAAATTTTCCCATTCTGCCTTCAGGTGTAAGATTCATTCATTTTATGCTGATAGGTATCATCATGGGAATATTGATCCCTGTCGGATTGATCTTTTCCTTGCTCTATTTTGGTTCAAAACTTCGGCTAGAGCGGAATATTTATGAAGACTATGATATTCCACTTATAGAGACCGTGCCAAAGCTATACAGCCCTGCTGAATTAAATACTCAGCGAGTAGGTATGTTATTGATCGTGGTTTTGTTGCTTGGTGACTTATCTATTTTTGTTGGTGTTGGTTGGATGAAGTATCTAGGCGTACCGATCCTAGATACACTAGGTTTGGGAGGAATGTGATGATAGACCGATCCGATGATTTCCCAAGCCGTTATTCCGGCTCCGGCGTGGAAGCTAGTGCAAAAAAAGGGAGTCGAGTTATGGATATAGGAAAAGAAATCAGCCAGAAAACGAGGGAGTCTATTGCCCAGCCCTCTTCTCTTAATTTGCCCATGAATGCTGATCTCAGCGGTAGTGAGTTAAACAGCTTGGTTGAAAGCCGGTTGCAAATTAAACAAATGAAAGAGCTTAACCCTTTAAGCCCCGCTGAGCTCTCGAAGAAAAAGATTATCCATCCTGAAATGAAGGAAAAACAAGTTATTAACAAGTTTAGAAGCCTTCGGACCAAACTTTTCGGGCATGACTTCAGAAATAACTCAGTTGTACTTGTCTGCACAACTCATGAGGGTGGAGGCAGTACTTTCTTTGCCATAAACCTGGCTGCAGCTATCGCACTGGAGGAAAGCAAAACTTCCTTGTTGATCGATTGTAATCTCAATAACCCATCGATAACGGAAACCTTTGGATTGAAAGGTGAAATAGGGCTAACGGACTACCTTGAAGACCCAAATGTTGATTTAGAGAAAATCATATACCCTTCAGGTATTAGCCGTTACCGAGTTATTCCGGTAGGTACATCCTTAGAAAGCAGTAGTGAGTTTTTTACATCAGTTAGAATGCGTCAATTGCTACAGTTGGCGAGAGAAAGGTATTCGGACAGATACGTAATTCTTGATACTCCTCCTGTCCTAGGTTCTGCAGATACCAGCATTCTCGCCCCTCTCTGCAATAAAATTTTGGTTGTTGCGCCATATGGTGAAGTCAGTGAGGATGACTTTTCGCGTACCATTGAAACTGTCGGTCCAGAAAGAGTCACAGGTGTCATTTTAAATGAGAAGCTGATTTAAGTTGTTAAACTTCATCCTAAGAGAATGTTTATGCGTGTCGGCTGCTCAGATTCTTTAAAATTTCTATTAATATTATCCTTAGTACTTCTCTCTTTTTTCTCTTCCTCGCATGCTTTTGAGTTTAAACAAAGTGTCAGCCTGGAAGAAAGGTATGATAGTAATCTATTTCTCAGAGAAGAAAATGAAGGTGATGAAATCTCTTCATCAATCACGTATGAATTTTTGGGATTTAGCAAAACAAGAAAGCTTGATTTTTCAATAGATTCTGCAATTGGTTATCGGTCATATACAAATGATTCCATTGACCCAGATTATTTTGGGAGGATGGGTGTAAAGTCAATATATACGTTTGATCAGGTAGGGCAATATAAGTGGGTTGTGCTCAATAATTTACGCCAAGACCTTATAGACTCTGATGGTGCATTTATTAGTGGGAATCTTGAGCACAAAAATAAGTTTTCTACAGGTCCGAGAATCAATTTATCAATTTCTCAAAGCAGTCAGCTGTTAGTAGATTTTTTATACGTTGATGAAAGAACAGAAGATGAAGATGAGTATACAGTCAGAAAAAAGGGAAATGCAGCAGTTAATAAAAAGTTCTCAGATACGCACAATTTTTCAATAAATTTCAGTGCGGAAGAGGCTTCAGTGCATGATACTGATCCGAGCCAGAATAAAGATTTTCCGATTCACCAGACTGCTTATTTAAAATTTGATAATACTAAAGCTACCAATAGCTATTATCTCGCTGTTGGAGGAACTGCTCTCGATTCGGAGTGGGAGCCTTATGCGGGTTTAGGCTGGGCTAGAAGCTTAAATAGTTCTAACCGAATATCTTTCGACTACTTAAGGGACTTTAACCTTGACGAAGAAGAAGTCGATGATGAAAATTTGCTCGACCTAAACGGTGAAGAGTTTCTTGATGACCGGTTAAAGTTTACTTATGAACATGATGCGGCAGATATTTCTACATTTTTTAGTCTCACTTATCGTCGAAAAGACTTTGTAAACAATACTGTAGAGGATCAGAGCTATTATGGTTTTCGGGCAGAAGTAAGGGATTATTACTCTAACCGATCAATGTTCGACTACTACCTTCATTTTACTTTGTCAGATAAGTCCAATAATAATAGTGAACAAAAAGATGCGTTGTTAGGAACAGCATTAACTTTAATTTATAGTCGTGGTCTTAATTTCGTTTTTAGAGGGGAGTACGATACTCGGTTTGACTCAAATAATAACGATTTTAAAAATATAAGTCTCTTTTTATTGATAAGACTTAGCTCTTGATTGTACTCAAAAGACTACCTTGAAATGGCCATTACACGAAGAAAAAAGCCTGAAGTTGATTTATCTGATCTCAATATACAAAAATTAAAAAATACTTTTTTCATACTGCTTGTCCCTGTTTTTTTAGTTGGTTTTGGAATTCTAACGGATTGGTTGTTGCCAAAGTTTCTTATCTATGGGGTCGTGCTTTTATTAGGGCTTTTTATCTTTTTTAAAGGTCTTAGTGATCCAGAGCTTCTCATAGCAGCATTTATTATTTATTTGCCTATGGCAAAGGCGTTCAAGTTTAATATTGCGCCTATGGTTAATGGTACAAATGTTTTCTTTTTTGCGATATTTCTTTGTCTTGTTTTCTCCTCCAGAGAAAAAAGCAAAGAAATTTTTAAGCGGCCTATTCATGTTTATGTTTTATGGTATGCTGTTTTATCTACATTTTCTGGTTTAACAACAATATTATTTATTCCTGATGGTATTTCTTATTTACTAGGTGAAAGCCTTTATGAGTACAAAGCCTGGGTTGATCAATTTGTTCTGTATTTTTTAATTTATAAAGGTATAGATAATAAGGGTTTTGCAAAAAGAGTCTTTTTTTATATGATTCTTGGTAGTATTTTGATGGAGCTATATGCCATTGAGGAGTTACTTAAGAAGATAGGTAGGAGCTCTATTGAGAAATCTCGTGTAGATGGGCCTCTCTACCAGCCGAATGATTTTGGTGCTTTTATTGTTTATACATCATCAATGTTGATAGCTCTTATTGTTGTTAATATAAAAAATCTGAAAGTATGGATTTTAGCACCTTATTTACTTTTTATAGTCCGACTATTACTTTCTACTTTTTCTCGTGGGGCTTATCTTGGATTTGCTGCAGTGGGTTTAGTGTCAGCTTACGTAAAAGGTAAAAGCTTCTTAATATCAATGGGCCTGGTTGCCGTTTTAGCAATCATGCTCTTCCCTGAGCTGGTTCCTAGCTCTCTTAAAGATAGAATGAGTCAGACAACAGAAAATGACGGTATTGAAGAGAAAGTCGATCAAAGTACTGAAAGCCGTTTTGTTTTGTGGGATGCCGCTGTTGAAATGACAAAAGAAAGCCCTCTAATAGGTAAGGGTTTTAAAGCTTTCAGGTATTTAAAAGCAGACTATACCAAAGAAGATGTGAGAGAGTCTGATACACACAGTATGTATTTATATCTCAGTTCTCAAATGGGAATTCCTGTTTTGGTTTTATTCTTACTGATTTTATGGAAACTTTTCATAAAAGGGCGTAATTTATATCTCACATCTGATGATAAAGTAGAAAAGGCGATTGGTTTAAGTGCCGCGTCCATGGTTGCAGGGGTGGCAGTAATTAACGTTTTTGGCTCTAGGATGGTCAATATAGAGGTATGCGCTTATGTTTGGATCATGGTTGTCATAATTGACGTGTTGACACGAGAGAAAGTCACTAAAGGTAAAAATAAGTCGAGAGCTTTCGATAAGCAAAAGACTGAAGGTCTAGTTGGACCTGATTTGCCAAAACTGAACAAGCCACTGTAGCTTTCTAAGTTAATGAGGTAGTGTTACTCATACTCATACTCATACTCATACTCATACTCATACTCATACTCATACTCATACTTGTAATTGGCGATCAACCAGCGAATTTTAAGTCGTAGAACATAACTTTTTATTTAGATCGTCTAATCGGACCTAAATAGATTGATGTCTCTTTGGGATATTAGAAGAAAGAAAAATCAATAATTTACCTGATATAGCTAATAATTTTATGCAGTCCCTCGGTTTAGTTTAACCAAATAAACCGTCATTAAATAAAAACTTTCTATCTTTTACTAAGATCGGCGCTGAGGGGTGTTAAGCGCTATAATTTACCTTCTGACTTTATATAAGGACTTCCGTTATGCCTGAAGACAATACACCAGGCTCCGAGCTTTCGCTCTCACTGAGGACCACAGCAATGCCAGCGGACACGAACCCTAACGGCGATATATTTGGTGGGTGGTTGATGTCCCAAATGGATATTGCCGCAGGTATTTTTGCGGGCCAGCAAAACGAAGGGCGATTCGCAACAGTGGCTGTTGAAAAGATCACTTTTATTAAACCAGTGTTTGTGGGGGATCAAGTCAGTTGCTATTGCAAGCTTCTCAAAACCGGTTCAACATCAATCACGATGAAAGTAGAAACATGGGTTTGTCGTTTTCGTGGCAGGGCGACTGAAAAAGTTGCTGACGGTGATTTCATTTTCGTCGCGATTGATGAAGATCGACGCCCTGTTGAGCATGGTCTTTGATTGTGGGGACATTGTGAATTGTGAGTCTATTATTTGATGAAAGCAAAAGACCCTGAATCCCTACTTGCACAAGTAGAAGAAACCAAACGTCCCCCAGTACAGGATTGGCATCCTGAACTCAGCGGCGACATTGATATTCGCATCGCCCGGAACGGAACATGGTTTCATGAAGGTACACCGATCGAACGCAATCGTTTGGTTAAGCTTTTTGCAACCATTCTCAGGCGTGAGGGTGATGAATACTTTTTGGTAACACCAGTAGAAAAGTGGCGTATTCAAGTTGATGACGCGCCTTTCGTGGTTACGCACTTATCGATACTGGGGGAAGGAAAAAGTCAGCAATTGTTGATGGCCACAAATGTTGATGACAAAGTTGTCGTTGATAGTGAGCATGCCATACAGGTCAAAACAGACCCACAGACTGAGGAGCCTTCACCGTATGTTCATGTCAGGGATCAGCTCTATGCTTTAATTAACCGAAATGTTTATTATGAGTTGGTGGCAAGTGCGCGTGAGGAGGAAGGTCAGATTGGCATTGACAGTTGTGGGACCTTTTTCCCGATGGGATCTGCAGAATAAAGCGCTATTTTGAGTAACGATAAAATCGTTGGTTATGCTTGTTGCTTGTACCTGCTGCGGGTACTCGTCGCAGCAGGTAGCCAAAGAGGATAAGGTTATACGACGCTATCAATAAAATCGGTTAACTGGGATTTAGACAGTGCTCCGACTTTTGTCGCCTCAACCTCACCTTTTTTAAAAACCATTAAAGTTGGAATACCACGAATACCATACTTGGGTGGCGTGTTGGGGTTCTCGTCAATATTCAGTTTGGCAATTGTAATCTTTCCTGCATACTCGTCAGCAACTTGCTCCAGAATCGGGCCAATCATTTTGCAAGGCCCGCACCACTCGGCCCAATAGTCAACAAGTACGGGGGTTTCAGAATGCAGCACGTCCTGCTCAAAGCTACTGTCGGTGATGTTAATGATGTTGTCGCTCACAAGTGTCTCCTTTAATAATTCGATCAGGTGCTGTAAATAGCCTCTGAACTAATGTGGGGGCTTTTTTCATAATACCAATGTTCGGTGTTTTAGTAATCAACAATGAAAAAATATGCTAAGAACGATATGAAAACGACACCATTGAAATCTATTTCATCATGCACAGCCGAGACCATCTGACATCAAAAAGTGCCCGAGCCCTCTACTGAAAGTATGTGAATTGATCAGTGACGAGCAGCCAGCTTGGTTGTATTTAAGCGCGAGTAGTGTGGATTAGCCAATATTCGGCAAATGGGCTAATGAAGCTTTGATTGCTTCCTCTGGGTATTCAAAATCTTCCAGACTGCCATCAAAAAAGCGATCGTAAGCCGTCATATCAAAATGGCCGTGCCCGGATAAATTAAATAGCAGCGTCTTATTTTCGCCGGTATCAATACAGCGTTTGGCTTCGCGGATGGTAGCGGCAATGGCATGGGTTGACTCCGGTGCAGGCACGATGCCTTCTGATTGAGCAAACAACACACCAGCTTGAAAGGTTTCCAGTTGAGGGATGGCGACTGCGCTAATCAAACCCTCGTGGTGGAGCTGGCTTACTAAAGGGGAGTCGCCATGATAGCGTAACCCTCCGGCATGGATCCCCGGTGGCATAAAGTCGTGTCCCAGCGTGTACATTTTCATGATTGGTGTTAGGCCTGCTACGTCGCCATAATCGTATGCGTACGTGCCTTTGGTCAGCGTTGGACAGGACGTGGGTTCGACGGCCACTAATTCAATAGCTTTGCCCGCTGCCTTGTCCGCGAAAAAAGGAAAGGCGATGCCGCCGAAGTTAGACCCGCCGCCGCAGGGTGCGAATACCGTATCAGGATAGTCACCCACCATTGCCAGCTGTTTTTTGGCTTCTTCGCCAATGATTGTTTGGTGCAGAAGGACATGGTTGAGCACAGAGCCCAGCGAGTAATTTGTGTCCTCTCGCCCAGCAGCTTCTTCCACCGCTTCTGAAATGGCAATACCTAAAGAGCCGGGTGAGTCAGGGTCTTTTGCCAGCACATTGCGGCCGGCTTCTGTCATGTTTGTGGGGCTGGCAAAAACTTCTGCTCCCCAGGTTTTCATCATTGAGCGACGATAAGGTTTTTGCTCATAACTGACTTTTACCATATACACTCTGACATCAAGCCCAAAGATCTGGCCCGCCAGCGATAATGAACACCCCCATTGGCCAGCGCCTGTCTCCGTTGTCAGCCGCTTTATCCCAGCCTGTTTGTTGTAGTAGGCCTGAGGAATCGCTGTGTTGGGTTTGTGTGATCCAGCCGGGCTGATAGATTCGTTTTTGTAGTAAATCTTTGCTGGTGTGCCCAGCTTCTTTTCGAGCCGGTGGGCTCTGTAAAGTGGAGATGGGCGCCACAAATAGAGGGCTTCTCGCACAGGCTTGGGAATCTCAATCCAGCGTTCTGAGCTGATTTCTTGTTGAATAATGGCTTCTGGGAAAATCGCACTGAGCATTGCCGGGTCAACGGGCTGGCCATCCGGCCCCAAAGGAGGGGAGGGCGGAGTAGGCATGTCAGCGACGACATTGTACCAGTGCGTGGGCATATCTGATTCGGCCAGTAGTATTTTGGTGTCCATCTGCTACTCCAAGTGGATCTTCTAAAATAACCGGGGTTTTGCAAAAAAACGGTTGCTCTAAACCCTGCAAATCATGAGGTCATTGTGGCACAGAAGCATGCGTTATGGGAGCAATTTTGTGTTATGTTTGTCGTGCGAAAAATGGTGCATGCCCATCATTTGACGGGCAAATTTCTTTCTCGCCCAGGGTGAAAAATCGAGAGAAATCAGTCCAAGTGCTCGCATAGGGCCTAGCCACTCTACCCCTTCCTTGAAGAGGCGGGCAAGCCCATCAGTCAAGTAAGTTGTGCGGCTCTGGTCGCTTTGTCTCATCTGTGTGAATCGAGTCAATTGTGTACTGTTGCCGAACTGGTGGGGGGCGTTTTCCAGCAGGCATGTGGCCAAGGCGTCGACATCGCGCAGAGCCAGGTTAAATCCTTGTCCGCCAACTGGATGAAGGCTTCTTCTGGCATTACCAATAAAAACAATTCGGCCGGTAAATTGTGTTTCGCTTTGAACAAGGTAGAGCGGGAAGGCCGTGCGTTTCCCAATAGACAGAAAACGCCCCAGCCGATAACCAAACTGAGCGTGTAGCGTTTGAATAAACTCGGTATCTGTTGAAGACAAGATCGCCTCGTCAGCCGTATCCACCGTCATAACAATGGAGCATTGTCCATCTTGCATCGGCAGGATGGCCAGTGGTCCTTGTGGCGTGAAACGTTCATAAGCCATATTTTGGTGAGGACGTTCCGTCTGGGCTACGGTGATGATAGCTGTTTGCCTGTAGTCGGTGTGTTTGGCATGTACACCGGTCATTTTTCGAATGGACGAGTGGCTACCGTCTGCGGCGACAAGCAAGCGGCAGCGGATAGCGCTGAGGTGGCCATCGGTTGTTGATACGGCAAGGTCAACTTCAGTATGAGTCTGAGATAAGGCGGTGACGCGAGTTGCGCTGAGTAGATCGACGTTTTCTTGCGACTGAAGGCGTTTCAGCATGATGCGGTCAAGTTGCCGGGCTTCCACGACGTAACCAAGAGCGGGTGTGCCTGCGTCCTGCTGGCGCAATTGGCAGGTGCCAAAGCGACCTTTTTCCGAGACGTGGACGGTATGAATCGGTTCGGCGGATGCCGACAGAGCCGACCACACGCCAAGTTCTTCCAGCAATAAACGGGTGCTGTAAGACAGCGCGAGCGTGCGGTCATCGTCATGCGGCTGTGTATGGTCGTTAAAGGCGTGAGCATCAATCATCGCCACCTGCAGTGTCGTGTCAGCTAAACGGCAGGCCAGTGCTGCGCCAACGACCCCGCCACCGACAATGACGAGGTCATAATCCACTGGGGTGTTCATGGCGTTGAGGCCATCAGAGCTTCGATCTCCTCAACAGACTTGGGTGCAAGGTCTGTCAGTACCTCGTTGCCATCACGTGTGACGACGACATCATCTTCAATGCGGATACCAATGTTGGCCAAGGGCTTGGGGACGCCCGATTCTGCCGGAAAATAGAGGCCAGGTTCAACGGTGGTAACCATGCCCTTCTCCAGAAGCCGCCAATCATCCTCCAGCTTGTAGTCGCCAACATCATGCACATCCATGCCAAGCCAGTGCCCTGTCCGGTGCATGTAGTAGGGCTGATAAGCATTTTTCTTAATCAGCTGATTGACATTGCCTTTTAACAGCCCGAGATGAACTAAACCTTTGGTCAAGACTCTGATTGCGGCCTGGTGAGGATCATCCCAACTGTTACCTGGTTTGACTTTATCAATGGCTTTCGCTTGTGCTTCCAAAACGATTTCGTAGACCTCGCGCTGGATACTGGAAAAGCGGCCATTAACTGGAAACGTACGGGTAATGTCGGCGGCGTAGCCCTGGTACTCTGCTCCGGCATCAATCAATACCAGATCGCCGTCCTGCAAAGCATCGCTGTTCTCGGTGTAGTGCAAAATACAGCCGTTCGCCCCACCACCGACAATAGAAGGGTAAGCTTCGCATGCATTGTTCTTGGCAAACGTATAAGTAAATTCTGCCGCGAGTTGATATTCCGTCATGCCGGGTTTGCACGCCTGCATCGCCCGCATATGTGCTTGCGCGGATATTTTCCCGGCTTTGCGCATCAGCCCGGTCTCCAGCCGGCTTTTGTACAGGCGCATTTCGTGCAGGATATGATCAAGCGAGATGAATTCTTTGGGGGGGTGGCTACCTGCGCGAATATTGGCACGAACCTGATTGACCCAATGCATCACTTGAGCATCAAATTCAGGGTTAAGGCCCATGCTGTAAAAAATGCGCTCCCCATGCTCCATCATTCCCGGCAAAATTTCGTCGATGTCGTCGATAGGAAAGGCATCGTCAGCCCCGAGTGTTTCTGGAGCGCGTTCAACCCCGAGGCGGCGGCCGTGCCAGGTTTCTTGTTGGGGGTCACGCTGTCGACAAAAAAGAATGAATTCACCGCCTTTTCGACCAGGTGCCAGCAGAGCGACGGACTCGGGCTCCGTAAAGCCGGTTAAATAGAAAAAGTCGCTGTCTTGGCGGTAAGGGTAGTCCACATCGCGGTTACGCGGTTTAACGTTGGCTGCAGGAATAATGGCGATTGCGTTGTTGCCCATTGCTCGCATAAGATTCTGGCGCCGGCGGTGGTATTCTTTCAGTTGTGTTTTGTTGAGCATATCCGGTGTCTGTGATGTGATGAGTCTGGTGTTAGTGAAGCCGATGGGTGTTCGCCGTTGACAATTGGAGCTCGTAGTAGATCAGTTGGACTCCCGTGCGGACATATTCTTCGATTTCAACATAGTCCGATTCGTTTTCATTGGTTTCATCCGGCGTACTGCTGGACAGACGGGCAATTTTAACAAAGTCACTGATCAGCTCGGTGCTGTCTTCCGGCAAGTGTTTAAACGCTTGGAGACCGCCTTCGGTGACGCCAATAATAAAGCCTTGGCACCAATGGCTCAGTGCCTGGGTTCGCAAGTCGAGTGGACTGCCCGGATCTGGGAGCAGTAGATGAAAATCAAAGGATTCCTCGCACAGAGACTGCGGCAGTTCTTTGCTGATCTCGGCGATGAGGTGGTAAACCTCGTCGGAATGTTGCTCATCATCGGAGGTGGGGAAAATATGCTTTTGCCAGATCGTAGGGTCGGCCTCGTTCTTGGCGCAAAGGGTGCCGACAAGAATGCCATGGCATTCTGCCGCGGATGCGGGGGAGCCGCATTGCTTGAGGGCTGTCTCCAGTTCGTCGTACATATATTATTTTGCAAGCCTGTCTGGGCGAGTATTGACTCGATACTCAATAGATTGGTTTTTTGTCCGAAACAATGCCTAAGTATAAGGAAGTTTGGGATTCATTCCAGCATGGGTGATGCATTTCGCAAAAATTATTTGTTTAATCAATATCATGCAGGTTTCAGTTGGGCGTTGTATTAAACTAATTAATTGACCCAACTAGGATCGGCACCTACTATTGGAAGCGTTATGGAAAGTGTTTCAAAATCAACAGATCAACAGCTTGAACAGCTGGCAGAAGAGGTTCAACTGCTTGCGGATTTGTGCGCACGCTTAAAGTCTGACAACCAAACGTTACAAGAGCAGAATCAGTCACTGTCACGTGAGCGTTCCGATTTGATTGAAAAAAATGAGCTAGCCAGGAGCCGTATTGAAGCGATGATCGTACGTTTGAAAGCTATGGAAATACCGCGGTGAGTGAAGAAAATATTCAGGTCAAAGTGCAAATACTCGACCGTGATTATCAGCTTGTTTGCAAGGAAGAGGAGCGTAATGACCTTATCGCTGCAGCACGTTATCTTGACGACAAAATGCGCGAAATGCGGGCACGGGGGGGCGTGGCAGGTACCGATCGGCTGGCTGTTGTAGCAGCGTTAAATATCGCACACGAATTGTTGACTTTACGAGGTGAACAGTCGACACTTTCATCACTGTCTTCACGGGTCGCTGAAATCAGTACCATTGTTCAGAAGGCATTGAAAGAATAACCGAGTATTGTGTTTTGGGCGCAATCTGCGGTGTTTGCTAGTTACTGGGGTACTCTTGAGCCTAATATCGAAACCCGGGTGCTTGATGCAGTCTGTTGTTGTGCAAGTCCGCTACGAGCGGAAAGCCTGATACAGGCCATTGGCTCCCACCTGAACCGACTGGTTCAAGGTCAAAAGTAACGGCGGCACGCGTGGAGAGCGTCCTCCTCCCCCGCTCCAGGCTTAAACTTCTTCCGTAATGACTTATGCACCCACAGAGCCCGGCGCTGATGCGTAAGCATATGCGCACAAAGCGACTTGATTTGAGCGCATCTGAGCTTCAGCAGCATGCCGAGGCTGTGTGCGAGCGGTTGGTCGTTATGGATGTGTACCAATCGGCTCAACATATGGCTGTTTACTGGGCCGTGAACGGTGAGATGGCGTTGGACCCTGTGATTGAACATGCCTGGGGGAAAGATAAGAGTGTTTATTTGCCCGTACTTGAAAACAAAGCACTGCGTTTCTCACCGTATCGTCCGGGCACCCCTTTAAAAAAGAACCGCCTTGGTTTGCCGGAGCCCGATGTTTCCTCATCAGCCGTACTTTCTGGTCAAAATATGGATCTGGTGCTCATGCCACTGGTTGCTTTTGACCCACAAGGCCACCGAATTGGTATGGGCGGAGGGTTTTATGATCGCAGTTTTGCTTTCCGGTTAACCTCAAATGTGAAGTGTCGGCCGGTCTTGCTCGGTATTGCTCACGATTTTCAGTGTGTTGACAGGGTTCACAGGGAACCCTGGGATGTGCCGTTGGATGGGGTTATCACCGAGTCTGCCACTTATCTGAGTAAGGCCTGATAAGCTGGGTTTTGGGTTTCCTCCCAGTAGGCATACCCCAGTTGTTTGAGTGAGGCTTCAAAGGCCGAACTTTCTTCAGCAGGGACTTGAATACGTATGTGGAATATCAGCCT
>OBIC01000143.1_pt1 | contig 30042 bp, 30 predicted proteins | sample 1519831 | NCBI WGS metagenome assembly OBIC01 (sample SAMN03019805, study PRJEB22545) | beach sand metagenome | biome: beach; feature: sea beach; material: beach sand | place: USA: Municipal Pensacola Beach, FL | collected 2010-10-20 | depth 40-45 cm m
TCACGACCGAGAGCCTGCCCGGCGGGCGCTGACAAATGGCAATGATACAGCGCCAGTCGACCCCATGCTCTACAGCAAAGCACTCACATCTTTCAAACACCATTACGGCTGTGAACCTTCCCGCTACAGCCGTACCTACCCGCATGTTGAAGATACCTTGAATCACTTTGCTCGTCGCAATATCAAGCTCGCCGTTGTCACCAACAAAGCCACACGTTTCACAGAACAATTGTTGGCGGACAAAAAGCTGGATTCCTGGTTATCTGCAACGGTTTGCGGCGACACTTTGGCCGTCAAAAAACCTGCACCACAACCACTCTCCCACGCATTGAAGTTGATGAACGTGGCGCCGGATGAAGCCGTGATGGTGGGCGACTCCAAAAATGACGTCGGCGCTGCCCGAGCGTTAAAGTTACCGGTTATTTGTAAAACAGGGGGGTATAACCACGGTGAGGATATCGCCCTCAGCCAACCTGACGCGATTTTTGATGACTTCTCAGAATTGCCGGACTGTATCGATCAAGTTTGGCATGCCGGACAATAGTAGCTTGCCCGCTGGGCAATCACCTTTCGTTTGATGGGACGATGGCATTGCTGACAAGGCGCACCGTCCCGCCCATAAACCTGCAGTGATTGCACGAAGTACCCGGGGTTTCCCTCTGCATTGAGAAAGTCCCGTAACGTTGTTCCACCTTCCTGAATCGCTTTTTTGAGCACACGTTTAATAGCACCCACAAACTGCTCAGACTCCGCTTTCGTGAGCCTCCCTGCCGCTCTTCCTGGACGAATACTCGCCATAAAGAGTGCTTCATTGGCATAAATATTCCCAACGCCAACAACGACATGGCTGTTCATAATAAATGACTTAATCGGTATACGGCGGTTCCGAGTCACTCGGTAGAGATACTCTGCATTAAACTTTGAACTCAAAGGCTCAGGCCCCAGTTCAGCAAGCAAGGGATGTTCATATGGCTCTTCTGCCGTCCACAGGATTGCACCAAACCTCCGTGGGTCATGGAATCTGAGCGATGTGCCCGTCTCAAAACAGCAGATAAAGTGATCATGTTTTCGATAAGGTTCTTCTTTAGCACAGACCCGCAAACTCCCAGACATCCCCAAGTGCATCATGACGGTACCCTGAGTCATTTCCAGTAAAAGGTATTTGCCCCGGCGATTGACGGCGGCAATATGATCCCCCACTATTGATCGAATAGACTCCGGCACTGGCCATCGCAACTGGGCATTTCGCACCATCACCTCGGTCACGCCTTGGTTTAATATATGCGGCTCAATACCTCGCCGCGTTGTTTCAACTTCAGGTAATTCTGGCATAGTTACAAACGTCGTCTTTTCCACCAAATGATCAACCCGGCCAACACCAGACTAACCGGCAAAAGGACGAGAAATAAACCACCGAGCACGGCAATTTGAGCGGAGGTCAACGCCACACGGCTATCAGCAGGTGACTGGCTCGCTATCTTCAGCAAGCCGTCATCACCAACGAGCCAGTCAAACAGGCGCTGGGCAAGGCTCAAATTACCGCCATTGCCAAGATAGGCGTTTGAGAGAAAATCACCATCGCCTAACACAGCAATTCGTTGCTCTCGCTCGGCATACCGTCGGGTCAGCGTAGCCCCCAGTGTAATCGGCCCTGCACGCTCCTCCGTATCGGCATCAAAACGGATTTCACCCATCAGCTGCTTGGTCTGCGGATGAATGGCGGCATTCACTTCGGTCCAACTGCCTTGGCTTGTTTGTAGAAAAGGTGTTGTTTGCCAGTTTTCATGGGGCTGAATGACTAAACCCGCCGCCTGGGGGAAAAGTGTCACCAGACGTAAATCCGTGGTTAACGGGTGCGCGGGATACTGAGAAACCAATGCAAAGTCCGGGGAGTCAACGCCGTAGAGACTGGCCGATTGATCAATCACGACGCCGGGCAACACTTTCACACCCAGCTCAGCCGCCAGCGCCTCAACATGAAGCGGACGCCCCGGCTCAACAAACCACAAAAGATTGCCACCGCGGCGGATGAAATCCAGCACCACCGCCATTTCTCCCGGAAAGTAGTCATACCGAGGGCTCGCAAGGATCACAACGTCCACATCCTCCGCAATCTGCGGTGAAGTCACCAGGCTTTGCGCACTGATCTCAAACCCGTTCTGTGTCAGGCGCTGACTTAATCGGCTCATGTCGAAGTTAGCCGACCCCTGAGGATCTCTCTCGCCGTGCCCCGTCATGAAAACCAGCTTACGCCGCTGATCACGGTACAGCCGGTACAGCGCTTGGCTGATACTGGCTTCGCTAATCTGCTGGAGTCTTTCCTCGCGATTGCCATAACGAATGGCCATAGTGCCACTGTTCTGGATATCCAGCTGCTCGGCCAGCGCCGGTGACTGGCCGAGATCGACAAAAGACAAGACCATGTCGGATTTGACACGCTGATAACGTGCAACTAGCGATTCAATCGCTTGCCGGGGCGCTGTTTGGCCTGTGGTATAAACCGTCACAGAGATAGGTTCTTGCAGCGTTTTTAACAGCGTTTCACTCGCTTCGGACAAGGTGTTACGTTGTGTGGCCGTTAAATCAATTTGCCAATGATCGCGAGAAAATAAAAAATATCCCATAACAGCCGCAAGGCAGATCACAAAAACAAAGCGTAGCGGGCGGAAAAAACACCAGCTTTTGATGAACCCGGTGTAAGCACTCGGCACCTGCTGATAGCCTTTCATGGTCGCGGTTTGCATGACCGATAACAATAAAAAGAAGGCTATGAACCATGCGTAATAGCCAAGATCTCCGGTATGTAAAAGTCCAGAATAGAAGCTTTCCAAGTGCTTGTGGGGGGCCAGCCAATAGAATATGGCACTGTCATCACGCGTCGTATTCCCCGATAACCACAGAAACAGTAAAAAGCAGTAAAGCGCAAACGCGGCAATAACGGGCTGGCGCGTCAAGGTAGAAAAAAAGAAACCCGCCGCACACACCCCCACAATCATCAAAAAAGCGCCCAGTGTGGCCAGCAAAACGGCACCGGTATCGATGGGAGTAATCACGGTCATCCCCAATAACATCAGCGCATTTAAGCCGAGAGGAATCAGAAAAAAAACCCATAAACCCAACAACTTACCGAAAACAATTTCAATGCTGTTTAGTGGGGCGGTCAGTAGTAACACCCAGGTGTTCTGGCGCCTTTCTTCCGAAACCAAGCGCATGCTTAACAGAGGAATAATCAGCAAATAAATGACAGAAACAGGCGCATAAAAACGTGCAATCAAAAACTGCGTAAGTCCTGGGGGCTGACTCATATTCACAAGCTGGGGTTGCAGCAAGAGGTAACGCTCGACTCCGGCCAGGAGGAGATAGGCGGATAACAGCTGCATACCCGATAATATCACCCAGGCCACAGGTGATAAAAATAGACTGCGTAACTCGCGCCGGCTTATCGCCAAAAGGCCACTCATGCGGACTCACTTTCCTGATGGACAGCAGGGTTGTCTTGGGAGATTACCGATAAAAACGTTTTTTCCAGCGTTTGCGCCGGCGGATAAATGGCTCCCAGGCCCCACTGATTTTCGTATGCGCATCGTGCGATTTTATCCACAGAAATTTCGGAGGAACGAAATTTTAATAGCCAGCCATCCGTATGCATGTGTACACTTTTTAACTCGGGTATAGCGCGCATCAAATCACTTGAAGTCACTGTTTTTTTCAGTTGTACAATCAGCTGACTCATACCTCGGTGCGTCCCCTGATTCCCTATTGGCTCGTCATACACCAGTCGGCCTTTGGCCAAAATGGCAACGCGCGAGCAAGCTGCCTGGACATCGGCCAGCAAGTGCGTTGACAGAATAACCGAGCGATGCTCTCCCAGTGAGCTGATCAGCTCCCGCATCGAATGAGCCTGCTCAGGATCCAGCCCGGAGCTCGGCTCATCGAGAATGATCAGCTTGGGCTGGTGCACAATGGCCTGTGCTATCCCAAGGCGTTGCTGGAAGCCTTTGGACAGATTGCGCGATAAACGCCTTCCCTCAGAAGACAAGCCACACAGGTGTTTAGCATCTTTAACTGCAACCGAGCACCTGTTTGAAGGAACACCGCGTAAACGGGCGCAATACCACAGGTACTCATCAACCGTTAACTCAGGGTACAAGGGCAATTGCTCAGGCAGATAACCCAACAGGCGCTGAACCACTTTCGGCCGCTGGTAAGGGTTTTGCCCCATCATTTTCAACACACCTGATGTTGGACTAATCACTCCACTGAGAATACCAAGCGTGGTGGACTTGCCTGCACCATTGACACCCAATAAACCGAGTACTTCCCCTGCTTGAAGCTGCAAACTCAGCGCACTTAAAACAACCTGACCTGCGTAGGTTTTACAAATTCCATGAGCTTCTATGACGGGTGCTGATGACATAGGTTTCCAATCGTCCTTAACGGGAGGTCTGACGATACGCCTGACCACTTAATCTTTAAATCAAAACCACTATTGACCGGCTCAAAGTATATGCGATTTCTGAGCATTTATAGATGGACCGGTTGTGTGGCGCATTAAGAAAATGAGAGATTGGCCGCTAGTGCGGGTATCAGGTGTTGAAGGTATAGCTATGGATTTATCTCAAATGCGCGTCCTGCTGGTTGAAGCTTCACTGACCCAACAACGCATCATCAAGGCTCGCTTGATGGAACTGGGGGTTCAGTATGTGACCTATGCGCAATCAGGGCAAGAGGCCTTACTGGCGATACGGCAAGGCTCACCCGATCTTGTTATCAGCAATATGTATTTGTCAGATATGACGGGCACCGAGCTGCTGCATGAGATCCGCCTTGACACTGAAACACAAGCAACGCCTTTTATTTTAATCTCTGGTGAACGCAACTGGCACCTGCTTGATGGCATAAGACAAGCCGGATGTGTTGCCATTCTGCCAAAGCCTTTTGAGCTCAACGAGTTAAAATATGCGCTGACGGCCACCGCCAATTTTCATCATAAGCAGTCCCTCTCGTTATCAAGCTATTGTGTCGATGATTTAAATGTACTGGTTGTTGATGACAGCAAAATGGCTCGTAATCATATGATGCGCGTTCTACGCAGTATGGGCGTCGACAGATTGACTGAAGCCGCTAATGGCGTGGAAGCCACACAATACTTGTCCGAACACTATTTCGATCTTGTGGTGACTGATTACAATATGCCGGAAATGGATGGGGAAAAGCTCACGGCTTACATTCGTGAAAATAGTGCCCAACAAACCATTCCTATCATTATGGTCACCAGTGAGGAAAGCGAAAGCCGGCTCAGTGCTGTTATGCAGTCCGGTGTATCAGCGATCTGTGACAAACCGTTTGACCCCAACACCGTTCGTGCACTGCTTGAAGAGGTGCTCTCATAACCATGAACCCTCTTTGCATTCTCCATGGAACCGTAAAATGTCTACCAGCGATATAGCCAGCTTATCAATCTTATTAGTTGAGCCTTCAGTCACACAACGGCGCATCATAAAAGAGCAGATTATGGCAATGGGCGCGGTTGAGATCCATGATGCCGAAACCGGGGATGAGGCTCTGGACGTATTGCGCTCGGTACAGCCGAACCTCGTGATCAGTGCGATGTACCTGCCCGATATGCTGGGCACTGACTTACTTGCCCGCATTAATGCTGAATCCTCTTTTGACAATACTGCGTTCATTCTGATTTCGAGTGAAACATCCATCAAAGCCCTTGAGCCCATCAAACAGGGGGGGGCCATCAGTATTCTGCCGAAACCATTTACAATTGAAGCATTATCTTATGCCCTGCAAGCCTCCGTTGATTATTTCGTTCCAACACCTGTCGACTCCGACACGTTTGATACCCAGGAACTGGAACTGTTAGTTGTTGATGACAGCACCATGTCACGCAAGCAAATTAAGCGTATTTTAACGAACATGGGCATTACCAATATTCACGAAGCCGAGGATGGACAGCAGGCGATCGAGATGATCAAAAGAAACTTTTATGACCTGGTTGTTACCGACTACAACATGCCGAATATTGACGGCCAGGCACTGGTTGACTTTATCCGTAACAAAAGTAATCAGTCGTCACTACCCGTACTCATGATTACCAGTGAAAAAGACCAAGGACGACTCAAAGCCGTACAACAAGCAGGCGTCTCGGCACTGTGCGATAAGCCCTTTGGGCCACAGAGCATACGAGCGATGATCGAAAGCATTTATGCCTGATAATATTCGCCTCTTATTCGAGAGCATCTAAACCGGGCCTCTCCCTACTAACTTTCCCTACACCCTGCCACAGAAAATACGTCTTTTCTAACCGGTCACAGAATCAGGCAACCACAATAGGGGATAATTAAAATTGGATAGCCCGTCTAATAACCGTAAAATAACGTCCAATGAAAAGAAAAATCACGCTCCTGGCATTGTTATCGTCAACACTGCTGAATGCATGGATTGCATCAGCCCGTGGGGAAGACGAAGTAGACTATAACTTAGCGTCACGCTTCTATGCCGGTGCGGGGCTGGGTATCGCACGCCTGGCACCAGATGTTTCCGGCGCATCCACCAAAGACGAAACAGGGATAGGGTATTCCCTGCATTTTGGTTACGATATCAGTGAACGCTTTTCTATCGAAGGCGCTATTGCGGATTTAGGGGATGTTACCCTCGAAAGCGACAGTACCCAGCAAGACATCGGCAGCCTCGACTACTTTCAGTATGGGATCAGTGGTCTTGGCTACTTTTATAACAGCCATGGCTTTAGCGGTAGCTCCTCTGAAGAGTCCCCCTACCAATTGCGTTCAGGAATCTCGTTGTACGGCAGACTCGGTTTGAGTGCCATGGATATCAGCTCGTCCTCATCGAACCTCAATATTGATGGCAGTCCCGACATCAAATTGTTTGGCAGTGGCGGCTTGGAGTACGGATGGTCCAGTGGTTATACGGCACGAGCGGAACTCACATCGTTTTCGACTGACGTACAAATGCTATCACTTGGCTTCAGTAAACGCTTTGGTGGTGCCCGATCTTCTATCTCTCAAACACCACACAATACAGAACAAAAAGCACCGCCACCTACCGCAAAAAAGCCTGAGCCTAAAGCATCCGTTTCAACACCTGCCTTATCCACTGACCTGGATGGCGACGGCATCAACAACAACATTGACCGCTGCCCGGATACCCCGGCAACAGCCACAATGGTTAACAGCTACGGCTGCCACCTGGATCTGGCAAAACTACCCGCTATCAAGTTCCAAACAGGCTCTGCGGAGTTGACCCAAAAATCACAGGCACTGCTCGCCTGGTTAGCACGCCGCTTGCAAGATTTTCCCACCACCAAACTGGATGTTCATGCGCATACCGATGGCCAAGGGGATACTGATGCCAATCAACGCTTATCTGAACGCCGCGCAGAAGCCGTTGTTAACTACCTGATTGCAAAAGGAGTCTCTGCAAAGCGACTCACAGCGGTTGGTTTTGGTGAGTCCCAACCCATTGCTGACAACAGCACATCAGAAGGACGGCAACGCAATCGGCGAGTTGAATTTCACGTTGCTGAATAGCCGCTGAGCCGCTCAATCGGTTATGCTAGTAACCGTGTAACCGATTGAGCTGACCATGCACATACCGTCCAAACTACCTGATGTTGGTACAACGATCTTCACCGTCATGTCTGCGCTGGCCAATGAACACAGCGCGATCAACTTATCACAAGGTTTTCCAGACTTTAGTTGCCCGGAAGAGCTTATCGAAAGCGTCCACCGCTTCATGCGCGAGGGGTATAACCAGTATCCGCCAATGAGCGGGATACCACAACTTCGTCAAGCCATTGCTGATAAGTACGCCTCTCTTTACCAAACCGCTTTGGATGCAGACACAGAAGTAACGGTCACCTCCGGCGCGACAGAAGCTCTGTTTTGCGCGATTACCGCATTAGTCAATCCCGGTGATGAGGTAATCATTTTTGATCCAGCCTATGATGCCTATGAGCCTGTCATCCAACTGTCAGGTGGCATCACACGGCGCATCAAACTCAGCTATCCGGACTATGCCATTGACTGGGACCAGGTCAAGGCATGTATCAATGCTAAAACCCGCCTCATAATTCTCAATAATCCCCACAACCCCACGGGTTCCATTTTGACCTCGCATGATATTCAAAACCTTCAGGCGCTGGTCTCGAATACACCTGTTTTTTTACTCGCGGATGAAGTTTATGAGCACATCGTATTCGATGGAGCTCAACACCAAAGCCTTTTACGTTTCGAGGATTTACGCACCCGGTCTTTTGTCGTTTCTTCTTTTGGGAAGACTTACCACATGACGGGCTGGAAAATAGGCTACTGTATTGCCCCTCCCGAAATGAGCACCGAATTTCGAAAAATCCACCAGTTCAACACATTCACAACCTGTACGCCAATGCAGTACGCCCTGGCTGAATTCCTGCAATACTCGGAATATTATCGATCGCTTGGCGAGTTTTATCAGAATAAACGCAACCACTTCCTGGACAGTATGAAACCATCTCGTTTTAAGGCGTTGCCCTGCCACGGCACATATTTTCAATTAATGTCCTATGCAGACATCACCGACCAGCAGGACATCGAATTCGCACGCAAATTGACGACGGAATCAGGTATCGCCTCAATCCCCGTGTCCGTATTTTATGGTGACGGCTGTGATGAAAAGGTACTACGGTTTTGCTTCGCAAAAGACACCAAAACGCTGAATAAAGCTGCAGAAATCCTATGCAAGATTTAACCATTACACTCATTCAAAGCGCTCTTCATTGGCAAAATAAAGCGGCCAATTTTGAAAAAAACGAACGTATTTTCGAAACCTTAGGTAAAACGGATCTTGTCATTCTGCCTGAAATGTTCACCACGGGTTTCACCATGCAACCTGAGCAACTTGCTGAAGACTTTCCAGGCGAAAGCGTTGACTGGATGGCCACCCAGGCTCGGCGCTTAAACGCAGTAATCACCGGCAGTATTGCCGTCAGAGAAAGCGGCCATTACTACAACCGACTGATCTGGATGCGGCCCAGCGGTGAATATGAAACCTATGACAAACGACACCTCTTCCGCATGGCCGGGGAAGATAAGCATTACTCAGCCGGCCAGAAACGATTGATCGTAGAATACAAAGGGTGGCGCATTTGCCCGCTGGTTTGTTACGACTTGCGCTTCCCGGTCTGGAGCCGCAACCGGAATGACTACGATTTACTCATCTACGTAGCGAACTGGCCCCGCGTACGCCGCGATCCCTGGCGCGCACTCCTCCCTGCCAGAGCGATCGAAAATCTTTGTTACGTTGTCGGCGTCAATCGCGTGGGTGAGGACGGCAATGGCTTTGCTCACTCGGGTGACTCCATGGTGATCGGACCCAAAGGCAACAGCCTGTTTCACTCAGCGGATGAAGAAATAAGCCCGACAATAACGCTCTCATCCGAAGCGCTGATAAAATTTCGTGAGCGCTTTCCAGCGCATAAAGATGCGGATGATTTTGTAATTCAGTAAAAACAAACCGACCATACCTTCAAGTATCGGTTACTTTACATCGCGCTTCAGTGGCGTATGCCCCTTTCCATTGCGGTGCGTGATCAATGCCAATTCTTCGCCGGAAAAACGGTAGGCTTGTCCAAAACCGAGTACAAAATTAGCCTGCTCAGGCAAGAGGCAAAATAAGTGGAAGTCTGACAAATTACGTAGCATTTTCATCAAGCCACCAAACATATCCTGAAACGCGTCCAATGTTTCTGCAAATTGAGGCGACGGCCGGGAAATTTCTGTCACTGAGCAGTCCAGCGTCAAGCGCTTGCGAACAAACGGGTGTTCAGCCATCTCTTCATTTTCAATGAAAAGTATGCTGGCTCGTTTGGAAGCTTGAATATTTTGAGTGTGTTGCGCCAACTCACTGATGTAAATATAAAACCGACCCTCTACATTCAGATAAGGCGCATAACTGGCGTTCGGCTTCCCGTCTGCATCTGTCGTTGCCAACAACAATGTTTTAAACTGCTTGGGAAAAGTACTACAGGCCGCTCGAATGGTGTCCAAATCATCCGATTGAATTGGCGGCGAGTCACTCATACTGGACTCCTGCTTTGTCATTCAGGCGTTCATCCTATCGTAGAATCCAGGCCATGAAAAAGATAAAAATACTCTTGGGTACCGTGACCGGCAATGCTCGCAATGTTGCACAAAACATTGTTGAGACCTGCCAAGATCCGTTGGGTAATGTGGAGCTGATTGAAAACGCTCAGCTTGAAGACCTTCAGAATACCGAAGCAGACGAATGTGTACTTATCTGCTCATCCACCACGGGAGCAGGTGGCCTGCCTAAAGGTCTGACCCCGCTGTATTTAACCTTGAGAGACAACCAGACCAACCTGCATGGTCTCAACTATGCCATCATCGGACTAGGAGACAGCGTTTTTCGTGATACATTTTGTGGCGGGGTCAAAAAGCTGGACACACTGCTCACACGATACGGCGGCCAGCGTATCGGCAATGCACTCTTAATTGACACGCCTGCACATAAAAACTACGTCACACTCGCAACCGATTGGCTTTATGCGCTTTTCCGTGAAGAGCTGTAGTTCCAATATGACAGCACCCTGCTTTATAAACCCTTGAAACCTACATCAACGGCATTTATGCACACACACTCACACCACCATGCACCAAGCTACAACCAGGCTTTTGTCATCGGTGTAACCTTGAATTTGGTTTTTGTGGGGATCGAAGGTTTATACGGTATTTTGGCCAACTCCCTGGCCCTGGTTGCAGACGCCGGGCACAACCTGATTGACGTGGTTACCCTGCTACTGGCCTGGGGGGCTACTTTTCTCGCTGCGCAGCAACCAACACCCCAAAGGACTTACGGCCTTCAGCGTGTGACCATTCTCACCTCCCTGCTCAGCGCCACCTTGTTACTGCTTGCACTGGGAGGTATTACCTGGGAAGCCCTGGGCCGCTTGGCTGAGCCAACACCCATTGACGGGTGGACAGTCGTAGTCATCGCCCTTGCTGGGGTTATCGTTAACACGATTACGGCGCTGCTTTTCTTCTCCGGCCAAAAGCACGACTTGAACATCAAAGCGGCTTACTTGCATATGGCGGCCGACGCTCTCGTGTCTGTCGGCGTGGTCATTGCGGGCATCCTGATTCTATTCACCGGTTGGCTATGGCTGGACCCACTGATCAGCCTGGTGATTGTCGCCGTAGTGTTCGTTGTGACGTGGAAACTGCTTAAAGACTCAGCCCACCTTGCCATTGATGGCGTTCCAGCTCACATTCGCTTTGATGATGTCGAAACCTGGCTACTCGAATTACCTGGCGTAGAAAGCGTTCATGATCTGCACATCTGGGGAACGAGCACGACGAAAGTTGCCTTAACAGCACACCTTATTATGCCTAACAAGCATCCTGATGATGCCTTTCTAAGCCACATCGCGCATAGGCTCAATATGAAGTTTGGTATTGCTCATACCACCGTTCAAATCGAACAAAGTGAAAAAAACGCCTGCCCGTTAGCAACACCTAAGAGCCTTTAAACAGACCCCATCGTCCGCGACAGACAATAGACCGGCCTATTTTTCCGGCTCAATGTGAATAGAAATATCTTTAATGCCGAACTCTCCTTCCAGCAGTGCTTCAACTTCGTCGGCAATCTCGTGAGCCGCCTCTGTTGTCAGTTCAGGGTCGACTGTGAAAATCATATCAACCGCCCGTGTTGGCCCTATCCACCGCGACCGGAGCTGCAAAACATTGTGTACACCTTTAACTTTTTCGATGGCGCGAATAATCGGTTCAGGATCGACAGCAATTTCATCCACCAACACGGGAACAGCACGCTTGAACAATCCGTACGCGAGGTAAAAAATCATACCCGCAACGATCAAGGCACACAGTCGATCCAGCCAGGGGTAACCCGCAGCAGAAAGCTGCCAGCCAATGATGACAACCAGTGTCGTCAACACATCACCAAACGTGTGGCTGGCATCGGCTTCAAGGATGTCTGAAGATAATCTTCGTGCCCAATACCGCTGCCAGGTTGCCAGGCACACATTCACCACCAATACCCCTATCATGAGCCACAATTCCCATGTGCCTGTTGAAATAATATCGTCACGAGGTTGCACAGCGCGTATTACGAGCTCCAGTCCAAGCGCAGCCAGCAAACTCGCCAGACCAAAAACGGCCAGTGTTTCAAACTTACGATGGCCATAGGGGTGCTCATGGTCGGCCGGTTTAGCGGATACGGCAATGACAATCCACGCAACGATGTTATTCGCCATATCCGTCATGGAATGAATCGCATCACCCAGAATGGCGAGTGAACCGGTCATTAAACCAACCGTCAATTTCGCCAAAAAGACTAATAAATTGACACCACCTTCAATCAGAATCAAAAGTTTTACCGCTTGATCCCGTGTTATCGTACGGGTTTTTGCGCAGACTTTATCGCTCAGTGATGCCCATAAACCCGTTGCTAAAGCCACCATCAGTTCAGCCGCGAATATAAAAAAATGCACGACGTTTTGAAGCACAATAAACCCTCTCCCCATCTGGTCACGCAGCCCTCGAGTTTGCTTCTGGCGGTTCATCAGATAATGGCTCCTGTAACGAGGGTAATAAGAAAAATAAACACGATATTCAACCGTAATCCAATACGCATCATCTCCTTTTGCTCAATCAGACCCGTTCCGAATACCAACGCATTGGGTGGCGTGGCGACAGGCAACATAAAAGCACACGAGACAGCAACCGCCAACGTCAGCGCAAGGGTGTCAGATGAGTAACCTGACTGCACCGAGGGCAATGCGTAAAAAATAGGAATGAGAAGCGCTGCGGTGGCGGTGTTACTCGCCAGTTCCGTCAAAAAGATAGCCATTCCAACCACCAATAACAGAAATACGATGGGGGATACGGTATTTTGTAAATCCAACAGAGGTTCGGCCAAATAGGCACTGGCCCCTGTACTGACAAGCACTTCACTTAAGGTGATCCCTCCACCAAAGAGAATCAGTACCTTCCAGTCTGTATCTCGCGTCAAAGCCTGCCAGCTCACAAGCCGTAACCCTGTCAGCACAACGATTGCAGCAATGGCGATCAATGCATCAAAGTCTTTATCGATACCCAACCCACTTGCCAAAGGCTGCCCAAATAACCAAAAACCTGCTGTCATCAGAAAAACGCCCAACACCAGCCATGTTGATGTAGACCAGACGACACGCTCTGCTTCCAGTGGCTGAGGGGGCGGCACCGTCGGCCTGAGAGTAACCCACAAAATCAAAACCATGGCTGGCAGTAAAACACCAACCAACGGCAGGCCGATTTGCAACCAGCTCAAGAAGTCGATACCGATCACAGACGCGGCAATCGCATTAGGCGGGCTGCCAATTAGCGTGCCGATCCCACCAATACTGGCACTGTAGGCTGTCCGCAGTAAAACAAATACCAGGGTGGACCGGGGAGCCTCGCGTACAGGCCCGACAAGCCCTAGTGCGAGGGGTAATGCAAGCGCAGCAACGGCTGTATTGCTCATCCACATACTGAGAAAAGCCGTCCCCAGGAATAATAAAAGGCTAGAGGGTAAAAACCGCCCTTTGGCTAGTCCCATCAGGTTCTGAGCCATCCAACGGTCCAATTTGTGTTCGCGCATAGCAGAGGCGAGCGTGAACCCACCTAAAAATAAAAATATGATTGGGCTGGCGAAGTTTTTCAACGCGGTAACGGCATCTAACACGCCTGCGCCCATTGCCAGCAGGGGCACCAATAGCGCCGTGGTGTAAATTGGCAGTGCTTCTGTCAACCAAAGTATCGCCACCAGGCTCAGTATCCCCAGCCCAATAGCCGTTGCCGAATCGATGGGGCTGCCTAAAGCAATAGTCAACGATACGACGACCGCTACAAGAAAAATGAGCAGCTTGGCCATCACTACCCGTTAACCTTTATCGTCAGATGTTTTACCACGCTAATACAATCTTGCCAGGCGGGAGGCCAACACAGAACAAGAAAAAAGCCCACAGGATTATGTGGTGGTTCCAGACGTGCAAAGTAAGTGAACATAACGCCCCATCGCACGGAAAGGGTCGTGCCGGGAAAAGCGTTTTTCCATTTCGAGGATATCCTCCAAACTCCGTTGTTCTCGCATGTCAGCTGACAGGTAATCATACACAATCCGTACACCACTATAGAGGTCCACCTGAACCTGACGCGCTTTTAACGCATTCAGTACGAAGCCTGGGTCTAACGGGTGATTCGGTGTTAATCCGTTTGGGTGACCTCGATAATCGCCCGACTGTACTTTACGAAAATTACCTTTTAATAAATTTCGCAGGATAATAGCGTTCACATTATAAAACATGAGCGAAAGCCTACCGCCAGGTTTAAGGTACGTTAATAGCGATTCGATGGCTTCGATGGGCTCATCAACCCACTCCAGTACAGCGTGACAAATAACAATATCAAACTGCCCCCACATCTCATGCGGCAATTGCTGAAATGCTTGATGGATAAACGTCACATCGGCGTTTGGGACAGTTTCTGCAACGAGCCTTTCAGACTCACGCAGCATATTTTTGGAAATATCACAGGCAACAACCGTATGCCCTTTTTGCGCAAAATAGCGCATCATTTGTCCGCTACCCGCGCCGGCATCTAACACCTTGAGTGAGCCTGGCTGAGACAGCTGCGGAATATTGTCCTCCAGGTCACTTTGCACAATTGCCAGACGAATTTTTCCTTTTGGGTGCGCGTAGATATTCTGGGTAAAGCGCGTAATCAGGTCATCAAAATTGCGGCCACCCGACATAACCTGTCACTGCCCCTTGAAGGCAGGAGGGCGCTTTTCAATAAAGGCGTCGATCCCTTCACCGGTATCCTCCGCCATCATATTGCAGGCCATCACTTCTCCCGCAAAGTTGTAGGCATGATTGAGGCCTTGCTCCAGCTGCTTGTAAAACATGCTTTTCCCGGTACGCACAGCTACCGGCGCTTTTTGCAGGATCTTGTCCACCAGCGCCTGCACTTCGGCATCCAGCTGCGCGGGTTCCACGGCACGATTGATCAAGCCGTACTCTGCCGCCTGCTTCGCATTGATAAAATCTCCTGTAAACAACATTTCAAAAGCACGCTTACGTGAAATATTGCGGCTGAGTGCAACCGATGGCGTCGCACAAAACAAGCCAACATTAATACCAGAAACGGCAAATCGTGCCTGTGTGTCGGCAATCGCCAAATCACAAGATGCGACCAATTGGCAGCCGGCCGCTGTGGCAACACCTTGTACTTTGGCAATAACTGGTTGAGGCATGTTGACCAGCGTCTGCATGACTTTTGCGCAGCGGGAAAACAGTTTTTGGTAGTAGGTTTTATCGGGGTTTGCGCGCATTTGTTTTAAATCATGGCCCGCACAGAATGCTTTCTCACTGGCGCTTTCGATGACTAATACCCGGATTGAGCGGTCATTGGCCACTGCATTCAGTGTTGTTTGCAAGGCGTCCAGTACATCTTCTGAGAGTGCGTTGAATTGTTGTGGCCGATTGAGTGTCAAAATACACTGAGCGCCTTCTTGTTTACAAAAAACCGGTGTTGTATCCATCTCTCCCCTCCCCTGCAATTTCGTGGTTTAATAGTGCGGCAACTGGCCATGACTCGCAAGCATAACTCTTAATAATAAAATCCAAACCAGCTGGAGGACTGTTTTCATGCCAAAAATTACGATTGAAGAATTTCAGGAAATCGCCCGTCGCAGCTTGACGTTTATGGATTCGATGGGCATTCATCTCGAACATATCGGCTCAGGAGAAGTCACTGCTCGGGCGCGCTATGATGAGTCATTCCTGCGGCCGGGCGGCACTGTCTCCGGCCCAATTATGATGGGCTTGGCCGACGCCGCCATGTATGCCTTGGTGATGAGCCTGATCGGCCCCGTGGAACTGGCTGTAACGACGAACCTCAACATCAACTTTCTGCGTAAACCACTCCCAGGAGACATCACCGCCACTGCCAAAATTCTCAAACTGGGATCACGGCTGGCTATCGGTGAAGTTTATATCTATAGCGAAGGTGATGAAGACCAAGCACCCGTGGCGCATGCAACCGTCACGTACTCAATACCCCCACGGTCACTTTAGCCAGTTCGAGCAGGACACGCCCTGCCCGCATGTTCATGACGCTTCCCCGTAGCATAGCGGCTGTATTGCTTTCTACCGCCCTTCTGATCGGATTTTTCCCGCCTTTTGGCCTATCACCAATCGAAGGGCACGTCGCCGCCCTCACGCTTGGCGCAATTGCCTTTTGGTCAACGGGCGTGATTGCAGAACATCTGACCGCACTGATTTTTATGTTGTTGGCGGTGCTTTTATCCGTTGCCGCGCCACCGGTGATTTTTTCCGGCTTTTCTTCAACGGCTTTTTGGATGATCTTTGCTGGCCTGATCATTGGCGTAGCTGTTAAAGATACGGGTTTGGGCGAACGGCTGGCCAGCCTGATTGCAAGGCACATCGACCGCAGTTACTTCACACTGGTGGCAGGCATGGTGGCGATTGGTGTGCTGATGTCATTCATTATGCCTTCGTCTCTCGGCCGCCTGATGATACTGATTCCCATTTCAATCGCATTGGCCAAGAAGTGTGGCTACACACCAAGCGACCGCGGCTATACAGGTATTATTATCGCAACAGCCATGGGCAATCATATTCCCGCATTCACCATTCTTCCCGCCAATGTTCCCAATATGATCATGCTGGGACAAGCCGAGACGATCCTTGGCATCACACCGTTGTATGGTGAATATCTGCTGTTGCATTTTCCCGTTTTAGGTCTTATCAAAGCCGTCTTGATTATAGCGTTGGTGCTTTGGCTTTTCCCCGAGTCAAAGCGACCTCAAATGTCCCGGAGTACTGAAAAAAAGGTTTTTTCTATTGACGAATTCAAACTGGCAACCGTGCTTTTTATCGCGCTGATTCTGTGGGTCACCGACTTCATTCACCACATTTCAGCGGCATGGATAGCACTCGCGGCAGCCGTTTTCCTCTTAATGCCACACATTGGCGTGATTCCGCGAGCAAACCTCAATAATCTCAATTACAGTTCGCTGTTCTTTGTAGTCGGAGTCCTGGCCATGGGTGGGTTGATTGCAGATTCCGGCCTGGGTAACCGCCTAGGTGACCTTGTTTTAGCCCATCTGCCTGTCGAAGAAGGCGCTGATTTTCAAAATTTCATGGCCTTGTCACTTGCGGCCACGTTAACCGGCGCGCTGGCCACTATGCCGAGTGTTCCCGCCATCCTCACGCCGATGGCAACAGGCATGGCCGAAATGTCGGGCATGTCTGTTTATACGGTAGTCATGACTCAGGTACTGGGGTTTTCTACTATTTTGCTGCCTTATCACTCAGCACCCCTGATCATCGCCATGCAAATTGCAGGATTACCGCCGGGGAAGATCATTAAACCGATTTTTTACCTCGCTCTACTCACCATTCTTTTACTCTTTCCCTTAGATTATTTATGGTGGCGTTTTTTAGGTTGGTAATCAGCCCATGCGTTTTGCAAAATAGCGCTTTAATGTTTGACTGCCTGAATGCAGGCACCCCCGTTACTCGGCAGTATGAGCGCTTCCAAAAGTGGTCATAAAAGGGAATAGCGATGAATCAAACGGAAGGCTACATTATAAAAAGTAAATCCAGCTACGGTTGAAGCCGGGTGGCTCGGCTTTGACACCACCTAACCAGCAGAGCCGAATTTCCCAAAAGCATGGGTTACGACTGTAATTGGGGGCGCCTTGGTAACCTATGGATACACTGACCGTAGCCCCGTTCAAAGAAGCAACTCAATGACTCGATGATGTCCACAGTAATGAAGTTAAAAGGGTTTATAAATCGGCGTAAAGGCGCTCAGTTGCGCTAGAATGGAGTGCCGGGCCCAAGCATTCGGCACTCTATTTAAATGGGAGTACCAATGGTCAACTCGAAAAATATAAAAAATACACACTCAACCTCAATGAAAGAGGAATTAAGAACGTATAAGCGTGAACGCATTCTGGAAGAAGCCGGCAAGTTGTTTTACGAACGCGGGTACCACAAGACAACACTCGATGCGATTGCCGAGTCATTGGGTGTGACCAAGCCCTTTATTTATTCTTACTACAAAAACAAAACGGAGCTACTCACAGAAATTTACAGCCGCGTCATCACCTATTCGCAGGACTGCATCATTGAAGCAAAAAGTGTCAGTGACTCTCCCCGAAAAATCATTGAGCGCTTTGTTCAGCTCTTCGTCCAGTTAACCATCCGTGAGCAGGCTGTAGTAGCGGTATATTTTCAGGAAGCCGCGAATATCCCGGAAGATGATCGCATCGCGATCAGTCAGCTTAAACGTGAATACGATGAGCAATTAACGAGCTTGATTAAGGACGGCATTGACTGCGGTGAGTTTAAAGTGGACGATCCGCAACTCGCAGGTTTCGCCATCACCGGCATGATCAGCTGGGTCTATACCTGGTATCGCCCAAATGGCCGGCTCTCATTGGCCGGCATTTGTGATCGCATGGTTGATTATACCCTGCAACTTTTGGGTGCTGCTCGCAACTAGTCGCCTGCCCACTTGGGCTTACGTTTTTCGTTGAACGCAGCAACACCTTCTTTAAAATCATCGGTCATAAAATATAAAGCCACTTCGGATTGCGCATAGGCAAATGCTTCATCGAGGTTCATATTCCGAATCGAGTTCATGCCGTGCTTTCCACGCCGAATCGCCGCCGGAGACTTGGTAGTCACACGCTCACAAAGCCAGTTAACTTTATTGTCCAGCTCACTTTGGGGCACGACATAGTTGAGCAGGCCCACTTCCTGACCCCATTGAGTGTCGAACGTTTCACCTGTGTAAATCATTTCATTTAACACTCGCCGCGGCAACGTTCTTTGTAAATAAGGTACGATCATCAGAGGAAACAAACCGATTTTGACCTCCGGTAATGCGAATTTGGCGTGCTCTGCTGCCACGGCCATATCACACATTGCCAACAATGCCATACCACCGGCCATGGCAACACCATTCACGCGAGCAATCGTGGGGGTCGTACAGCGTTCCAGAACACGGAATACATCTACAATCGGGTGGTTTAAACTCTCCAAACGCATTTTGACTGGGCTGTAATCGGTATCCGGCTTAAGATCTGCTCCTGCAGAAAAAGCCACATCACCCGCACCGGTAATCACAATCACCCGCACAGAGGGATCCTGTTCAGCCGCTTCAAGATGGGCACGAAGTTTTTGAAAAACATGCCCGGTTAATGAATTTCTTCGTTCTGGCCTGTTTACGGTTAGCCAAAGCGCATGGCCTTTCTGCTCGGCCAGTACAATATTGTCTATGTCACTCATGGGTTTCCTCCTCGAAATATATTATTGCCCGAACACTTCATCATTATGCTCACCTAAATGAGGGGGTCGGCGCATAAAACCAGGGCGCTGACCATCAAATTTAATCGGCAACCCCACTAGCTTCAGGGGGGAGCTTTCATTGGATTGAATCATCTGACTGGCAACCACTTGAGGATGGACAACGACTTCATCAATCGTCTGCACCGGTGAATTGGGAATATTCAACGCATCAAATTTTTCAATCCAGTATGCTCGAGGTTGGGTCTTCATAACTTCAGCAATTTCTACAATCAATAGATCAGCATTAGCATTACGGGCCTGTGCTTTTTCAAATCGTTCATCTTCAGACCACTCGTTACGATCGAGAGCCTTGCAAAAATTTTTAAATTGTCCATCCGTACCGGCCGTCACCATGAGAACACCATCGGCTGTTTCAAACCCTTGGTTAGGCACTAAAGCAGGGCCGCGGTTCCCCATCCGTTGAGGCATATAACCTGATGCAAGATATTCAGTGATTGGCAACTTCATCCAGTTTAATGCGGTATCCAGGAGCGCTGTATCCACTACACCGCCTTTACCTGTCGTATGTCGGCGGTAAAGTGCCGCGATAATACCAATGGTTGACCACATGCCTGTGCCGATATCGATCAGGGAAACGCCCACACGTGAAGGTGAACGTTCGGCTTCTCCGGTAATACTCATAATGCCGGAGAAGGCTTGCATCAATGGATCATAACCGGGCCTTGAGGACATAGGGCCATCGCCATAGGCATTCACATTACAGTAGATCAGTTGTGGATTTTTCTTAAGTACGGTCTCTGCATCAATGCCAAACTTTTTCACAACGCCTGCGCGAAAGTTTTGTAAAACAACATCTGCAGACACAATCAGGTGCATCAGCATTTCCAACTGCTCAGCATTACCGAAGTCCACGGTTACCGAGCGCTTTTCGCGGTTCACACACTCATAACCAACGGCTGAATTCCAGTCGAGTTTTGTCCCCCAGGCGCGCGTCGCATCACCTTCCGGGCCTTCGACTTTAATAACGTCAGCCCCCATAAACGCCAATGCTTCTGTACAACTGGGTCCGGAAATACTGGAGCCTAGCTCGACCACTTTAATACCGGTTAAAGGAAGTGTTTCAAACATGATGACCTCGTCTTATTTATCATTTCTATTATTATTTTGGATGGACTGTTCACCGCACTGCACGCCCTCCATCAGTTCATGTGCATGTTGATTTAAATGCGGAGGGGGACGGCGATATTCTGGCCTCTGCCCATTGAACACCAATGGCAATCCGATCAGATCAATCGGGCTATCTTGTTGGTGTTGCAGCAGGCCAGATGCCTGCATCTGAGGATGTGCTAATAACTCGCTGATATTCAGTAAAGGCGCGTGAGGAAGGCCCGCTGCCTCCAGCTTATCTAACCAGTGGTCTCGGGTATCGGTTGCAAAAATAGCCTCGAGGAGGCGATCTAACTCATGTTCATTTTTTTTTCGCGCCTGATTTTTTGCAAAAGCCGGGTTGTCTGCCAACTCAGGCTGACCGATGACTTCACACAGCACCTTGAACTGATTATCTGTACCAATACAAAGCATAAAGCCCTGATCGGCTGCATTGTAAGCCCGATTCGGTGCCACAGCTGGGCCTCGTGTGCCCATCCGCCCAGGCATGGGGCCTCCCGCATGATATTCGCTAATGGCATATTTCATCCAGTGTACCCCGGTTTCAAACAAGCAGCTGTCAACCACGCAACCTTCCCCGGTGAGACTTCGACGAAAAAGCGCACTAAGCACTCCGATCGTTGTCCACAGCCCTGTGCCAAAATCAATGACAGGGACACCAACACGAGCCGCATTACCCGACTCCTCTCCCGTCACACTCATAATACCGGAAAAAGCCTGCATTAAAGGGTCATAACCAGGCCGGTTACGTAGCGGCCCCTTACGACCGAAGGCGCCTACATTACAGTAAACAAGCCTGGGATTACTGGCGCACATTGTTTTTCCATCAAGCGCCAGAGCCTCTGTCAGGCCCGGCCGCAGATTTTGAATAAGCACATCTGCATTTTGTATTAATTCAATTAATGTTTGCTTTTGGGCAGCATCGTTAAAATCAATCACAATGGACTTTTTTTCACGATTAACTGTTTCAAACCCAGCCGCTGAATTTATGCCCAGAGGTGGCCCCCAGCTCCTTGTGACATCCCCACCTGGAGGTTCAACTTTAATTACATCGGCCCCAAGCATGGCCAGATTTTCAGCAGCAAGGGGGCCTGAAAAACTCGAGCAAAGCTCAACAACTTTGAGCCCGGTTAATGGTAAAGCAGCCTCCATCATGTTCTCCATCTTAATTAATTATTAATTTAAACTATGCTGGCATTACGTAGTTCAAGTAAAATAAGCTGAAATCCTCCACTGAAATGCCTACTCTGTGGTAGCTCGTGTATAATCTCCTCTCTTGCTTGCATATTAGCAAGCAATACACGATATTATCGTTACGTTAACTGGTTCAATCTTTAGACCATAATATAACACTATGTTGATAAACTGTTTTTCTCACGCTCGACAAAGGAGTTTGTATTGTTTAAACCAATCAAAGCGCAGAGAGTTTTTGAGCAAGTTGTCGATCAGATTCGTGCTCAAATCGCATCGGGAACACTGAAGCCCGGCGACAAGCTGCCTCCTGAAAGAGAACTGGCAGAAACATTCAGTATCAGCCGAAACGCTGTGAGAGAAGCTCTACGCACGATGGAAATGTCAGGGACGATCCGCCTTGTCAAAGGTGTGCGCGGGGGAGCTTTTATTACTGAAGGTGACCCGAGCTTTCTGGCAAATGGTCTGCGCGACATGTTACTGCTTGGCAGTATTACTTTTAAAGACCTTGCCGAAGCGCGACTTTGGGTTGAATCAATCGCCTGTCGTGTTGTCTGCGAACGCGCAACAGAAGAGCACTTTCGGGAGCTCGAAGACAATATCGAAGAATCGATAGAACTCGCTAAGCAACAGCGCTACGAGGAAAAAGACTTAGTAGGTATCGAATTTCACAATATCCTGGCAGCCGCAACAGGTAACCCTGTTCTTGTGTTGAATGTTAAGATGTTGATGGATATGATGCGCAACTTTGCCCGTCAAGTCCCTCCACAAGAAGGGATGGAAACGATCGAAGCCCGGAAGAAACTGGTGCGTGATCTTCGGTCCCGCGATCCAGACAAAGCGGATGAAAGCCTCCATATCTTAATGAGGTTACTGCTGCGACGATTTGAAGGTATAACATACCAAATGGACGAAGACGAATAAACGCATGTAAAGGGCAAAAGTGCAGCAGGCCTAACAAGTAATGATCGACTCACCCATTTCAGTAGACGAATTTCGACTTGGAATGCGGCATCTAACTGCTGCTGTCACTCTCGTTACCAGCGAATTCCAAGAGATCAAAGCGGGATTAACCGCGACAGCTGTATGCTCAGTCACAGCGGAACCACCGTCCGTTCTTGCTTGTGTGAACCGGACAACATCCGCACATGAAATTATTGAAAAAAGCGGAGCCTTTTGCGTCAATGTGCTTTCTCGCTCCCAGGTAAATCTATCTGATATTTTTGGCTGGGGTGACGCTAAGCAATCAGAACGGTTTAAACACGGTAGTTGGACACATTTAAAGACTGGCGCCCCTGCCCTGGAAAATGCAATAGTGAACTTTGACTGCATACTAGACCAGCAAATCCCTCATGGCACACATGATGTACTGATCGGGCGCATTGTTGCGCTAAAAGTGAATTCACACGACCAACCACTGCTGTATGGGGATGCCACTTACCAGACCACTTCACTGTCTAAGGAGTGATAACCATGTCTAACGAGGCAATGAAAAAAGCTGCCGCAGAATCTGCAATCAGCTTTGTCACACCGGGTTCCGTGATTGGTGTAGGCACTGGCTCAACGACCAATTACTTTATCGAACTACTGGGCGACATACGCCAAGAAATAGAAGGCGCAGTAGCCAGCTCTGTTGAAACAGAAAAAAGGCTAAAAAACTCTGGCATTAATACTTTAGATCTTAACACCACGGGCACCTTACCACTTTATGTGGACGGTGCTGATGAGGCCACCAAAGATAAACACTTGATCAAAGGTGGTGGTGGCGCTTTGACAAGAGAAAAGGTGATTGCAGCTGCAAGCTCCCAATTTATTTGCATCATAGATGAAACAAAGCTTGTAGGATATTTAGGAGCCTTTCCCTTGCCGGTCGAAGTCATCCCGATGGCGCGTAGCTATGTTGCACGAGAGCTCGTGAAGCTCGGTGGCCAACCACATTTCCGAAAAGGTTTTACAACAGATAATGGCAATATCATTCTCGATATCCACAACTTTGATGTACTAGACCCCGCAGCGACTGAAAAGCAAATCAACCAAATAGCAGGAGTTGTAACAGTAGGTCTTTTTGCACAAAGACCAGCAGACATGTTACTTGTGGGACTTTCTAACGGCGAGGTAAAAAAATATACCTAGTCTCTCTACCCAGACATTTCCGGATAAACAGACTAGGCAACAATCAATGTTTTGCAAACAAATAAAGTAGAAAGGCGCTTTATCGTTTAGAGAATTGTGTTGAACGACGTGCTTTATGCAAACCAACTTTCTTACGTTCAACTTTTCTTGCGTCTCGGGTTAATAAGCCAGCTTTTCTCAATTGCGGGCGAAGCTCCTCATTGTAATTGACAAGCGCTCTAGCAATACCGTGCCGTATCGCACCGGCTTGCCCACTATCGCCCCCTCCCACTACACTGACATAAACATCAAACTGGGATTGAGAATCAGTGACTTCAAGCGGTTGTCTAACAACCATTTTAGATGTTTCACGCCCAAAATAGTCATCCATCGACTGTTTATTGATGGTGATTTCGCCGTTTCCTGGGCGTAAAAAAACACGAGCGCTTGATGTTTTGCGCCGGCCTGTCCCGTAATGTTGTTCCATGCTCATAAGTTTTTTAACTCGATTAATTTGACTTGTAACACTTATATTTCAAGTGCTTGGGGCTGCTGTGCACTGTGTGTGTGAGAAGGACCTGAAAAAACTTTTAGCTTCTTGATCATCGCCCTGCCAAGCGGATTCTTGGGCAACATACCTTTCACTGCCAGTTCAAAGACCCGCTGAGGGGACTTTTTCATCATGTCTTCAAAGTTAGCGGATTTCAGACTGCCAATATAACCCGTATGCCGGTGATACATTTTATTTTTAGCTTTGTCACCCGTTACAGTGATCTTATCTGCATTGACGATGATAATGTAATCGCCCGTATCTACATGCGGCGTATAAATAGGCTTGTGTTTACCACGCAAGCGTAAAGCAACTTCCGAGGCCAAGCGCCCCAAAGTTTTTCCTTCTGCATCAATAACAAACCATTGACGCTTAACTTCAGCAGGCTTTGCACTAAAGGTTTTCATTTTATGTCCCGTACCGAGTGATTAATCGCAGCTTTTGAGCTAAAAAGACGCGAAATAATAGTTGATTTCAACAAGATTCGCAACTAAAACTTTTGATTGACAAACCGTTTTTCAATCGAATAAGGGAAGACGTTCTCCTGGACACCTGAGTTTATAGCTGCTTGTTTTTCCTTCCAAAATTGAGGATCAAGAAGCTCTTTATGATACTTCATAAAGGGTTCTCGAACACGAGGATGACTACAGAAAAACGCCTCGAACTCTTCCGGAAAAACATCATTGGGCTGCGCGGAATACCATTGACCACCTGACAACACAGCCTCACCAAAAGGTGACGCTGGAATTGTCCGGAAGCGGCACTCTGTGAGATAACACACTTCGTCATAATCATAAAAAACCACTCGTTTATTACGAGTCACGCCAAAATTTTTATACAACATGTCACCAGGGAAGATGTTGGCAGCAACCATCTGCCGGATGGCATTGCCATAGTCCAATATAACCTGCTCAAGCTCCTGATCATTGGCGTGTGATATAAAAAGATTAAGCGGTTGCATACGCCTCTCAATATATAGGTGTTTGATGAGTATCAGATCTCCCTCTTGCTCAATACTGTTAGCACAGGTCGCAAATAATTCATCAAGAAGCTCTTGTGTCATTCGGTTACGAGGCAAGGCGACATCCGAGTATTCCATGGAGTCAGCCATGCGGCCAACCCTGTCATGCTGTTTAACCAATTGATACTTTTCGATCACTGTCTGTCGGGTAATACCTTTTTTTTGGGGAGCAAATTTATCCTTAATCACTTTAAAAACATAAGGGTAAGACGGCAGCGTAAACACCATCATCACCATACCTTTGATACCCGGCGCGATGATCAAGTCATCTTCTGAATGATTCAAGTGATAAAGAAAGTCTCTGTAAAATGCCGTTTTACTTTGCTTATGGAAACCGATCGCCGCATAAACTTCAGCACTTGTTTTAGTGGGCAGCATGTTTTGCAAAAAGCTGACAGTCGCTGAAGGGACATCAGTTTGCGCCATAAAATAAGCACGTGAAAAACTAAAGATCTTCGAATGTTCTCTTTCATCTAAGAGAATGGTATCAACATAAATTTCCCCCCGTGAATTCTGCAGTAAAGGCACAATGAACGGCGTCACTTCATGCCCATTCACAGCTTTGCCAATAATGTACGCGGCTTTATTTCGAAAAAAGAGGGAGTTCAGTATCGTAATATAGAAATTCAAGTTTGCATGATGAGGCCGAGCGGGCAAGTTTTGGCGTAGATAGTGAATAATACGTCTCACGTCTCGCCTCAAATCAAAAAACGAATTTTTCAAATTAAAGCTTTTTAAAATCGTCTCAATCGTAGCTCTGAAGCCATGTTTCGCGGGGTAATAATTATGGTAAACCATGTCATCGAAGTCCAAATATTCCGACGACATCGATGAACGTACAAAAATATTGTCGTTGTTATAGTAGCTGCGGTGAAATAGTTTGCAAAAGACGGTGTTGTAATAACTTTCAGCGAGCTGTGGTTGCTTGTGATTCAACAGCAAACGTACATAACGTAACTTGAGTTCTTGAAAATTTTCATCACTAAAATGTTGAATACGAAATTTTGTTTGTAGTATCTGAACAGTTTCATCAACACGCTTGGTGTAGTAATAAATACGGTCACGGGAAGCCTGTTGCACGGCAGGCCAATCCGCCCGCTCAAAACGCGCTTGGGCGCCTGCTGTAATTTCGCTAAACAGTGTAAAGTGCTTTTCGAAACCATCCAGGATGGTTTTCGCAACAGCTTTAATCGTTTTTTTTGTTTCTCTACTCACTTAAATATCTGGGGCCGTAAATAGTGATGCGTCCGAAGCTCTAGCATGACTCAATGAAGGAAACCCACTCACGTCAAAAAGCGGATGAATGTTGTATTAAAGAACTACGTGAATACAATAAAATTTTGTATCAATCCAGAGGAGCAAAACTCACTCCTCTGAATATATTCATCTATCCGTTAAATATAAGTAATTGATAGATTAAGGGCTCTACTCAAAAACCAATCACATTGCTTGTATCTTAGCGATCAAGGCATCGGCAAACTTGCTTGTGGAAAGCTCAGTTGCATCTGGCATTTGCCGCGCAAAGTCATAGGTCACGGTTTTATCAGCAATCACTTGCGGATATACGTCATTAATGAGCTTAGCCGCTTCACGCCAACCCATGTAATCCAGCATCATCACGCCCGATAATAAAAGAGAGGATGGATTCACTTTATCTTGCCCGGCATATTTTGGCGCGGTGCCATGAGTAGCTTCAAAAACGGCTACATGATCGGCAATATTTGCACCAGGAGCAATACCCACGCCTCCAACCTCGGCCGCAACTGCATCTGACAGGTAGTCACCGTTCAGATTCATTGTCGCCAATACATCAAACTCGGCTGGCCGCAACTGCATAAGCTGAAAAGTAATGTCCGCAATGCGGTCATTGATCACAATTTTTCCTTCTGGGCGCTTGCCTTCATATTTTTCCCAAAGCTCATCTTCAGTGATAGTGACATCACCAAACTCTTCTTTGGCCACTTCGTAGCCCCAGTTCCGGAAAGCGCCTTCGGTGAACTTCATAATGTTACCTTTGTGCACCAGGGTCACCGTATCGCGCTCATTATCTATCGCGTATTGAATAGCTTTACGTACCAGGCGCTTAGTCCCAAAAGCACTGATCGGCTTAATGCCCAAACCGGCATCTTCAAAAAAATCAACACCCATTTCCTCACGTAAAAACTTGGCCAGCTTTTTGTTTTCAGGCGTACCAGCTTCATATTCAATCCCGCTATAAACATCTTCTGTGTTTTCACGGAAAATCACGACATCGACATCATCAGGCTTGCGCATGGGCGAGGGAACACCCGAATAATATTTCACTGGACGGACGCATGCATACAAATCCAACTCTTGACGCAATGCAACATTGAGCGATCGAAAGCCGCCACCTACAGGTGTAGTTAAGGGGCCTTTAATCGAAATAATCAGGTCTTTAAGGGCGGCCAAAGTTTCTTCAGGGAAATAATCCCCATCATAGATACCGGCTGACTTTTCACCCATGAATAGCTCAGCCCAGTAAATTTTCCGCTGACCACCATAAGCTTTTTCAACGGCTGCATTCCAAACCCTAAGACTTGCATTGGTGATATCCGGGCCAATCCCATCCCCTTCCACATAACCAATAATAGGGTTATCAGGGACAACAAGCTTGCCGTTTTCTACGGTGACTTTTTTGCCACCTTCAGGGATTTTTACATGCTGGTAACTCATACATATCTCCTAGTTAAGGCTCCTTTTGGGGCCGTAAGTGTTTTATCTTTATTTGAAGCAAATGAGCCTGGATAAGGTATCTGCTTTATTTAAATGTCAGCGACACCATAGTGCCGAACCAAGGGTCATGAGGATTATGAAAATGGATCGAGGGCCGCCTCGTTTAGTTTCGCTAAACAGGCTTATTTTAACGTAGTTTCATTTGTTTTTTCAGACACACTGCCTCCTCAACTGAGTAAACCTGCCAAAAAAAGCCGTATACGGCCCTGAAAACCACTCATTTAAATATGAGCCGAAGCAATGACCGCCCCCTTTTGCTGTATCCGGTAAAAGTAAAGCACTGCAAATAAGGACAAAATCAGAAATGGCAGGCTCGCCCATTGAATAGCCGCCCAACCAAAATGATGCATAACAATCCCAGAACCCAGTGAGCCAATCGCTTGAAATGTAAATATCCCAAAATCATTCATAGCCTGAACTTTAAAGCGCTCCTGAGGTAAGTAAGTTTGAGTCAGTAGCATCGTCGCCCCTAAAAAGAGAAAATTCCAGCCAACTCCAAGCAAAACCAATGCCCACCAATAGCTGTGAAGATCGTGCCCGCTGAGTGCAAAAGCCACTGTTCCCATATTCAGCAACACACCCATCAAAAGGATACGGTGCAAGCCCACCCAGGCGATTAAATATCCTGTAAATAATGACGGAATAAACATAGCCAAAACATGGCTTTGAATCACCCACGTCGTATCCGACATGGAATGCTGATCAATCAGATGCATACTGAGCGGCGTCGCTGTCATAATGAAACTCATCACCGCATAAGCCGTCACACCCGAACATAACGCAACCAGCACCACGGGCTGTCTAAAAATATCCACCAAGGATCGACCAGGCTCCTCGACAACTGCCGTCGATACCTGAACATTCCGGTAAAAACATAAAACAACCGATGCCAGCAACAGGATCACGGCAAGCGCCACAAAAGAACCCGTATACAGACCATAAGGCAACCAGTCGCTCGTTGCCTTTGCCACAGCAGGCCCCAAATACGCAGCCACAATGCCACCGGCCAATACCCAGCCGATGGCCTTGCTCGCGTTTTCGGGCGTCACACTCTCGGCTGCCGCAAACCGGTACTGCTGAATAAATGCCAGTTTAGTACCTAAAAAAAAGGTGGCGAGTACCAACAACCAAAAGTTGTGACTGGCAATGGAAAAGGCCGCCATCAGTGCCGCGCACATAGCAACCAGCGCAGCACTGACGAAACCGACTCGTCGACCAAACCGCCCCATCAACAAGGCGGCAGGCACCGTTGCCACAGCCGTACCAACAATCATAGTGGAGACGGGGAGCGTCGCCAATGCTGGTGTTGGCGCAAGTTCGGTTCCGATGATGCCACCCAGCAAAATAACCACCGGCGCAGTTGCCATCGCCAACGATTGAGCGAGCATCAAAACAGGGATATTCGCAGGTTTCATAGAAACTCCTCACTTTCCCCAAGGCGTCAACCAGGGGCGCAGTATTATTTTTAGATCGTTAATGCGATTTTATCAGGCAACTGCCAGTTAACAGGTTGCTGGCCATGGGCCTGGAGGTAAGCGTTTGTTTGGGAAAAGTGCCGACACCCCAGAAACCCCCGGTGCGCCGATAGAGGAGAAGGGTGTGCACACTTCAACACCAAGTGCTTATCGGGATCAATATGCTGCCCTTTTTTTTGTGCGTAACTACCCCACAGTAAAAAAACCAATCTTTCTCGGCTTTCGCTCAATTGCTGAATGGCATAGTCCGTGAATAACTCCCAGCCTTTGCCCTGGTGCGCACCTGCGCGCCCCTTTTCGACAGTTAATACAGATCGGAAGAGCACACGTCTGAACTCCAGTCACGGCTACATCTCGTATG
>OBIC01000144.1_pt1 | contig 29905 bp, 41 predicted proteins | sample 1519831 | NCBI WGS metagenome assembly OBIC01 (sample SAMN03019805, study PRJEB22545) | beach sand metagenome | biome: beach; feature: sea beach; material: beach sand | place: USA: Municipal Pensacola Beach, FL | collected 2010-10-20 | depth 40-45 cm m
AAACACGGTAGCGCCACACACGTGTGCTCTTCCGATCTGTGTGGCGCTACCGTGTTTGTCATCAGAACCTGGGGGAACTTTCCGGAAGGCGTCGCCTTTGCCGTGTTGTTTATGAATGCCCTCACGCCCTTGATCGATCTCTATCTCAGACCCCGCATTTACGGGCGTACACGCAAAGGCACACCAGCAAAAACATCCTACACCTCCAAAACAGATACTGAGTAAACCGATGCCTTTGAGTACCACGACCATCAAGCGACCTTCCTATCTTGATCGAATCGGCTACCAGGCAGGCTTGTTAGCCGGCATCTGCGCCATGGTATCGGTCTTGATCCTGATCGGGTATCAGGCCACCCATGAACGCATCGCACAAGCGTTCGAACAAGATCAACTGAATATGTTGGCACAGGTCCTACCGGCTCATTTATACAATAATGATTTACTGGCAGACGCGCGTAATATCACTGCCTTGACCGATGCCTATGGCGATGGCCGCCTGTTTTCCGCCAAAATGGATCATCAAGCAACCGGCTTTGCGTTCACTCTTACCCAGGAAGGTTACAGCGGCCAGATTCGCATGATCATGGGGCTCGATCCGGAAGGACGCATCCTCGGCGTGCGAGTGATCAGCCACAGTGAAACACCGGGACTTGGCGATAAGATCGAAATTGCCAAAGATCCCTGGATACTGTCTTTTAATGGCCATTCTCTGGCCAATACGCCAACCTCTGACTGGGCTGTCCAGAAGGACGGCGGCCAGTTTGAAGCATTTACAGGCGCAACCATTACCCCCAGAGCCGTGGTTCAAGCCGTATTCGACGGATTGAATGTCTACGCCCGTCACCAACATGAATGGCTGCCAGCACCATCACCGCCTGACCACGAATCTCCAGAGCAGGAAGCCAGCAACACTCAGACCATGAAGCAGCCGCAAGCGCCCGTGCCTGCATCTGACAGGACACAACGTTCAAAAGAGACGCACGCCAATGGAAACCAATAACCGCAAAGACCCACCGGCCCATTACCCATCCATTTTTATCGACGGGCTCTGGCATAACAACGTGGCCTTGGGCCAAATGCTGGCACTTTGCCCGCTGCTGGCGGTGACCACCTCGGCAACCAATGGCTTGGGTATGGGGATTGCCACGCTCGTGGTTATGCTCTCGGCCAACCTGACAGCATCACTTCTGCGCGATATTGTCAGCCCACAGGTGCGTATTCCTGTTTTTATTGTCTTAATCGCCGCCATCGTAACCCTGGTTGAAATGTGGCTGAATGCGTGGATGCACGAACTCTATAAAATACTGGGGCTTTTCATTCCGCTGATTGTCACGAACTGTGCCATTTTGGGGCGCGTCGAATCCTTTGCTTCCAAACAAAAAGTGCTTCCGGCTGTGGCCGATGCCTTAGCCATGGGCCTGGGCTTTATCTGGGTACTGGTCGTTGTCGGTGGCTTTCGGGAAATCCTCGGTAGCGGCACATTGTTTGCCCACGCCTCTTTGCTGCTGGGTTCCAACTTTCAATGGTTGGAGACCACGATTATCCCCGACTACCAAGGTATTTTATTGTTGATTCTTCCCCCAGGTGGTTTTCTGATCCTGGGTTTTTTGCTCGGCTTGAAACGCTTGGTCGACCGCTTCATCAGCAATAAAAAAGAGCAACGCGTGACGGCAACCCTGCATGGAATGACAACGGAGAACTCTTCATGAAAGTCAGTATTGCCTATGCCGCTGAGCAGGTTTGGCAACCGCTCGAAATACCCGATGAGTCCACGGTGGAAGATGTTATCCAGCAATCAGGCCTGGTAGACCTTTACTCCATCGATCTGAAACAGCACAAAGTGGGAATTTTCGGGAAATTTACCCGGCTCGATGCACCCGTCAGCGAAGGAGACCGAGTTGAGATTTATCATCCCATCACTCGGGAACTCAACGATGACGATGACGATGACAACGATTGAAATAACCTCCCTGCCTCAAGCGACGGTCAAGGTTTGAGTTTGTCACAAACCTCACAAAACTGACACTCACCTATTTCGAACTTTTTCGGCATTGTCGGGTCTGCGACAAAATCAAAATTCAGGAATTTTTTCCTATTTAATTCAATTAGTTATATTTAAACTCATGAACAAATCCATGGCATATAACCTGCAATACTCTCACTGTCACGAAACAAACTAAAACGGGGACCATTATGGCAAAAATCGGCTTATTTTTTGGGACAGATACGGGTAAAACACGCAAAGTTGCCAAGATGATTAAAAAACGCTACGACGACGACACGATGGCAAAGCCGGTTAACGTCAATCGAGCGGAAGTGGACAATTTTATCAGCTATGACTACCTGATTTTGGGCACACCGACCTTGGGTGAAGGTCTGCTGCCCGGGATGTCTGCCGATTGCGAAAACGAGAGCTGGGAAGAGTTTCTTCCTCAATTGGAAGATCAAAGCTTTTCCGGCAAAACCATTGCTTTGTATGGATTGGGTGACCAGGAAGGCTATACCGATGAGTTCGTGGACGCGCTTATGGAGCTGCATGAATTTTTCTACGAAAGAGGTGCCAAGCTGGTCGGTGCCTGGCCAAATGAGGGCTACGAATTCGAACACTCCGAAGCACTCGTGGATGATCACTTTGTTGGCCTTGCTCTGGACTTGGATAATCAATCTAACCTGACTGAGGAACGGTTGGATCAATGGCTGGCATCCATCGCAGGGGACTTTGGTTTACCCGCCTGACTGCCGCCACGCAGCACGCCGCGCGTGAGGGCACGGTTTAGCCGTATTCGCACGCGCGCCTTGGGCGACCCCCTTTTTAAATCTGTGCCTGCTTTTGCCAGGCCAGGTAGCCACCACGCATGCTATACACTTGTTTGAAACCCAGAGTGCTGAAGAATTCAGCCAAATCCCGGCTGCTTGTACCATGGTAGCAGTAGATAATGAGAGGGCGATCATATTCACGCTTTCTGATGAGTGTATCCATTAAGCCATCGTGAGAAAGCATCGCACCTTCGATATGCCCATCACGGTAGGAATGCGAATCACGGATATCCAGTAAAATCGGATCACACGATGCCAGCAGGGCTTTAACCTGGCCGGCCGTTACTTCTTCATACTGAGCCATGGGTTTCTCCGGTCATGTTTTCTGCTTACTCAATTCAGTGACCATGGCCGGCGGTGTAGAGGCCATCATCCCCACCTTCCTCGGGGGCATCAGAGTCCTTTTCAGCATCTGCCGGGTTTGCATCAACCCCCTCCACACCCAAAATCTGCGAAACGATCAGCTCGGCAGCATCATTGACTGTCTGTTCATCGACAATGCACTGCGCGATACCCTGGGTGGATGGCAACTCGAACATGGTTTTTCGCAACACGCTCTCCATAATCCCTCGCAGTCCTCGCGCACCTGTTCCCCTATCCATAGCCAGCTTGGCGATGCGCCTTAACGCCGCGTCGGTAAACGTCAGGTCAATTCCCTGGTAGTGAAAGAGCTGCCGATACTGTTTGACCAATGCGTTTTTCGGCTCTTGAAGAATACTCATTAATGCGGCCTCATCCAGTTCTTCCAAAAACGTAATCACCGGAAAGCGTCCGATAAACTCCGGAATAATCCCAAACTGTTGGAAATCTTCTGGCAGAAACCGGGAATACACGGAATCATGAGACAAGGGGGCTGCCTCTTCGTTTGAACTGGCTAAAAAACCAAGCTCACTGTTTTGGGGAGACAGTCGCTTGTCGACGATCCCCTCCAAACCTGGAAACGCCCCTCCCACCACGAACAGGATATTCGTGGTATCCAAGACCGCTTCTTCACCGCCTCGACGTTTGTCCCCTTTGCTCAATTTAACCTGGGCACCTTCTACCATTTTTAAAAGTGCCTGTTGCACGCCTTCACCGGAAACATCTCTGACAGAAGCCAAATGAGTACCGGTACGCGCCAGCTTGTCGATCTCGTCAATGTAGACAATGCCCCACTCGGCACTGAGTACATCACCCTCTGCCGCTTCAAGCAGTCGCTGCAATACCGTATCCACATCATCGCCCACGTATCCTGCCTGAGTCAGCGTCGTTGCATCAGCAATCACAATGGGGACACCGATGACTTTGGCTAAGCTTTTAACCAGTAATGTTTTTCCCGTGCCTGAAGGACCGGCCATGATCACATTGGACTTCTCCAACTCCGTGCTGTCCGTCTCTTGCAGACATTCATTTGTCGATCCTTGATTCAGCAAGCGCAAGTAGTGGTTATAAACAGCAACGGCCAGCGTTTCTTTTGCCGTGTCTTGCCCAATCACGTACTGATCCAGGTGTTGCTTGATTTCCACCGGCGTCTTCAAGCTCGTGATCATGCTGGCGGATTTTTTCTTGTGACTCCAATTCGCCACAACTTGATGCGCAAGATGAACACACGATTCACAGATCATACCCTCATTGCCCGCAATCAGCGGTGTGTCTGGCGTTTTTTGCGCACCGCAAAATGAACAAACGGCAATCGTCTTAGGGACCGTTTCTGACATCTCTCGCACCTCTCTTCAATAATGATCAAACAGGCCGCTCAGCGATTTCTGGCCAGTGCCTTTAACCAGCTACGCAAGCGATTTTTGCGGTCTCGTTCTTCAAGTTTCTCCTTGATCTTGGGCAATACCTTGGCAATAGGGATAAACCCGGCCTTATGAACCGATTCACACTTCAAAATATGGAATCCCAGTGGCGTCTCGACAATATGGCTGACTTCACCGGCCTTCATCGCGAATAACACCTCATCCAGCTCAGGGAAAAGTACGCCGCGTTTGAGTGTTCCCAGCGTCCCCCCATTCATGGCTGTAGGGCATTCGGAATGCTTCAAAGCCTGTTCGGCAAACCGCATGGGTTTATTTTGCAGTCGTTCGGCAATCGCACCGGCACGCTCAATCACCGCGTCGCGACTGTTTTCAGGAAACTCAGGATTGACCGTAATCAAGATATGACTGGCTTCGCGCAGTTCAGGTTGGCGGAACTTGTCGGTGTTCATGTAATAGTAGAGGCGGGCACTGAGATCAGAGCACGGTTCAATATCGGATGCCACGTAATCCATCACTGCATCCACCCTCAAGTTTCGCTCGACCAGCTGTTGAAACCCGGCCGGGTCCAAATCGTTCGATTCCAGCTCATGAATAAACGCTTCGGAACTGGGATACCGGGCGATAATGCCGTCCACTTCCTGATCGATCTGTTCCGATAAGACCACCACCTGGGCAGACTCCGGGCTTCCCAGTACCTGGGATTGCAAGGCACACTGCTTTAACGCGATGTTCTCCACTGTTTTACGCTTATCCTCCGTTAAAGTGCCATAAGCTTGGCCAAACTGCCCTGCTGCAACCTGTAATAAGGCATAGCGAAAAGCCGGGCTTTCGACATCAACTTCTACCAGCGTCATGGTCTGACAGCTCGCTGATTGGATGGCTGATTCTCTGACGCTAACAGCGAATGTTCCGGAATCAGGTAGATGCGCTGATTGAAGCGAACGTGGTAGCACACAGGCGAGCCCGCCTCTTTAATCACCCGTTCGATTTCCCCTTCGGTACCCTGTTCAACCAATACTTCCCCGTTTACGGCAAAGCATTTTTTGGCGATAACCCGATCACGGAATTCAAACTGGTTCCGTACCCAGGGATCACTCGCGAGAATCAGTTCCTCTTCCCGACACCCCACCGTTCGGCCCGCTTCGAGAAAATGGACCCGATAAATAACCTGATCCTGCAGATACGATCCAACATCATAGACGGCCCCCACTTCCCCGCGCCTGACCAGCAGTTTGCCGACGTCCTCACCGGGATAAGTGCCATCATTTCTGACGTTGCGAATCAGCCGAACAGACGTCCCATAGTCGAATCGTGGTTTCATGATCGAGCGCTCATGCCTTTAAGATTCAAACAGCTGGTCCAGTGGGACGAAACTTGTCTGTGACTCTTGCATGTGAAAAACCTTGAAGACTTTTTCAGTTACAGCATCGGAGTTAACGAAGTCCTGATAAGCTCGTTCGAGTAATGTGCGGTAAACCGTACGCAAAGCTTCCTGATTGTCCTCAGAGGGCAGAGAATCCGCCGCCTGCGCCAGATAGTCATGATACCGTTGCATGATGTGCAAGCGATTTACAAACACGATTTCAGGCTGGTACTCAATTGAGAAGTAATCCAGGAAATCCTCAGCTGAACTGAGTTCTTCAATCTCATCCATCATCGATAGGTCGTTCATAATGACACCTTTTTCTTCAAAAATTCACACACCGCAGGCACGGACCCACACACGTAACCTGCCGCTTTGGCTCACGGCAAAGACTGGCTTAGCTGTCTTGTGAAGCCACCAGCGTCAATTTGCCGAAGTTAGCATCAACTCTGCGCTGCCGGCCTTCTGCAACCTCCAGTAAAACGCGGCTGCCCAAGCGGTCCTGCGTATCCAACTCAGCCACTTTTTGCAGCATGGCAATCCCTTCATCCAGTTTGTTCAAACGCAAATTCAAGTAGCCCGCCCCTTTCAGTGACAAGAGGTAAAAACGTACCAGCGTCATCGACGTCAGTATCCCGAGCCCCAGGCAGTTCATGTTCATTTCCGGCCAGGGCCTTGAAAATTGAAGTTTGTCCGACACCACCTCCAAACACCGGTGGGCAATCCCTAAGGCATCCGCGTAGCGATGCTGGTAATAGAAAAAGCGGTAAAGTGCAACCAACACTGTCAGGCTATCGGGTGCGTAGGCACGCGCGATCATCAAGGGTTGTTCAGCACCACCGGAGCCGTAGTGATCGGCTGCGTATTGAATGAGTATTTTTACCGGTTCAGGCAGAGATTCATTGAAATACATCTCTCCGCCAGAAAAATCATGTAAGTCCATTCGGTTTCTCCTTACTGAATGCTATCTTTCAACGGATAGCCTTTTGACCCAGCCGATCACCTGCCGTGGCGTTCTGCTGATGAAAATTTCCCCCGGCGCAATCCTGCTCACAGATCTCGTTGTCCGCTTCGCAATGTTTGAAAAGCTCAGCCTGGTAGCCATGGGCCAGCACACCGCTTTTTTCCAACCGCACTTCAAGCGCCTCGATCCGGGACAGCATGCACTCAATCGCTTTGCCTACCGGGTCCGGGATCAAGTGATGATTTAAATCGACACCATAACGCTGTCGGGATGCACGGGACTCCGTGTTCACCACTTTCCCCGGGATCCCTACAACTGTGCAGTTTGGAGGAACTTCATTCACAACCACCGAATTTGCCCCCACTCGCACGTTATGGCCGATTTTGATTGCTCCAAGAATTTTCGACCCGGCGCCCACCAACACGCCATCACCCACTTCTGGATGTCGACGGCCTTTGTTCCAGCTCGTCCCGCCCAAGGTCACACCATGATAAAACGTCACATCATTTCCGACGATGGCGGTTTCACCGATGACGACGCCCGCGCCGTGATCAATAAAAAAGCGGCGGCCAATCTGAGCGCCAGGATGAATATCCACATTCGTGAACAGACGGACGAAAAACGATAGAAATCGTGGCACAAACCGCCACCCTCGCTGCCACAACTTGTGGCTGACACGGTGCAGAATAATTGCCTGAACACCGGGATAGGTCAGGATAACCTCGAGCCGGTTGCGTGCTGCCGGATCACGCTCAAACACGCAACGGATATCGTCCTTCCAATAATCAAAGAGGCGAATAGAGGGCAGAGGCTTGTTGTGTGATGATTCTGATACGCTAACAGGTGTGATCGCACTCATTGTGGAACGCCTCCTTGCACCATGGTCAAGTGCGGGCCACCCGCTGTCACAGGCACACTGAGTTCATTAAGAAAAGACAACAGGCTGCTTTGACTGGGACTGCGTTTTTTCTCGGTGGCATAACGCCTGACTCTTTGCAGCAGAATGGGCACCTGATGGTCTTCCAGAGCCACACCAAGTTCCGCATATTTCTGTTTCAGCAGCCGGGAACCGGAGTGTTTACCCAGAACGAGCTGGTGCTCGCGTCCCAATTCCTCGGGATTGAGTGATTGATAGTTGCGCCTGTCTTTCAATAAGCCGTCGACATGGATGCCCGACTCATGCACAAAAACCCCCTCACCAACAATGCTTTTCTGCCAGGGAACCGGGCGCCCTGACGCACAACCCACATAGTGCGATAGCGCCTGCAGCGAGCGGACGTCTATCCCGATATCCATCCCGTAGAGGTGCTTCAAACCCAGCACCAACTCTTCCAGTGGAGCATTCCCTGCCCGTTCGCCCAAACCATTGACGGTGGTGTTGATATGGGTCGCCCCCGCCACGACCGCCGCAAAGGTATTCGCCGCAGCCAACCCGTAATCGTCGTGCGCGTGCATTTCCAGCTCCAAGTCAGTTGCCTGTCGTAAATGAGACACTTTTTTGTGTGTCATGAAAGGGTCTAGTATCCCCAGGGTATCGGCAAAACGGAGACGCCTGGCGCCCGAGGATTGCACCCGCTCGGCCACCTGGAGAAGAAAGTCATCCTCCGCACGGGAGGCATCTTCGCAGCCCACGCAAACATCAAATCCAAAGTCCATGGCTTTTTGAACCATGACATTGATATGGCTGAGTACTTTGTCACGCGTAATACCCAATTTGAAATGCATTTGCTGATCCGAAACCGGTATGGAGAGATCCAGCATGTCGACGCCCGTATGCCTTGCTGCAAGAATGTCCTGCTCTGTCATGCGGCACCAGGCCAGAAGGCGAGCACTCAGCTTTAAGTCCGCAATGGCTTTCATCCCGGCCTGCTCATCTTCTCCCATGGCTGGAACACCGATTTCCAGTTCTGGTACACCGATACCGGCGAGCATGCTGGCAATGGTGAGCTTCTCTTCGATCGTAAAAGCAACACCTGCACTCTGCTCACCGTCTCGCAAGGTGGTATCGTCGATAATGACCTGTTGTTTCATGGCTGTTATCTCACTGGCTAATATGATTAAACCGTACTTGACGATTGGGTTTAACACTCACTTTGCAACACTTATTCCAATATTTATTTTTCTTATTTTTCATTAAGTTAAATAAACCCGCCTACACAAATCAGAGTCTAAATCACACAAAACGGAAGGCTTTGTGGTAAATCCCACAACATGGTTTAGAACACCGACACAAAAAAAAATGCGCCTTAGCGGCGCATAAATCATGGGCTCTGTCACCAGAACAGCGCAGAGGGGAGCCCTTACTTACCGATTAACCCGGTGGATAAACACGGTCTTATTCAGGCATAAACCGGCGCGAATGCCTGTTCAGGATCTTCCAGCGGACCCGCTTCACCCCAATAGGGCGAAAGTTTTCTAAGCTTCGCGACGATGGACGGGACTTCGGCAATGACACGCTCCATTTCATCCATCGTGTTATAACGCGACAATGAAAACCGCACCGTACCGTGGGCCGCGGTATAGGGGATGCCCATTGCCCTCATAACATGTGAGGGTTCCAGTGAGCCTGAAGTACAAGCCGATCCACTGGAAGCGGCAATCCCAACTTTATTCAGCAACAACAAAATGGCTTCACCCTCGATATATTCGAAGGCGATGCTGGCGGTGTTAGGTAGTCGATTATCCGGGTCCCCGGCCACAAAGCAGTTAGGCACTGCCTCGAGAATACCCTGCTCCAGGTGGTCCCGCATGGCTTTGACCTCAGAATTTTCAAACGCCATGGCCCCCAGAGCCAGTTCAGCGGCCTTACCCAGCCCAACGATGCTTGCAACATTCTCGGTGCCAGCGCGCCGACCGCGCTCTTGGTGACCCCCGCGCAACAGTGGACGAAACCGCGTGCCGCGTTTCAAATACAAAACCCCCACACCTTTCGGCGCATGGAGTTTGTGCCCCGATACCGACAACATATGGATCGCACTGTTTTCCAAATCCATGGGAATTTTACCGACCGCCTGAACCGCGTCGGTATGAAACATAACACCCGCTTCATGCGCCATCTCCGCCATTTTTTCAACCGGGAATAGGGTGCCTGTCTCGTTGTTGGCCCACATCACGCTGACCACGGCAACGCGATCGGACAGCAGTGACTGGTAGGCGCCAATATCTAGCCTGCCGCGATTGTCTACTTCAAGCTTATGCACGGTATAACCTTCGGTTTCCAAGTGTTCACAAAGATTTAAAACCGCCGGGTGCTCCACCACCGTGGTGATGATTTCCCTGCGCTCGGGTTGTGCCCGCAAGGCCGACAAAATTGCGGTTGAGTCTGATTCTGACCCGCAAGAGGTAAAAATAATCTCCGACTCAAACTCCGCACCCAACAATCGCTGTACCTGCTTGCGTGCCCGTTTAAGTGCGTGCCCTACCTGGTTTCCAAAACTGTGTAACGAAGAAGGGTTGCCAAATTGTTCGGTAAAAAAGGGCAACATTTCTTCAACCACGGCCGGGTCAACCTGTGTAGTTGCATTGTTATCTAAATAAATATCAGACATGATCAAGCCTCCACTGCAACGGGCATTTCGGTGTCAGGAAGCACTTTGACAAACTCACCCAGTGCTTCGATCAACTGCTGCTGAATACCACCCAGTGTCATCGCGGCCATCTGGCACCCACTGCAGGCGCCGGTCAGATGCACATAGATGGTTTTACCATCCACTTCGGCCAGTTCAACGTCACCGCCATCAGCCTGAAGCGCTGGGCGTAACTTGTCTAAGACCGACTCAATGATCCGGATACGCTTGAGTAACGATCCACCCACGGAGGTGCCCGCAGAGGCCGCAGTTTTTACCGGCGCACTAGCAGGTGCTGCCACCGCACCGCCAATACCGGCCGGCACGAAGGCCTCCCCCTTCTCCGCCAGCACTCGCGTCAAAACGCCTTCGATGCCCTCGTGACAGGATGAACAGCCCCCACCAGCTTTGGTGTAGTTGGTAACCTCTTCCACGGTACGCAGGTTATTACTGATGATGGTTTCTTCAATCATCACCTCATCTATCGCAAAACATTTGCAGATCAAGGCGCCTTCTTCATGATCATCTTTCCACTCTTCTCCACGGTAATTGGCAACCGCAGCTTGCAGCGCTTCCCGCCCCATGACCGAACAGTGCATTTTTTCCGGCGGCAAACCATCCAGAAAGTCAGCAATATCCTGATTCGTCACAGTTAAGGCCTCATCCAGCGTTTTGCCCTTGATGATTTCAGTCAATGCCGACGACGAGGCAATGGCCGAGCCACAACCAAAGGTCTGAAAACCCGCATCTTCGATCACTTCTGTTTCCGGGTTCACCTTCAACGTCAAACGCAGCGCATCGCCGCAACTGATCGAGCCAACCTCACCGATTGCATTGGCGGCAGCCACTGCACCCGAATTCTTGGGATCAAAAAAATGTTCTTTCACTTTTTCCGAATAATTCCACATAGCTTCACCTCTGCAGTAGATGCTTTATATTTAACTCAATCACGGACTGCCCTCGTTTTGCACGCAGTCAACAGGCGAACGATTTGCCACAACCGCAACTTCCTGTTGCGTTGGGATTTTCAAACTTGAAACCACTGCCTTCCATACTGTCGATAAAATCGACGGTGACCCCGTCTAACAATGGCTGACTGGCTTCATCGATCAGCATGGTCAGGCCATTCATTTCCTGGACTAAATCACCTTCGGCAATCGTTTCTTCCAGCCTCAGCCGGTACTGAAGACCGGAACAGCCCCCGCCATCAACCTTTATACGCAGACCAGCAATGTTTTTATCGCTGCTGTCTATAAAGCGGTTGACCGCAGCGATGGCGCTCTCGGTAAGGGTTATCATCGGTCAATCTCCTTTGGCAAACGGTTTGCAACACTGTTTTTACTGATTGAATTTGCAACCGTCATACCAAGCCAGAAAATGAAATTATTATTATTTATTTCAATCAGTTAATAACAATCAAGCTGACTTTTTGATGTACTAAAAACCACCTAGCGCGTCTATTTGTCGCAAACCTTACACAATGAGGACACAGCATTATGAACAACAGCGATCTGCAATCGGGTGATACGATTTATGCCCGCGAGGACATCTTCAATGACGGCAGTTTCCCAGGCCATGCGGGAAATGCTTTGCTGGTGAGATCAGGGACGCGGGGGGTCATCATTAACTGTGGGCACCTGGAAGAAAATGAACACCAGCAGATATATCTGGTGCAATTTGAAGATCCGGATAAAAATAATGACCTTGGCATTGTTGTCGGTTGCTGGCCGGCGGATATCCAGCTCGCCTGCGATTAACCCACCCTAAAGGGACTCACCGCCCGACAACGCTCGTAATCCCCGGAAGAAGTGGATTGACGCGGCTTGATGCCTGCTGTAGCAACGGATAATACCCACCATGTACCTTTTGAGTATTCGCAAACAAATCAGCACGCTTTAGGGCATCGCCAATAATTTAAGCTCTGTTTTTATGCACGCTAAGGTGCCCCACGCTGTCACACCTTCCACAAACCATTGTGGCTTGTACGGATGCTGACGCACGACGTTCACTTCCGCAAACAGCGAATCGTCACTTCGCAGCTGCATTTCCCCCTGCTGAATTCCTGCTTCATCCCGCCAGCAGGCAATCAGTGTTTCACTGCCATCAAAGGGATCAACATTGACGGAGTACACGGCCTTGTCAAACTCAAGCGGCATCACAAACGCATTGGCGATTCCTTCGCGGGCCAGACAGTCCTTTAACGCTTGGCTCACTGCAAGCAGGCCTTTGCGCCGGGCAAATGCCACTGGGGGAAAATCAGCCTCGGCAGGTTTTGCTTCAGAAAGGTCAGAAACGTTATCGGGCGTACGGATGGTCAAGAAAGACTCCTTTTCAATCGTATTCAAAGGATTCCGCAATATGTAAATAACTGGCGCCACCGATCTCATCATGAGGATCCAGTGCCTGTAATTGTGTTAACACAGACTTAGCCATGGCCACTTTACCCCGGCGCAGCCGAATAACGCCCAGCGCCTTCAAACAAAAAAGCAGGTGGCGCTGTTCGCTATCATTCTCCAGCCAAGCCAACTGGTCAGGCTGCATCAGCCGGTAATTTTTGCGAATGCCCAAGCTCGCACACAAACACCCGATCGCGTCCCACACCTCCCGCTCTGCCTGGAGGTAATTCCCTGCGCGAAAATACAGTTTAAACAAGGCAATGCGGGGATCGATGCAATCGGGCCAGTCCTGTTTTATCTGGCGGATGCGCTGCGCCAGATCCTCATTGACAATAGGCGTCGACCCACTTGTTTGCGGGCGGTTCTGATAGGACACGGCCAATACGCTGTTCAGTGCAAGCTGCAAACCCGCCGGAAGATGCTGTGAAAAAAATGGCCGGTCGCCCAACAAGGAATGTACATGCCCTCTGTGATTAACGCGCACAGCCAAGGGATCACCAAATCTCCGCCGGCGCCATTTTAGGCGTCACGGGTGAACCGTCGATGAGATGTTGATCGATAATACTGGCAACATCCTCGGCTAACACGGATGAATACAGAATCCCTTCGGGATAAACCAATACATTGGGCCCCACATGACAGGGGCCCAGACAACCTGTCTGGGTTAAGGCGATCTGCCCGAGCAATTGCCTGGCAGCCAGCATTTCGGCAAATTTTTCATAGACGGATCCTGCGCCGGTGGCCCCACAACTACCCCTGGGATGCCCTTCAGGGCGGCTTTGGCTACAGACAAACACGTGATGGACTGGCTTTGGCATAAGGGTCACTCCCGAAAAAGTGCATTCGTAACAGCCCTAGGCTGCGATCGCTGCATGACTGTGACAGCCTTTTGGACACACGCGTGAACAGGACATACAACCAATGCAATCCATTTCATTCGCGATGCTCATGACCATCATTTCATCATCGTCATCGTAAAAATCATCATCTTCGTCTATATCATCCGACTCAGAACGCTGAACCAGCTCGAAGACATCTCTCGGACAAACTTTGAAACACCGCCCACAGCCAATGCAGGTCGATTGATTCAGCCCTACAACAAATTCAGGCGTCCACTCACTACCACCACGGGTACGGCCAACAATTGTGCTCACCAGCGTTCTCCTTCCATTTTTCGATCGAATAACCTTCAGCCGATTACCCGGCCTTATGCGTGTGCTGCTTCAACGGCTTTAAGCGCCTGATCGGCTTCGGCCCAAGCCTGGCAGGCTTCGTAAGTTTTACGGCTGAGTTCGATCAGATTCTCATAGTCTGTCCATAACCGGTCTTCGACCAAGTCATGCACTTCAGAGGCCATTTCGGTCGCGATGCGTTTTTTCTTTCTGACGTTTTTTTGTAGTGCTTTCAATTCATCTTCATTCATTGGGTCACTCCTCAATTTGCCCGTTCAGAGTTTTGCCACGTCACGGTGGGCCTCCACGAGTTCTGCCGCCCGGCTGATCAGCTTTTCACTGTCCTCAATCATTTTTTCCAAAGAGGAAAAGCCAAAGCGGTGAACATCGCGTAAGGTTTTATCCAACACCACTAATTTGCCGGTCAATATGAAGGCGCGTCCAAAACCCTCATGGGTCAAATTAACCACTGGAACGGCCATCAACCCGGTTTGCTTTTCAATCGCACAGGCCAAAGCGTTGTAGTAAGCCTTCAGCCGGGCAATCACAATTTCGTCAGGATCCCCCACAACCGGAATTTCCCGTTTGCGCTCTTTGGTAAGAATAAGCGGCTCGATCACCTTCTCATCGCTCCAGGTGTCGTACGTTCCGTAGCTGTCGACTGCCCGCAACTGCACAATCATTTGTCGTGTAAAAGGGTGTTCCATCATCAACACAGGTTGATCTGCCAATGCTTCACTCATATTGTTCTCCGGTTATTACGGTTGTTAGGTTGAAGAAAGAGGCCATGTCATTCCTCCCAGTCCTCTGCCTCAAGATCATTCAAGCGGGATGCGTTCAATCCATTCCTTGAGACTGCCTTGGCGAGCCACGCAGAGGGGCCCTCCCTGAGTTCCTGCTGAAGCTCGGCCAGCAGGACGTCAATCAGCGCATCTTCGGATACCTTGACCGGTTGTATTCCGCGCGCCAGTAGCTGGTGAATGGCCGAAGAGCCACAAGCACGGCAATACACCGCAATGCAGCCGTCCAGAAGCTCCAGTTTTTCGGCAAGCTTGTCTTCAGTACTGATGCTCAGCGGGTCATGGAACTCTGAGATCACTAATAATTTGATGTCGCTCAGGCTGACGCCATAAATCACAAACGCCAGTGACGCACCAAAGTGCTGGTTGACGTAGACCCGGTCCGTACTGGCAAACGCCACCTTCATCAAGGTGCCATCATCACCATCCAGCACAGCTAATGTTCGTTTGAGCGCCGTCATAAAGAATGTGACCCCGCGACAACCTGGACTATCTCTCCAGACGCCTGATGATGCCCCAGCGCTTCTGGCTTGCTCGCGTAAATCGAGTGGTAAGGCTGAATCTCCTGGTGATGGACTAATAACATATTGGCGAGGTCAAACAGGGCCTGTTGGATACCCCGGTAACCCGACCAGCAGCGCTGAAAACCACCGACAAGATCGTATTGCGGAAAGCCCGCTCTCAATAACGGCACGCCAAGCCGGTGAGCACTCTCGGCGGCATGGGAGTTTCCAACCAGAAGCTGCGCCTTATGCGCTAAGGCCAATTTTTCAAGATCTTCAAGATCGCCGATTTGAATCTGGGCAATGGGCAGCTTTTTCGCGGCACTCGCCTTTGCTGGAATAACCGCCGCCACAAGTTCGGCCCCCATGCTGCTCAGCAGTGCCTCAAACCCAATCAGCACATCGGCATCACTGGCGATTGCAACACGGGTGGTGCCAATCATAAAATGCGTATCCAGCATGGCATCCTGAAGTTGCCGGCGCTGTTTTTTCCAGCGAGCCGGCACCGGCTGACCACTGATCCTTGATAATGTCATCAACCATCGGTCAACCGTTTCCATCGTCATCAAGTGGGAAAATCGGTATTCTGGTACAGCTGTTTTTTTCTGGAGTGCTGCCGCTGCACTTGCGATACTCTCGCCCACCACCAGTGTCGCAGCGCTCTCGCCGGCTGTCTGCAAATCGTCCACAGCAAGGCCGCCAGTGGTCAGCGGATTAAACGCATCATCCGATAAGTGCCCGTCCAAGGAACCGGAAAGGTCCGGAATCAACATTGGCCTCAGGCCAAAGCTCTCGATGCTCTCGACGATGAACTCCAGATCCCCCGGGGTCAGATTGGCGTGGCACAGTACGTTCACTTGCTTGTGGCGCAAGCCAGCCCGGCTGGAAATTTCACTGTGCTGTTCCGTAGCACTCTCTGGAACCAGGGTCTCGATGATGGCTTTCAAGGCCAGTGCAAACCCGCTCTCAAAAGAGCCGGTAAAATCGGGCGTGTTAACGGGTACCACAGGAATCGAGGCAAATTGTGGGCAACGTTGACGGAATTGCTTGACCGCACCACGCACGTCCGTTCCCTGGGTTTCCGCCAATCCGGTCGTGACCATACCGATGATACCCGGCGATGCCCATCATGCACGGATCCATGGCCGTGGTTTGCAGGGGAACCGGCTCGCGAAAGTGGCGCACAAAAAATACTTTGGCAAACGCGGTACAACCCTGTGATCCGTGCATGATGGGCATACTGCGGAAAAACCCGAGAAACGCCAGGGCGGCACCCACTGTCTGGCTGGCTTTGAGCGGGCTTACCGACAGGGCTTTTTTGCGCTTGAGGAGCTCGGCCATAACTAGGCGCCTCCCATAGCTGCAGGCGCTGACGGCAGAGGCCTGAGTATCTCGGCTCCGGCGTGTGTGGGTGTTTCATCCCAAGGCGCTGAGGTACGTGCCGCTTGCCACACGGGGCTTTCCAGAGTCAGCATTAACTGTCTGACCAACTCCAGCATGCCCTGGTAACCCGCATAACCAAAGTCACGCTCCTGATTAATATCCAGGAAGGGGACCCGGGCTTTCAGTGCGGTGTACATGTTTCGCCCACCGGCGATCAGGATATCGGCCTGATACTCATCCACGATCCGCAGCAGCTCTTTTGGGCTGCCATCTTCAATCATCAGCGTGTCTTCGCCCATGAGTTCACGGATCCGTGCCTTATCTTCTTCTGTGGACTTTTTGGTGCCCGTCGCCACAACCTGCATTCCCAGGTCCTGGAGGGCAGAAATAACTGACCAGGACTTCACGCCGCCGGTATACAGTAGCACGCGTTTTCCTGATAATCTGGGCCGCCACTGCTCAAGTAAACCGCGAATCTGTCGTTCTTCCCGCTCGATCAACGCTTCCGTCCGCGTCGTCAGGTCTGGATCATTCAAGTAAGCCGCAAAAAGCCGCAAGGCTTCCGAAGTGTCTGTAATGCCGTAAAAGCTGCCTTCAAACCAAGGCGTTGAATAGCGGTCTTGTAGTTTGCGCGCCACATTCAGCATGGCTTTGGAGCAGACCATCATATTGACTTCAGCGCGATGCATGGTCTGTACTTCACGATAGCGGGCATCGCCAGACAAGGTGCACAAAACACGAATGCCCAGCTCGTCCAGCAAGGGCAAAACGTGCCAAAACTCGCCGGCAATATTGTATTCACCGATCAGGTTCACATCGTGCACACGGATATCGGGTCGCAGGTAACGCTCAGGAATGGGATCAGGCTCCCGCGTGCCAACCACGTATTTCACCATGGCTTCTCCCGCAATGCGATTGCCCAGATTTTTGGTCCCGTAAAAGCCGGCCGCATCAACCGAAACAACAGGGACATCCCAGCGTTCCTGTGCCGTTTTACAAACCGCGTCAACATCATCACCAATCAACGCAGGCACACAGGTGTTGTACACAAAAACAGCCGGGGGACTGTAATCTTCAATGGCTTGCTTGATGCTGTGAAACAGGCGTTTCTCTCCCCGCCCCATGATGACATCCTGCTCGGTCAGGTCCGTGGTCATCCCCAGACGATAAAGGTTTGCACCGCTGCTGCGTGTCCCTCGGTTGTCCCAGGAACTCCCGGCACAGGCAATTGGGCCATGAACGATGTGCGCAACATCTGCGACGGGTAATAGTGCGATCTGTGCACCATCAAACGCGCACCCGCCGGCCGCTGAGCCCGGTTTCGGTTTGGCGCATCCGGATTTGGATTTTTTGTTGTGTTCGCAGGCCGGTTCATCCAACAGTTCAGCGATGTCTTTGGCTTTCATGTGGCTCGTCACTCCCGTAATTAAGACGGAATTCTGAATCTCGCCGCGCAATGGCGACATACTCAATGCTCTTGGTGCAACTCCGGGGCCAGAAGAAATTTAATTAAGTGACTGAAAAAAAAGGGATTAAAAAATAAACGGCTGTAGCAAATGCGACAAAATCAGCGATTTTGCGCACTCTGCAACAAGCGGGCAACGGCTGGGTATGTCATGAGGCAGACAAAGCTGACACGCTCAGTCCAAAAGCAGACATTCTTCATCCGATCGATTCAGAAAGAGAGCACAAAAATCAACTTAAAAAACAAGACACTAAACAACGATCACTGTCTCTGAAATCTTGGAACACTTTTCGCAACCACTCATGCATGTTAGCGAATTCCTGCCACCTTGCATGAGGTACTCATCATGGCTGAATTTTTTGTTGAAAATACCGAAAACACCCCGAAAACCGGTCCTCAGATTCATAAGAAAGATTGCCGTCTTATTGTGGCAACCCAACCGCTCCATTATCTTGGTTCATTCAGCCACGTTGACGCGGCTATCGAGAAGGCGAAGGGGCGCTATCACGCCATCAGTCTGTGCCCGAAATGCCTGCCCGAAAAAACACCGACAGCCTGACTGAACCGATCAGCCCTCTGTCCCTCACAACTCTAACGGGCTGCGAGTGTCTGGTCAGACTGATCGGATAAGATGCCTTCTCGTCGCAAACGCGCCTTAAAGCGTTTCATGACAGGTCGTGATATTTGCGTTTCAGCAAGCACTCGGGCTTCATAAATCCGTGTGACCAAAGCCTCTGTCAAAGAAGTATGGGCCTGAGCAATCAGTTGGTGATAAAACGCACCCAGGTATTTTCCCTGCAGCGATTTTGCCTGAGCATACAACGCGGTCATGCGCTGTTTTTCGTCCGCGGGCATCTTGCATTTGCCGTCCAGTATTTTCAGCATAACGGCAGTAATGCAATCCACCTCTGCCGAACAAAGCGAAGCAGTACGCAACCAATTGGCGATATCCTCTCCTGGTTCATACCAATTAGTCACTTTCCCCCCAAAGGAATTCGTCGATTTCCCTCATCAGGTGTGGGTGATCTTTGATATGACCAGCCATGTATTCCGCTTCTTCAAGGCAGTAACCCCGTAAGGTAAAGCTGATGACGCCAACCGGCTGCTGCTCGTAAAAAAGTTTGACCACCAATTCCCAATTGCTGTCTTCCTGCGACTCAGATTTTAATATCGTAACAGCCTTGAGTTTGTCTTCCAGACGAGTGATCCGTGTGAAGGGGAGTAAATCTGTACTAGTCCCAGCTTTCATCGTCATCGATATCAAACCGTTCCTCTCCGGCGGCCTGCTTCTGCTTTTTCTTTAAAATATTGGCTAACCAGAACTCGGGGACTCCACGTAGCTGGGTTTGCAAACTGTCCAGCAGTTCATCGATATCGGGACCACCTTTGACCTGGATGGGTGTTATTCCCAGTGTCACCAGTTGCCGGGTCGCCGAACCACCAATCGAACCACAATAGACCACATCACTCCCCTGCAGCCAGGTGAGCTTGGGCTTCAGTTTGTCTTCATTGCCGTCTTTTTTTTCGTACCCAAAATGTTTGCTGGCAATTAGCCCGTTGCTTTCAACACGTACTTGATATACGTAGAAGGCTTGAGCCGAGCCAAAGTGCTGGTCGACCATGTCACCCTCCTGCGACGCAAAAGCAACAATGAGACTGCTGTCTTCCTCCACAGCGTCGGCAACACAATTCACAGTGCTTATCATTATTCCTCCTTATTTTAGACGGTGATACGCGAACTAAATCCGGCTCCGGTGTGATTGCGTATGGACTCTGAGTGCGGCTTTGTGCTCATCAGACAACAAGTTGTTTTCAGCTTGCAGCACCGAAAGTTTGCACCCCTTCGGGAAGGTGATCTGCCTCAGGTTGTTATCACTCACTTTGACTTCGTCGATCTGTAGATTTGACGAGAAATCGAGCGTTTCCAATTCATTCGCGTCGGCATAGAGATTTTCGAGCTTTGGGACCCGGCTTAAATCCAGCGTGGCGATGTCGTTAATGAAAATTTCCAGATGAATCAGATTGGCATTGCCACTGAGGTCAAGCGTTTCTAGTTGATTGTTACCGATACAGAGCTCTTCCAACATCGGGTTCTGGCGGGTATCCAGGGCTGATAGGCGATTGCGGGTGAGGTCCAGCCGCTTGAGGTTGGGTAAGTATTCAATGCCTTGCGCACTGGATACCGACCTTTTCCGACACGTGATTGCTGTCACCTGGCTACTGTCCTCAGCACCCGTTGCTTTAACAGCCGCTTCAAAGGTCTTATCTTCAAAGGGGATATCGCTGATTTTCATCGTGAGCACCTCTCATTAACCGAGTCTAAACAATGCTTTAAACGTCTGTGATTAACCATCCATTCGATACTCACCCGCATCAATCATCCCTTCCAGGATACTGATCAGCTGAGATGGGCGAATCGTGCAGCCTACCGCGCCGGGTCGCGGCATCACCTCAAGAACAGCGTCTTCTTCGGTCAACAACTCCAGCGCCTGCTGCATAAACACCTCTAAGGAAAGACCGGCCGGAGTGTAATGTCCCCATTCGGCGATGGCACATTCTGCTGCATATTTTTTGTAAGGCCACACGGGCATACAAAGCCTCTCACCACGCTCATCCAGCAGCCATTCGATACCGTCATCCAAAACCCAGACTTCCTCTGTTTCAAAGATGCGTGTGAGGAAATATTCCAAAAGCTGGGCATTCCCCATATCAGCCACTGAAGCATATTCATCGGGGTAAGGGGCATAGCGCATGTTGGCTAACCTCGCGGCAGGCTAAGTAAACATACCGAGTAAAACTTCTGTGAGTGTCAATATCAGCATTGGCATGTGGATACAGGGACCTGCTGGCTGAAAAGACCATTCTCTCTCACTGAATGAATCACCGACACATCTTCGTAATTTTCTCTCTAATGACCTTATTTGCAATATGTGTACCCTTTTAAATGGGCCGGAGAATTATGAATAAAAATTAAATTATTTCAGCTAGTTAAAAACTGATATAACCACCACAGGACGCCTACCAATGCCGTTTTGTCATAAACCTGACAAGACCGTAGAACGAATGCTTCCAACTTGGCGCCTTTGGGACAATCCCAAGCCGAAAGTGTGCGAAGCACCATGATTAGTGGTTATAATTCAAGGCATTGGATCGAACAGTTTCTCACTCCACGCTTGGCAAGCTTATTGCCGTAATACTGTCATGGCGCTTCCTTTTTTCCTGATATTACTGCTGCTTTGCACACCAGCCAGTAGCGAGCCGATTAACATCGCGGCCGCAGCAAACTTTATGGCGCCACTGAAAACCATTGCGACCGACTTTGAAGCCCAATCAGGCCATAAAACCCGTGTGTCATTTGGCTCTTCAGGAAAGTTGTATGCACAGATCACGCATGGCGCCCCTTTTGATGTCTTTCTATCGGCCGACCAAAAAGCCCCGATCTCTCTGGAGGCCCAGGGCCTGGCGGTCAAATCTTCCCGGTTCACTTATGCGCTCGGGCAGCTGGCCTTGTGGTCTACCCATGCCTCCTACCGTGATAAACTCCGCGAGGTCTTAATCGTGGGTGACTACCAGACGCTGGCAATTGCGAATCCAAAACTGGCGCCCTATGGCGAAGCCGCATTACAAACACTTGCCAGTCTTGGTATCTCAAAAGACCGTATCCCCCGAGTAGTTCAGGGGGAAAGCATTACCCAAACCTTTCAGTTTATTCATTCTGGCAATGCCAGCCTGGGGTTTATTGCCTTGTCTCAAGCCGTGAGTTTTAAGGCAAGTGCTCGTGGCGCACTCTGGATCATTCCTCATGAGCATTACTCGCCGATCCAACAAGATGCTGTGCTGCTCAACCGAGGCCAGCCAAACCCGGCAGCATGGGCTTTTTTGGCCTATCTGAAAAGCCAACCCGCCCGAGCGGTGATTGAATCGTTTGGCTATCAATTACCTGCTGTGGCCAGGTGATTACAGTGTTCTTTTCCGAAGCGGATATCCACACCCTTTTGCTGTCGATTAAGCTTGCGACAGTGGTCACCCTGATACTGTTAATACTGGGAACACCAATTGCCTGGTGGCTGTCGCAAACACGCAGCCGTTTTAAAGGCGTGGTCAGCTCAATTGTCGCACTGCCCCTGGTATTGCCACCCACGGTACTGGGCTTTTATTTGCTGCTGGCCATGGGCCCTCACGGACTTCTCGGACAGCTGACGCAATGGCTCGGCCTGGGCACACTGCCTTTTACATTCGAAGGGCTCGTGGTCGCCTCGGTTTTTTACTCTATGCCCTTTGTGGTACAGCCCATTCAAAATGCCATTGAAGGCTTGGGCCAACGCCCGGTGGAAGTGGCTGCGTCATTGGGTGCAAGCCCGCTGGATACCTTTTTTACTGTGGTATTACCCCTCGCAAAACCCGGCTTTATCACCGCCGGCATTCTGGGTTTTGCCCATACAATTGGTGAGTTTGGTGTGATCCTGATGATTGGCGGCAACATTCCAGAAGAAACACGTGTGATCTCGATACAAATCTATGACCATGTCGAATCCATGAATTACGCCGAGGCGCACAAATTGGCCGCCACCATGGTAGTCTTTTCATTTGCTGTCCTTTTAACGCTATACACCCTTACTCGCCAGACCCACAACAAAACTCAGATCCACGCTCCGTGAATCCGACAGCAACCGACAACTTACAGGCTTGTTTCAAGCTCGATCGACCCGGATTTTCACTCGACGTGGATATCACACTGCCCAACCGGGGTGTCACGGCAATCTTTGGTCATTCAGGGTCAGGAAAAACATCTTTGCTGCGTTGTATCGCCGGTTTTGAAAAAGCAGCATATGGCCATCTGACTTTTGAGGGCCAGACATGGCAGAACGGTAAAACCTTTGTGCCGACACACCGACGGCCACTCGCCTACGTTTTTCAGGAAGCCAGCCTTTTCAACCACTTGACGGCCCGAAAAAATCTTACCTATGCTCAACGGCGCGCCGGTCATGATGGGCCTGTCGTCGGCCTGGATGACATTATTGACCTGCTTGGCATCCGCAAATTGCTGGAGCAGTATCCCAGCCAGCTCTCAGGTGGTGAGCGGCAACGGATAGCCATTGCCCGCGCACTCATGAATCGCCCCCGACTATTGCTGATGGATGAGCCACTGGCAGCACTGGACCAGGCCCGGAAACAGGAAATACTGCCTTATATCGAGACCCTCAAACGGGAAATGCATTTACCGATACTTTACGTCACTCATGCGCCCGAGGAAGTCGCTCGCCTGGCTGATACGCTCGTCGCCATGGAAAAGGGGCGCGTCGTTGCCTTGGGAGGGTTAACTGAGACGCTGGCAGCACTGGACTTCCCTATTCGACTAGGGGAAGAAAGCGGCGTTGTCATTCCTGCCGTTATCGCAGAGCACGATCCCCAATGGCAGCTCATACGCGTCAATTTTGACGGTGGCAGTCTTTGGCTGCGCGACAATCAGACCACTATCGGTGATTTTGTTCGCATCCGCGTGCTGGCCAGAGACATCAGCCTGGCGCTGGATGGCAATCATGCCAGCAGTATTACCAATACACTGCCCGCCACGATTGATGAAATCGGCCAAGATGAGCACCCGGGGTTGGCATTAGTGAAGCTTAAAGTGGGGAGTACCTTTTTTGTCGCCCGCGTGACCCGCCGCTCCCTGCACCATCTCAAACTCTCAGTGGGTGAAACCACCTGGATGCAAATCAAATCCGTAGCACTGGTTCAATAACATCAATCAGGCCGATCGCGGCTCGGATTTAGCTCGCTTCGGCCAAACGTTGTGCAACCACCAAACGCACTTCCTCATCAGGATCATTTAGCAATACAGGCAATGCTTCAACAGGGGCCCGGTTCGCCGCAGATAAGCGAACGGTCCAGTCGGCATCGTCCAGCAAGCATAGAAGTTCCTCGGGTTGGCAGCGCTCGGCCACCACACGACGTACTTCCGGTTCAGGATCCTTCAAGAGCAAGCCTAAACTGGCTTCAGGCAGACGCAGTGCAACCAGTTTGCGCACTTGCCGATCCGGATCGCGTAGCAGACGGAACAGGCGGCCCGGCGGTAAACGCTGCGCGACATAGGCCCGCACAAGATAATCTTCGTCGTTCGCGAGCTGTTCGAGTTGGGCCATTGGCACCCGATCAGCCACCGTGATGCGTACTTCCCGGTCGGGGTCCCGGATCATGTGGATCAACTCATCCCGTGGCAAACGGTATGCCACCGCCCGGCGTACCGCCTCGTCAGGATCGTGTAGCAGCACATTCAACTGAGAAACCGGGGCATAACGTACGGCAATGGCCCGTCTTTCCCAAAAGCGGTCTTTTAAATACTCAGACGCCAGGTGTGGGTTGTTGCGAAAGAAGCGGTCCACCTGCCGCCCACTTTCAACCATCACACAGGCATCGCCGGGCATACAGCGCCCCATCAACAATAATTTCTGCCGGTACACGCAGGCGCGGCAATCGGCCATGGGAGTCAGGTCGCGTGGGTCTTCACGCTCAGTCTTCATCCATGACCTCGGCGAAAACCAGGCCAGAGGCCTGTTCAAGGTTAGTCGTCAACGTCGCACAATGATCTGTTGAGTTGACGTAGTACACATTAAACCCTCGACATACTCTCGCCGGCGTATGCGCATCCATATCGTCATCCATGCAATAGGTGAAGTGGGAACCGGGATACCGCTGACGCACTGTGGCAATCAGACTTTCAGACAAGCCATCGCTTTCAATCTCGGCAAGAATGGCTTCGATGTCTGACTCGGTCATCATGCGAGGCTCTGCTCCTTGAACCGGACTCTATCCTCTGGCTCGATACCCATCACTTTCGCCAACCAGGGCGGGGGCGACCCGGCGAGGATGCCTTGCAGCCGCTCCAGCACCGCTAAAGCATGACCACCGGCCGGCAGTTTAATGGGGTGCAGTCCCGCACGCACCACTTTAGCCGCCGCAGGCCCACCGATTGAAATGGTGTAAAGCACCTGGCAGTCGTTGAGTAATGCCGCACGCAGTGTGTTTTTATCTTCGTCTTCTCCAACCGATCTCGGTGAACGGATATCCACCAAGCGGATTTCATCCGATGCAACCTGATAGATGAGAAAACGCGCACAGGACCCAAAGTGGCCGTCTATTTGTTCTCCGCTGTTTGAGGCGCACGCCACGCGGATGGAACCTGGCATGGCGCCTTTGGTGTAAGCGTGTATGCGGGGTAATGACGCTGACTCGGTTTGGATGGTTCGCCCTTTCAAAAAGGCCAGTGCTTCACGTAGATGCACTTCTTCAACATCGGCTAAACACTCAAGTTGTTTTAACTTACCCAAGCGAATTTTTTTCAATTTAGCGAGAGTTAGGGGTTCCCCAACTAACATCAGAATTCCCTCAAGCAGGTCACCCACCTCAACATCCGCCAGTGCTCTCGCGGCGAGTGCGATCTTTAATGCAACGTCATCAGATAAGTTTGTCATAGCTCACCACCTGCGCGCCGAGCGCGAACGGTAATTGGCAGCTTGGGTTCGGTGTCAAACGGGTCGAAATAATAGCGCGACCCGTCGGCTAATACGACAGTCCCTCCCCATCCTTCATCACCGCTTTTTTCCATCGAGATGATGACATCTTCGAGGTCTTTTTTAGCAACGTAAAGGGTTAATTTTCCTTCATCATTGCGACGAATCATGACACTTGGCATACCACATCTCCTATCCACTTAAATACCGGGGTGACCTGGAACGGCCACCCCAAAGACCGCTTGCGATCAGCGAATCAGGTCATAGTTGTAGTCGGTGGTCTGCATGCCTCGGGTTTCGTCATCTAAACGTTCGAGGACGGCGTTCACCAAGGTGGTGAGCATTTGCATGGCGCCTTCATAACCCAGTGTGGTTTGCCGATGCAGGTGGTGCCGGTCAAAGATCGGGAAGCCAATACGGATCAACGGCACTTCGTGCGCTTCGCCTTTGTATAAGGTATCCCGCTGGATAAACTTGCCGTAGGAATTCCCGATCATAAAATCCGGCTTGTTCGTGAAGACCAGCGAGCGCATGTGCCAAAGATCTTTGCCAATATGCACTTCGCAACAGCTGTCTATGTTGTGTTCAACGAGCATGGCATCCATGGCTTTTTTCCAACGCTTATTGGCGTTATTGCAAAGAATATGCGTGGGCTCGGCACCCAGCTCCAGCAGGAATTTGGTCAGGCCCATGACAAAGTCAGGATCCCCCCACAGCGCATACTTTTTGCCATGTAACCAGGTGTGCGAGTCGGTCATCATATCAACCAGACGTCCACGTTCCTTGGCCAGAGATTCCGCTATGGGCTGACCTGTTACACGGGAAACGGCCATCAAAAACTCATCGGTCCAGTCCAGACCCATGGGAATATTGATTTTGGTGGCATCGTGTTTCCACGTGTTTTGCACAAGTTTTTTGGTTTTCGGCAGTTGCCAGGGTTGCAGCAGAAAGGTGTCCAATGCATTGGGCGCATCTTTGATTTCATCCTGAGTGGTGCCGCCTGCGTACATTCGAAATTCACCGTCTGCCGGAGTATCCAGAATCTCCTCAGGATCGGATAACAGCGAATAGCTGACGCCCATCTCATTCATCATGCGCTTGATCACGCGAAAGTTGCCCAGATAGGTTTCAAAGCCTGGCACCAGGTTGATCTTGCCATTGCGGCCAACTTCTTTATCTTCCATGTAATTGAGCGTGAAGTATCGGCCAATACCTTCGAACATGTTGTCCCAGCCGGTGGTGTGGCTGCCCACAAAGCTTGGCGTATGGGCAAAGGGCGTAGGGTATTCTTCCGGAATATGGCCTTCTTTTTTGGAGTTGGTGATGAAGGCATTTAAGTCGTCACCAATAACTTCGGCCATACACGTGGTGGACACCGCAATCATGTCGGGTTTGTAGATGGCTTTGCAGTTTTCCAGCCCATCTTTCATGTTTTTCTGGCCACCAAATACGGCCGCATCTTCGGTCATAGAGTCCGACACGCATGCGATGGGCTCTTTAAAGTGCCGGTTGAAATACGTTCGGAAGTACGCCACACAGCCCTGACTGCCGTGTACATAAGGCATGGTCTTTTCGAAGCCTAGCGAGCAAAGCACAGCACCCAATGGCTGACAGGCTTTAGCAGGGTTTACCGTGAGCGCCTCACGTTGAAAGTTCAAGGCTTTGTATTCTTCGGTGGTGGTCCATTCAAAGACCTCATCAATTTTTTCCTGTGAATGAGGCTCTTCAAAGTTTTCACGTTTGGTTTTTAATGACGTTTTGTAGTCATCGTCTCTGAATAAGGGATAACTGGGTTTGATGTTGTCAACGGACTGACTCATGACGATCTCTCCTTTCAGGCCACTAATCTGTGGACACTGCTTTCAGGGTTGAGGTCGCTGCGGGACTTACCGTCCTCGCAGCTTAGTTTTAGTAAATGTTCTGCACTCCGACTCAAGCGCTTGCGGCGACAGACTCTTCGGCTTCGTCGACTTTCCAAGGCGCTTTGAGCTTGCTCCAGCAGGGGTTATTCAGCGTCATATCCATATCGTGGGCAAAAATGGCAAAGCCATCAAAACCGTGATAGGGGCCTGAATAATCCCAGGAGTGCATCTGACGGAAAGGCACACCCATTTTCTGAAAGATGTACTTTTCTTTGATGCCCGAGCCAATCAGGTCTGGCTTAACTTTTTTGACAAACTCTTCAAACTCATAGCCTGTCACATCGTCATAAAGTAATGTGGCGTCACCCATCTCTTTCAGGGTTCGATCGTAGTCGTCGTTATGGCCAAACTCATAGCCCGTGCCAACAACTTCCATTCCAAGATCCTCGTAGGAGCCAATGACGTGACGTGGCCTCAAACCACCGACATAAAGCATGACTTTTTTACCTTCCAGTCGTGGCCGGTATTTGGCGATCACGGCATCCCACTCTGGTCTGTATTTCTCGATGACTTCTTCGCATTTTTGCTGAATCGATTCGTCGAAATAAGAGGCGATCTTCCGCAGGGACTCAACGGTTTTGGTGGGGCCGAAGAAGTTGTACTCGATCCAGGGGATGTTGTACTTCTCTTCCATATGGCGCGAGATGTAGTTCATGGAGCGGTAGCAATGTACCAGGTTCAATTTGACTTTTGGCGTTAACTCAATCTCGGAAATCGAGCCGTCACCGGACCACTGAGCCACAACACGCAACCCCATTTCTTCAAGCAGGATGCGGGAAGACCAGGCATCCCCACCAATGTTGTAGTCGCCAATAATGGCCACATCGTAAGGGGTTGTTTCAAAGCTGTTGTCATCGTCCCGCGCACCCAACGCCCAGTCACGTACGGCATCATTCGCGATGTGGTGACCCAGCGATTGCGATACTCCACGAAACCCTTCACAGCGAACTGGGACAACCGTTTTGCCCGTTTCGTCATTCTTCTTTTTGGAGACGGCTTCAATGTCATCACCAATCAGGCCAATGGGGCATTCCGACTGGATAGTGATGCCTTTGTTGAGTGGAAACAGTGTTTCAATCTCGTCGATCGTTTTATCCAGCTTTTTATCGCCACCAAATACGATGTCTTTCTCCTGAAAGTCTGTCGTGAAGTTCATGGTGACAAAGGTATTCACGCCTGTGGTACCAATGTAGTAGTTACGCCGCCCAGCGCGCGAGTATTGGCCACAGCCGACAGGGCCATGCGAGATATGAATCATATCCTTGATCGGTCCCCACACCACGCCCTTTGAGCCCGCATAAGCACAGCCACGAATGGTCATTACGCCCGGCAGTGATTTTTTGTTGGAGGTAATGCACTTTTTGGACTGTTCCAAACTTTGGTCGTTCGGCGCCAGGTGTTTTGCACGGTCCTTTTTGGCTTTTTCAGGGTAGACCTCAAGGACTTCCTGGATCAGCGCTTCTGTTTCTTCACGTGTCATGACAGTCATAATCTGTCTCCTCATTCAGTTTGAGTTGCAGGCAGGGGCTAATCTGCCCCATACCCGACCGAGCCAGAATCAGTTGACTTAGCTTGCGTCAGCGGCAGCAGTCTGGCCAATGATGCTTTCGTCTTCCTCTTCCATAATGCCGAAGTCCATCAGCAAATCTTCCAGCTCATCCATCGTGCAAGGTTCAGGGATGACCAGCTTCTCGTTGTCGATAATCTTCTTTGCCAACGTGCGGTACTCATCGGCCTGTGCCGCTGACGGGTCATATTCAATGACTGTCATTCGCCGAATTTCAGCCCGTTGGACAACATTATCCCGAGGAATAAAGTGGATCATTTGCGTACCAATCTTGGCGGCTAACGCTTCGATCAGCTCGTCTTCACGATCCGTATTCCGGCTGTTGCAGATCAAACCCGCCAAACGCACACCTCCTGAGTTCGCGTACTTCACGATACCTTTGGAAATATTGTTTGCCGCATACATCGCCATCATTTCACCAGAAACAACGATGTAGATTTCCTGAGCTTTGTTTTCACGGATAGGCATGGCAAAACCACCGCAGACGACGTCACCAAGTACGTCGTAGAACACAAAGTCCAGCTCACCTTCGTAGGCGCCTTCCTCCTCCAGGAAGTTGATGGCAGTGATAACACCGCGGCCAGCGCAACCTACACCTGGCTCAGGACCACCGGACTCAACACAACGAACATCCCCATATCCCACTTTTAGAACATCTTCCAGTTCCAAATCTTCAACCGTGCCCGCTTCCGCAGCCATTTCCATAATGGTGTTTACGGGAAGGGTGGCATCGG
>OBIC01000145.1_pt1 | contig 29833 bp, 29 predicted proteins | sample 1519831 | NCBI WGS metagenome assembly OBIC01 (sample SAMN03019805, study PRJEB22545) | beach sand metagenome | biome: beach; feature: sea beach; material: beach sand | place: USA: Municipal Pensacola Beach, FL | collected 2010-10-20 | depth 40-45 cm m
CCACCATCAGCTTTCAACCGCATCTCGAGAAACGCCCGCAAAGGCGTACTAAATTCCGACCGCGCGAGCCCCAACGCGACATTTGCCTGCAAAAAGCCGAGCTTGTCGCCACAATCGAACCTTTCCCCCTGATAGCGCACGCCATGAAATTGCTGCGTTGACAGCATGCTGGCCATTGCATCGGTCAGTTGTATTTCACCGCCTGCACCCTTGCCCTGCTGCGCCAGAAAATCGAAAATTTGCGGCTGGAAGATATACCGTCCGATAATCGACAGGTTGGAGGGCGCATCTTCGGGTTCCGGTTTTTCCACGAACCCCTTCACCTTCACAAAATCGCCCTGATCCTCGGCGACATCCAGAATGCCATATCTGTTCGTCTGCGCCGGTGGCACCTCCTCGACCAGCACCAGATTCTCGCCCAGCTGTTCATAGGCCGCGATCATCTGCGCCATGCAGGAAGGGTCGGCATCGATAAGGTCATCCACCAGCAACACCGCAAATGGCGCATCCCCCACCACATGTCGCGCGCACCACACCGCGTGGCCAAGCCCCAGCGGTTCGGGCTGGCGGACAGAGATGACTTTCCCCGCCGCAGGCAACCACGATTTCAAGTCCGCGGCCATTTCGTCCTTACCTTTATCGGTAAGTGCAGCCATCAGTTCCGGCGACTGATCGAAATGATCCTCCAGAATGCCTTTGCCCCGGCTGGTGACAAAAATAAACTCCTCGATCCCCGCCGCAGCGGCCTCTTCCACCGCATACTGGATCAAGGGTTTATCGACAACCGTCAGCATTTCCTTCGGCATGACCTTGGTTGCGGGCAAAAACCGCGTACCGAGTCCCGCCACTGGAAACACCGCCTTCTTGACCGGAGCTACCGTCATATCTTCTTCCGCACCACCTGAGCTGTCACAATCAGCCACTGTTTTACATGCACGCCTGTTACCTGCAAGTGACGGAATGGCGCAAACTCACGAAAGCAGCACTTCCTTAGCCTGATTGATACGGCTGGCAAGATAGTCGGAGCCGCCATGATCGGGATGAAATTTCTGCATGAGACGGCGATGGGCCGCGCGGATTTCTTCCCGACCCACGCCTTCGCTCAGCCCCAGAAGCTCCAGCGCCTCCGCCCGTGTCATGGCGCCACCACTGCTACGTGCGCGCCGCCCCGATTGCCCCCGATTCGCCTGGTCGGACTTGTCGGCCCCCTCACCTTTGCGGGCCGCGTCGCGCCAGTCATCGCCAAATCGACGGTCGAGCCATGTTTCGAGCACCGCAACCGACTGCGGGTCGGCCTCGGACACTTCATGATAAAGTGCAATGCTTTGTGCCAGATCCAGCATATCGAGCTTTTTGCCCGCCTGTTCCCCGCGCAGCACTTCCCCCGTGATATCGCCGCTTTGATGATCAAGTCGCATGCGGAGGTAATCAGTTTCAACTTCGGAACTGCCGGCATTATTCGGACCGCTGCCTGCCGATCCGGCGCTGTTCCCGCCAAACAGGGTGCGTCGCAAGACGCCGCCCGCCCCGCCCAGCAGCAGCATGGCAAACCCCGCAAAGGGCGCTGCGATCGGCAATCGCCCGGTCAGTGCAAAAAAGGCGGCGATCAGCGCCATCAGCCCCGCCCCGCCGTAGCGCAGCCACCGCGATAATTGCGCCCGGTTTGCCTGACCGATCTGTCGCGTCAGCAACATCAGCGCAAAAAGAAACAACAAACCGAAAAACAGCCAGATCATTCCCACCTCAAATCAGTTTGCGACATACGCCCCAAATTGCGTCGGCTTTCCATCGCAAACAGGGTTAGCGTGACGTATCGCCCTGCATCTGGGCAAGAAGATGCTTTGCTGCTTCTGCCCCCTGCCTCCCATGATCATGCAATGCCTGCCGTCCGCCAGCCGCATAGACGGCAACAGCACCTAACAACTCGCGCAAACGATCAGGCGAGTTAAGATCGAATTTCGCAAAGGCGCCCCCGGACAGCCGTGCCAGTTCGCGAAAGCAGCGCTCGGCGCGCGCATCATTGCCTTCATGAAATGTGAACAGGCGAACACCCGAAAGCCCAAGCTGTCCGGCCAGGCGGTAAAGTTCCCCTTCAGGTTCCTCGACACAATCGCCAATATAGATCACCGCTTTCAGCCGGTCTTTGCGCCCGGCTTTCAGGGCATGTGTCAAACAACGAACGATCTGCGTCCGGCCGCTCAAACAATGTACCGGCTGCATCTGTCGCGCCAAGGCCTGCGCGTCATTCGCCCAGGGGTTTACCTTGAACTCGGAAAATCCGCGAAACCAGACAAGCTGAACCGACAGCCCGCCGATTGCCATGGTTTCACGGAACATCCCGGCCTGAATATGACTTGCCATATCCCAGCTGGGCTGCCGGCTCATCGTCGCATCGATGGCAAACAGCAACCGGCCCGGCTGCTGTCCGGGTTCGGCATTGCTCAGCGCTTTTGCCTTTGCGACGAATGCATCAAGCTCGCGCGCCGAAGCCTTTTTCCTGCCGGGCAGTTTTTCACTCATGTGCCTTGATCAGCGGCTCCTGAAACCTGAATGGCGGACATAATAGATGCCCGTTTCCTTTTAGTCATGACGTCCCGCTTCAATGCATCCCGCCTGCTACCGCCTTCCCGGAAGCATCAAAGGGCAGCACAAGCTGCGGCAGCCGGAGGAAGGCAATAATATCACGCAATTCCTGCAACGCGGCGACGTGCGACATACTGAATGTTATATCGACATCCTCGTCACGCAAATCCAGTAGCGTCAATCCGCTGGGAAACAGTTCGCGATAGATCACCCGTTCGCCAAATCCCGCGCCCAGACGGAACCCCACCTGCCGCGACAGCGTTTGCAACACTTCGCCGACCCGCTCCTTATTGCGCGCATTCAGGCTGGACATCCGGTTGCGGATCACAACCCAGTCGATCGTGCCGCGATCACGCAGTGCACGGGATTTACGGCTGTCCCAAACCAGCTCGCTGTAAAGGCTTGGACCATCCACCGCGAATGTCTCCGGATCGATTTGGGCAAGCAAATCAAAATCGATGAAACTGTCATTCAGCGGCGTGACGAGTGTGTCTGCATAACTATGCGCGGCCCGTGACAAGGCGCTGTCGCTGCCGGGGCAATCGATAATGATGAAATCATGGCTTTCGCCGAGTTCCGCGATGCAGCGCGCGAGCCTTGCCTCCTCATCCTGCTTGCGTGCGGTCACCGATTCACGATCACTGAGTTTGATCAAACGATGCGTGCTGTGCGGTATGGCGAGCTCTTTCATTTCCGCCCAGTGACGCCGGTTTTCGGCGTAACGTGTCAGGCTGCGCTGTCTGGGGTCCAAATCGATTGTCGCAACCTTATGCCCCGCCCGCATGACAGCCACCGCAATATGCATGGCCGTCGTGGTCTTGCCAGACCCGCCTTTTTCATTCCCTACAACCAGAATATGCGTACCGCCCGTAGCTGCCATGGCATCAACTTCAATTGTTGTCGAATACGGCGCATCGCTGCGCCTGAATAATTTCCGTCAGTCATTAGGCTATTCAGGCAGGCGCGTCACCAATCACATTGTCGCCCGCAGAGAGTTCAGTTAGGTTGCCCGCATGAAAGGTGCTTCCAAAGGTGTGAATTTATGACTCTGCGTCGTTTGGCCATTTCTTTTTTTGCGGCAATAATCTGCTGTTTGCCCGCAATGACACGCCTTGCGCACGCAATCGAGATGGAAACAGCACTGCAGGGCGCGGTTTCGATCCTGCCAAGTGGCGATCGTGATCTGGAAGTCAATCTTGGTCTTGGACTGTTTCAACGCCCTGAATTTCTGGGCGCGGAAGATTACAAAACGTCGCTCCTGCCGCTTATCGATGTCGAATATCGCGGCCGTCTTTTTGCCAGCACGCAGCGTGGGCTTGGCTTGTTCCTGTTCGATACAGGCAACTTCCGGGCGGGCCCGCGTATCACATTCGATGAAGGCCGCGATTCAAGCGATTATGATCTGACACGCAATCTTGCCGATATCGATCCGAGCGCGGAAGTCGGCCTCTATTTCGAAAGCTATCTGGGCTGGCTGCGCCTCAAGGGCGACATCCGCAAGGGCGTTGGCGGTGGCCATCAGGGCGCATTGGCGCGTCTCGATATGGCGACAGCCATCCGCGCGGGCGCGCGTGACACCTTGTTTCTGGGTGTCAACGTAACTGCTGCCGACCAAAGCTATATGGAGGCCTATTTCGGCGTACCGACAGCACGCGCAACGCCGCAGGTTCCCGCATTCAGCGCCAAGGCGGGACCGCGTGACGCCAATGTTTATGCAAGCTTTGTGCATAGCTTTCAGGGTGGCATGTACCTGTCAATCGACGGGGGGGCCGGGCGGCTTCTGGGCGATGCGGAAACAAGCCCGATCGCGGGCACGCTTGATCAGGTATTGACGCAATTCTACCTCGGTACCGTGATCGGCTATCGTTTCTAGCCGGTAGCGCGGGGTTCCGGATATAAGGCTTTCGCGCAGCCCTTAATAGGCGCTACCATCCCCTGATAAACATAATCCAAAGAAAGATTTCAGGGGAGGAGCAACAATGAGTGACGGATCTCATGCGGCGCGGCGTGCCCGCGGCCTTGACGTACTGACTACCTTAAGCGGGCGTGATGACGCTGAAGCACAGGCACAGCGGCTGGAAGACGCGAATGGCGCGCTCGGTTCGTTCGTCGTCGATTACGCGCTTGGCGACCTGTGGAGCCGGCCGGGCCTAAGCCGCCGCGATCGCAGCTTTGTTGTGATTTCGGTGCTGGCTGCGCTCAACCAGACCAATCAGTTGAAAATGCATGTGCGCGGCGCGATCAATCACGGCATGACGCCCGAGGAAGTGCGCGAAGTCATGACCCATATGTGCGGTTATGCGGGATTTCCGCGCGCGCTCGATGCGATGCGTGTAACCAACGAAGTGCTTGAGAAGATGGGCCACGCCCCCACCGATGGCAAACTGCCGCCGGCCGAACGGCTGAGCGATGCGGAACGGTGGAAACGCGGTGCCGAGGGACTCAGCATCATCACGGGCCGACCGATCCCCACCGAACGCCCCACTGATGACAGCAAGGGCGCGGTCGGGCTTGGCCCGCTTGGCGCGGCAGCGGTTGATTTCTGCTTTGGCGATATCTGGGCGCGTTCACAACTGCCGCGCCGTGATCGCAGCCTGCTTGTCGTGTCTGTCCTCGCAGCACTCGGACGACAGGATGAGCTTGAGATCCACGTGCCCGCCGCCATCACGAATGGCGTGACGGTCCCAGAGCTTGAAGAAATGATCCTGATGTATTCAGCCTATGCCGGCTTCCCGTTCGCGGTGGAGTGCCGCAATGTGTTGGCGCGCCATCTGAAAGCGCAGGAAAACAGCTGAACCGGATCGCATTCACAACAAAAAAGGGGCGACTTGAATGTCGCCCCTTAAATCCCGGAACTGCGTGCTTTCCAGGTTATTTTCCAAACATGCCCTTGATGTCGTCGAGCGACTTTTTCGCACCGTCCGTCGCATCTTCGAGCGTCTGTTCCGCGTCACCCGAGCCGTTTTGCAGCATTTCCTGTATCTGGCCTGCCTCTGCCGGCAGCTTGCCTTCCAACGCCTTCTTGAGGTCCTCCGCGAGCTTGCCGCCGTCGGCTGCAACACCTTTCTGAAGCATCGATGCGAATTCCCCGGCCTGATCGCCCAGCGTACCGATCAGTTCCGCAGGGTCGATATTGCTTGCCGCCTTGACGATTTCAGGTTTGAGCGCCTCGAGGATCTTGTCAACCAGTTCCGCGCCGGTAACGCCATCGCCGCTCTTGCCAAGATCACGCAGATGCAGATCCGGAATAGTCACGGAAACTTTCTTTCCCGGCACCGCTGTCGTGCTGACATTAACCGAAGCATTCCGGAAATACAGATCATTGATAACAAGCTTAACCGCCTGTCCGTCCGTTGCGGCATCTGCCTGATCCGGCTCCGCCGGGGACTCAATCCCACTTTCCGCAAGATAACGATCGACATTATTCTGCAAGGCGGCAATGTTGCTGCCGCCATTGCCAAGCTCATACCAGATCACAGGACCATTAATCTCCAAACTGTTGATAACGACCTGCTCCGCACTCAGATTATTTGTATCCAATGCGAGCGCGATCTTATCGAGCCTAAAGGTATGATCGGCTGAAAATCCCGCTGGCGTCCCGATGACAAAACCGTTTATTGCCGCTTTGCCGGCGGGAAGATCCACATCCACCGCGTCAACTTCGACTTCGGTCGCGGTAATGTCCGCGCCATATTCCTCGATTGCCGCTTCTATGATACCGCCGAGCTGCGTGTAGCTGATATACAGCGCCGCACCCACCACAAGGACCAGCACGACCAAAATCCAAAGTAGCTTTTTCATCAAAATCCCCTTCTCAAATTCATTGCCATCGCCCCGATGACAGCGCGTACTAAAGCAAATACATGTTCTTAAATTATGGCAAGAATGCGGGGCAACCCGCCCCGCATTCGCTTTTTTTATTCGGCCGCCCGGGCCAGTTCCATCAACGGCGCGCCGGGCAGTTTCTTGACCTCCGGCATAACCTCTTTCGCAAACAGACGCATGCTTTTCTCCGCATCCTCGTAGGGCATGCCGGCATAGCTGAATACCCCGTTATAAGCACCCGCCCCGGTGCGCGAGGTAAAGTTGACAATACGATCATAGCATTGTTCAGGCGTGCCCCAGACCTGGATGCTCATGAAGAACTCGATCATCGCATTGACATTCTGGTTCGCCATTTCCTGCATGGCGACATACCCTTCATAGCCTTTCGTGTTCTTCAGATGGTCGCCCTGCATTTCATAATGGTCGACAACGGTCTGGTAATATCCGCCGATATATTTCAACGCCATCTCTTCAGCGCGCGCCGCATCCGCGTCGCAATAGGTCCAACCGCCCAGGATCGGCGCGGGCGCGTCCGTCCCGTTCACCTCGCGATAGATTGCGCGGTAATCGGCAAGCTCACGCTCCACATGCTCCCACGGTTTTTGCGGGATGATCAGAATCCCGACACCCAGACGCGCCATGATCTTTGATGATTCTGGCGACACAGCGGCGGCATAGGTGCGCCCCTTGAAGCTTTTGAAAGGACGTGGACGAATTTCACGGCGCAATTGCTTCACAAGCCGGCCATCATATTCGCAGAACCCGGTTTCCAGCCCTTCAAGGATCATTTCGGCGGATTCGGTGAAATATTCGCGGCTCTCATTCATATCGCGGCCAAAGCCGTCGAACTCGATCCGGCCCAGCCCGCGACCGACCCCGAGGATCATCCGCCCGTTCGACATATTGTCGAGCATCGAAATCTCTTCAGCCACCCGCATCGGATCATGCCATGGCAACACGATGACCATGGAACCAAGCAGCAGCTTGTCGCTTTTCGCCGCGAAGTAGCTCAGAAACTGAGTAACATCCGGGCACATCGTATAATCCGTGAAGTGATGTTCCACACTCCAGATCGACTGAAAGCCAAGCTCTTCGGCCATCATCCCGAGCCGCAGCTCGTTCTGATATACATATTGATCGGTTTTTGACTGGTCGGTGCCCTGAAACACCAATGCAAGCCCCACATCCATCCTACCGTTCCCTTCCCTATTGATTGTCCTTGAAATCGAAATCGGGGGAAATCGAAATCAGGGGAAATTGAAATCAGGGGAAATTGGAACATAGGGCCGTAGCAATTGCCAGGGCTTTTGCCGTATCTGCCCTATGATGGGCGAGCGGACAATGCAGCCGGGCACAAGGGCCCGGGACCTGGCCAGGCTGCATTCAACAGTTTCCGTCTGCGATCCCGCAAACGCGGTTCAGCGCGCCGCTACTCCGCCGCCCGGGTGGGGTCATTGCGCACGATGCTGATCCCCGAACCGGAGCGTTGCTCGGGCTCCTCCTGCACGGCACCGCTGCCCTCATCGGTGATCTGCCGGCCAAGCGCGATCACATTTGGAATTTCCTCATCGGTCAGCGCTTTCATGAATTTCTTGCGCGCCAAGGCCTTCTCGATAAAGGGCGCAAGCTCTTCATTCTTTTTCTTCTCGCGCTCCGCCTCGAACTCGCTGAATTCGGGCTTCACCTCGCGCGCGAACAGCTCAAGCGCCTCGCAGATATGCTCATGCTTGTTCTTGCCGCCCTGCTGGATGAAGGCCACCTGATCGACCCCGGCTTCCTGAAATCCGCGCAGGTGATTGCGCAACTGATCGGGGGTACCGATACCGCGCGCCTCGCCCTCTTCGGGTAATGCAGCACGCGCCTGTTCGAAATTCTTCCAGATATCGGTCCGGCCCGGCTTATGCTCCCCGAAAATATAGTGATGGCCAAGCGCATAGCCGAAGAAGCGGAAGCCATCCATCCCGCGATCTTTCGCGACCTGGGCATCGGGATGAACCGAAAACCCTGTCACCATCGCGATATTCGCATTCACCGTATGGCCGATGGGCACGCATTCTTCCGATTTGATGATGCTGTAATAATCATCGACCCATTTTTTCGCTTCCTCGGGATCGACAAAGGCAAAGGTCAATGCACCAATCCCGCAGCGCGCGGCAAGCTTGATCGTCTCACGGTTGGAGCACGCCACCCAGATCGGCGGATGCGGGCGTTGTACCGGCTTTGGCACAACGTTGCGTGTCGGCATATCGAAAAATTCGCCCTTGAAGCCCGGATAGGGGTCCATGACCATCATATTGGCGCATTGTTCGACGCATTCGCGCCAAGCGGCCCGCTTACGCGCCACATCGACATTGTATCCGCCAAGTTCAAGCAAGGCGGAAGATTCGCCGGTTCCCCATTCAACCCTGCCATTTGACACAAGATCAAGCGTCGCGATCCGTTCGGCCACCCGCGCCGGATGGTTATATCCAGGCGGCATCAGCACGATGCCATGACCAAGCCGGATGTTCTTTGTCCGCTGCGAACAGGCGGCGAGAAAAACTTCGGGCGCGGAAGAGTGCGAATATTCCTCCAGGAAATGATGCTCCACCTCCCAGGCGAATTCGATCCCCAGATTATCGGCAAGCTCCACCTGCTTCAGCGCGTCCTGAAACAGCTGCTGCTCAAGCCCTTCTGTCCATGGACGCGGTAACTGGTGCTCATAAAATGTTCCGAATTTCATCGCTTTATCGCTCCCTGCTACATCATTATGCCCATTCGCATTGTTGAAGCGGGCGGTTTTCTTCACCCGTCATTATCTGTTGGCAGAACGCAGGCCTGTGCTTGTCAGGCCTGCGCCGGCATTATTTTCCCGCCAGCGCCTTGCTTGCGACAAGCTTGTCAAAGCCATCGAGGATGGCCTTGTAACGCATCTCGACAATCGCGCGCATATTGGGGTCGGTGAAAATGTAGGGCCAGTCGCCTTCCACCCCTTCACGCACAAGCTCACCGACAATACGCGGATCAAGGCCGCCCTTGATGCCCTGAAGCATCATTTCCTGCCGCACCGCATCTGAGTCGCTTTTTGGCGCGACCGGCGCGATCGGGCCGCCGAACCTGTCTGGCCGGTTACGCCCGGCATTGGTGATGTTCGTATTCACGAATCCCGGGCACAAGACCGACGCGCTGATATTGGTTTTTTCCAGCTCGCCGCGCAGAACATCGCTGATACCGACTGCGGCGAATTTCGTGGCGGTGTAAGGTCCACCTGTCGCGCCTGCGGCAATAATGCCGGCCATCGAGGCGGTGGTGACAAAATGTCCCCCTTCGCCATGTGCCTTGATATGCGGCAAAAAGGCCTGAATGGCATAGACGATCGCCATCTGGTTGACCCCGACCACCCAGTCCCAATCGGATTGCGGAATCTTTTCAATCGGACCGCCGGCGCCAATCCCCGCATTGCTGCAGACGATATGCACCTTGCCGAATTCGTCAAAAGCCTTCTGCGCGGCTTCGAATACCGCATCCCGCATCGATACATCGCAAAGTACGCCCGCAACGCGGACATTCGTTTCATCGGACAGGGCAGCAACCGCTTTATCGAGCGCCCCCTGCTCGATATCCGCGAGCATGATATTCATGCCTTGGGCGGCGAATGCCTGCGCCATGCCATAACCGATACCGCTTGCACCGCCTGTGATAAAGGCGGTCTTGCCTGCCAGATCCTTCATCCCGAGCTACTCCGCCGCCATCTGGCGCTGTTCCAGCGCTTCGAATTCGGCAAACAGTTTTTCGCCATCGGGCGCAGCCAGTATCTGCTCACGCAAGGTGTCGCGGGTTTGCTCGCGGCTTGCCTGGAACGCCGTCGTCACATGCCACTCGATCATCGGCGCCCAGATCGGATCGAACAGATCCTTACCGGCCATGGTGCCGCCATCATTCGTCTTGATCGTCAGTCCACGGAATTCCGACAGCATGACCCGCAGGCTTGCGACATGGATATTCTCGTCCTGCCGGATACGATCGATCAGCTCGGCCGCCAGTTGAACCCCTTCGGGATTATCCGCAAAGGTATCCGTTGCATTGACGACACTTTCATAGAAGCGGAAAGTCGCTTCCGCGCGCACCTCGATCATGGTGAGGTTCATCAGCAGCAGAAGATATTCTTCATGCGCCTGCGGGATCTGCGGCATCAGGCGACCTTGCTCGGGCCGGCCAATCCGTTCAGGCGGTTCAGGCAGGGGATATGCCCCTTCCCCGAATAATGCGTCGCGTACCGCAAACCACATCTCGTCATGCGCACCGATATCAGTGGCCGGATTACCCCCTTCGTCCCAGCCATGCGCCACCAGCAGCCCCTTGTTCAGGTGCCCCAGGCACATTTCGCTGATATCCTCGACAATGATTTCCTGAAAATTCGGGGCCGGGAAATCCGCAAGCAGCTTGCCGCGCCCCTCGATGATGCCCGCGATCGTCAGCGAATTCCACAATGTCTGCGCAAAACCGTTGCGCAGCAAAAACCGCTGCTGATCCGTGCTCGGATAATTGCCCATTTTCAGCAGATCCGGGCTGCAGTCAATAAGCGGCAATCCCTTGCGCTCGACCTCCGCCTGCCAGGCATGAATGGCGGGCCAGCGGTGCAGCGAACGCGGCGGCGTATAGGCCCCGTCGTTATCGAAACCGCCATGCAATTTGTGCCCGGCGGCTTCATGAAACTGCGCAAAGGGATGGCTCGCCATGAGCTCATCGGCGGAATAAACAAGCTTCAACATCTTACTATCCTGTAATTTACAAAGCGGTAGAACCTGGATTTACTGTGGTGACGGCGGCGCCTATTCGGCTGCAGCCGCAAGCGGCGTTTCCAGCCTGTCGAATTCGGCAATCAACTGATCGGAGTCAGCTAGTTTTTCCAATTGCCGCACGATGCTGGCGCGTGTTTGTTCGCGCGCCGTGTCATAGACGGTCGTCGAATGATAGGCGACCATGCCCTCCCATACGGGATCGAGCAGTTCGCTGCCGCTGATTGTTCCGCCATCGACCGTCTTGAATGTCAAAGTCCGCATTTCAGACAATACGGCCTGCAAATAGCCGACATGGATCGCCTCGTCCTGGCGGATCCGTTCAACCATCTGCGCCGCCTGTTCGGCAATGTCGCGACGATCGGTGAACATTTCCGGATCGCGGAACAGTTCACAGCAGAATGAGAACATTTTTTCCGCACGCACTTCGACCATCAGAATGTTCATATAGATGAGCAGGAACTCTTCAAGCGTCTTTGAAATCTGCGGAAACAGCCGCCCCATTTCGGGACGCCCGATTTCTTCAGGTGCGGTTGGAATGGCAAAGGCGTCTTTTCCGAACAGCAGATCACGGACGACGAACCACATCTCGTCATGTGCGCCGATATCGCTGTTATCCATGCCGCCTTCATCGCGCCCATGCGCGTGATGCAGCCCCTTGTTCAAATGGCCGACCGCAAGTTCGGAAATATCCTCGACAAAGAATTCCTGGAAGTCGGGACCGACGACATCGCTGAAGACCTTGCCGCGCCCCTCGATGATGCCGGTAAGTGTCAGCGAGTCCCATAAAGTTTTACCAAGCCCATGCTGCAACAGGAATTTCTGCTGCGCGTGATTGGGGTAGTTATCCCGTTTCAACAGTTTCTGGCTTGCATCGATCAGCTTGCCGCCACGGGCCTCGAGGTTGCTGGCCCACTGTGCCACGGCAGGGCCGCGATGCAGCATCCGCGGGGAAATGTAATTCCCTTCCGCATCAAATCCGCCATGCAGCAATTTGCCCATAACTTCATGGGGTTGCGCATAATCATGCTCGGCCATGATCTCGTCATAGCTATAAACATTCTTTGCCATTGCGAACCTCTCCACCCTTTAATTTTAAAATTTATGGATCTTCCACCTGTATGGCGCCATCCGCATCCGGTCCGCTGACGATCCGCGCCTTGCCATGGCAGTCAGGCGCAGCCAGCGCGCGCACCACGAACTGTGTGACATTTCGAAGATAACGCTCCTTATCCTCTCTCTTGCCTCCCACCGGCATGGTGACAACGCTTGTCACCATCAAAATCACCCGGCCGATAATTTCCGGATCATAATCGGCCCAGGCCATCCCGCTGCGTTGCGCCTGCCGCACCGCTGCCGCCCAGCCCCTGGCCCAATGATCGACAATCGATTCGGCGGGTCCGCCCTCTTCGCGGCTCATCAATTGATGCCCTGCCCAGGCAGCGCGCAGCACACCGGGATTGGCTTCGGAATATTCCATCGCAACTTTCAGCGCCGCATAGACGCGCTCAGCCCCGTTTCGGCATTTCGCGAGTTCAGGCTGCACCAATGCTTCGATTTCCGCATGGGTCTGCGCGACAAATGCCTGGAAACATTCCCGTTTATCGGAGAAATACAGATAGAACGTACCGTGCCCCACCCCGGCCTCGCGCGAGATATCCTGCGGACGGGTTTCATGATAGCCATGCGCGACAAACAGCTTGCTGGCAGCCTTCATCAAGCGCTCACGGCTTTCGGCTTTCCGCCGCTCCCGCTTTGACAAGGTGCCATTTGCCGACTCATCGACGTCATTTATGTCATTGGTAACAGACATGTCAGTTATCTTCCTTTTACTCTGACATATTGTCAATAAAATTACATCGGGATCATACTAATCCCGTGACAACGCATCCCTGCCCCGGTGATCAGTATAGTGTGAAGGGGCGGGTCTGGCTGCCCGTAATTGTGATATGCACGGATACAGGACGCGACGCGAACCGGGCTAAAACAGGCCACGGAAATACATATGGGCCAAAAACTGGTCGGGCGGCTGGCGCGACAAGCTACAGGAAAGCGCCAACTGGTGCCCTTGAATTACCCGCCCTTGATCGCGGGCAGGAAGAAGACTTCGCTGTCTTCCGCGATCACCTCAAGAAAGGGATCGGAAATAATTTCGCCGTCGATTGCGATAGCGATGCCGTCTGATTCCAGCTCGGCCCCAATGCCGGGAAACATCTTGTCCAATGCCTGAATGAGCTTCCGGACATTGGCGGCATCCACCTCAAAATGCGTTTGGCCGCCAGCGAACTGGCGGCCAAGCTCATTGCTCAGTACAACCTGAGCCATACTCTCTACCTCTTAACTGTCGAGCGCGGCGACAATCGCCGGCGGCGACAAGGGCAGATCGGTCATCCGCTTGCCGATGGCGCGCGACACGGCATTGGCGGTCGCACCGAGCGGCGGCACGATCGGCACCTCACCCACACCGCGTACCCCAAACGGGTGCGCGGGGTTCGGAACCTCGACGATCACCGTATCGATCATCGGCAGGTCGGACGCCACAGGCATGCGGTAATCCAGGAAGCCCGGATTTTGCAGCCGGCCATCCTCGCCATAGATATATTCTTCATTCAGGGCCCAGCCGACACCCTGGGCGACGCCGCCCTGCATCTGACCTTCCACATAGCCCGGATGAATGGCCTTGCCCGCATCCTGCACCGCTGTATAGCGCAGGACGGTCACATGACCGGTATCGGGATCGACTTCCACATCGCAGATATGGGTGCCAAAGCCCGCGCCGGCACCGCGTGCATTGATCGCGGCCTTGCCATTGATCGGTCCGCCTGTGCGGCCTGCCTTGGCAGCGATATCGGCAAGCGAGAGAGGTTTGAAGTCCCCGGCATTGGCACTGGCGGGACGCGCAAAGCCATCTTCCCAGACAACGGCGTCAACACCGATATCCCAGGTCATGGCGGCGCGTTCGCGCAATTGCTGAACCACATCTTCAGCCGCCTGAATGATCGCCATGCCGGTCGCAAATGTCACGCGGCTGCCACCGGTCACATCATTGTATCCGATGCTGGCCGTATCACCGACAATGATCTTGACCTTGTTATAGTCAACGCCCAGCACCTCGGCCGCCATCATGGCAAGCGACGCGCGCGAGCCGCCAATATCGGGATTGCCCGAAATCACGCAGACGGTGCCGTCTTCGGCCACATTGACCGTTGCGCTCGACTGCATGCCGATATTGAACCAGAAACCCGAGGCCACACCGCGGCCCTGATTGGGGCCAAGCGGGATGTTATAGTTCGGATGCGCCTTCGCGGCTTCCAGCGTTTCGATATAACCGATGCTCTTGAACTTCGGCCCATAGGGTGCCTGGGTTCCCTCTTTCGCGGCATTCTTGAGCCGCAGATCGATCGGATCCATGCCCAATTCCTGCGCCAGTTCGTCAATCGCGCTTTCGACCGCGAATGACGCCATCGGCGCACCCGGCGCGCGGTAGGAGGCGCTCAAGGGGCGGTTGACGACCACGTCATAGCCCACCGTCTTGACATTCTCCAGCGCATAGGGGGCGAATGCGGTCATGCAGCCCGGCGCCACCGGCGAACCGGGATAGGCACCTGCCTGATATTTCAGTTCCGCCTCGGCACCCAGGATCTTGCCGTCTTTGGTGGCGCCGATCTTGACACGCATCGCGGTTCCCGACGTCGGGCCGGTTGCCCGGAACACCTCGTCGCGCGACATCACCATCCGCACCGGCCGATGGGATTTGCGCGACAGGATAGCAGCCACAGGCTCAAGATAGATGGTGGTCTTGCCACCGAAACCGCCGCCAATCTCCGCCGGTGTGACACGCACCTGCGCCAGCTCCAGATCAAGCAGCTTGGCCGTGAACGTCCGCACCATGAACTGACCCTGGCTCGAACACCAGATACGGCATTCATCGCTTTCGGTCCATTCAACGACCGCGGCATGCGGCTCGATATAGCCCTGGTGAACCGGCTTCGTCGTATAATTGCGTTCGATCACGACATCGGATTTTTCATAGCCTGCGTCGGGATCGCCAAAGCCCATCTGTACGCGCATCACCACATTGGAAGGCTTCTCAGGCTTGGGCTCGACGCCCGCGGTGAAAATCGTATCGTGAAGCACCGGTGCATCGGGCTTCATCGCCTCTTCCACATCGATCACATGCGGCAGAACTTCATATTCCACCTCGATCAACGCCAGCGCCTCATTGGCAACCGCATCGCTGATCGCGGCAACCGCTGCAACCGGATGCCCGTCATACAGCACCTTGTCATGCGCCATGATATTGTTGGACAGGTAACGGAAATTGACCGCGCCCTCACCGGCCTGCGCCATCTCTGATGGCATTTCAGGCATATCCGCACCGGTAACGATCGCCTTCACACCGGGCAGGGCCGCCGCTTTATCGGTGTTGATCGACACGATTTTCGCATGCGGATGCGGGCTGCGAAGGATCTTGCCCGTCAGCATGCCCGGCAGATTGAGATCCGCCCCGAAATTCGCACGGCCTGTGACCTTGTCAACCCCGTCGGGGCGGATCTGGCGGGTGCCAACCCATTTCAGCTCTTTATCTTCATATCCCATTTTACGATCCTCTCATTTCTGCGGCGACGTCGAGCACCGAACGAATGATTTTGTCATAGCCTGTGCAACGGCACAGATTGCCAGCCAGCCAGTACCGGACTTCGGTCTCCGTCGGATCCGGGTTGCGTTCCAGCAAATTCTTGGCGGCAACCAGAAAACCCGGTGTGCAGAAGCCGCATTGCAGCGCCGCTTCCTCCAGGAATTTCTGTTGCAGCGGATGCAGCTCGTCGCCTTCGGCCATGCCTTCAATGGTCTCGATCTCCGCCCCGTCAAGCTCGGCGCCCAGCGCCAGGCAGGAACAAACCAGCCGGCCGTCCAGAATCACGCTGCAAGCGCCGCAATCGCCCGAAGAACAACCTTCCTTGGTGCCCGTCAGGTTCAGCTCATCGCGCAATACATCAAGCAAAGTCTGTTGCGGGTCGCAAAGATACTCGACCTCTTCGCCATTAACCGTCGCAGTTACATGAAATTTAGCCATTAGTTACTCCCTGCCCGCTCAAGCGCGATTTTTGCCGCCCGCTGGGCCAGCACCCCGGCGACTTTTTTGCGATATTCAATGGTGCCGCGTTTATCATCAATCGGTTTGCACGCAGCGCTTGCCGCCGCCGCCAGCTTCTTCAGCGCCGCATCATCAAGCTTGGTCCCGATCAGCGCATCACCCGCTTCCTTGACAAGCAGCGCCGTGGGCGCCACCGCCCCCAGCGCCACCCGCGCGGCCGTGCAGACGCCATTATCGTCAAGCGTCAGGTTCACCCCCGCACCGACGATCGCGATATCCATTTCCGTACGCGGGATCATCCGCAGATAAGCATCGCCCGAATGCGCCGGTCGCGGCGGCAATTTGAACGCCACAACGAATTCGCCTTTGGCAAGCGACGTTTTACCCGGACCTGTGGGGATATCCTCAACCGGCACTTCGCGCCGGCCATTCGGCCCCGCGACAATACAAATAGCGCCCGCGGCAATGATACCCGGCACACTGTCGGCGGCGGGCGACGCATTGCACAGATTGCCCCCCAGGGACGCACGCCCCTGAACCTGCGTTGACCCGATCAGGTCCATCGCCTCGACAACCCCGGGCCACGCCTTGTGCAGTGCTTCGTTTTCGCTGATCGCCTGACCGCAGACCGCCGCACCAATCACAAAGCTGCCATCGCTTTCCTGCTTGATGGCCTTCAGCTCCTCGATACGTTTGATATCAACGACCAAATCCGGCTTGACGACGCCGGCGCGCAATTGCACCAGCAGATCGGTCCCACCCGCCAGCACGCGGGCATTACCGGCGGCATTGCCCAGCAGCCCCACAGCTTCGTCTACCGAAGTTGGAGCTTCAAATTGAAATCCGCTCATCTTACTCCCTTGCTCTTCCTCTCGCCGGGCCAGGTTCAGCACGCACCGGGCAACCGTCTAATCGGATCCCGTAAAATGCCTCCTGATGCCGCCATCAGATTTTATATTGCAGGCATGAAAACCAGCATGGCCAATCCACCATGCACGAATCCACACACACTTTGTTCAATAACTTATCAGAGATTTGCACCTGACGATAACCGTATTGGGGCGATAACCATAATGGGCAGCTTGCGCCCCTCTTCTTTTCCGTCAAGCCCAGCCTCGGATCCGAGTATGACGGAAAGCGGCGTCATTGTTCAAGCGCCGATACGACATGATGAAGCACGGTATCGCCGCGTTTCATCGGTCGCGTCGACAATATGCGCCGCCGGGCTGAGATACTGGACAGCGCGCCCCCAACCGGTGCAATCTGCCGCACGCGGGGAGGATCAAAACAGATGTCACAACAAAAAAGCCAGAATACGCAGCAAATCAAAAAACCGGGCCGGGCCGTGCGCCCCAAGGATGCGTCCACGCTAATCATCGTACGGCGCGACCGTGCGGTGCCCGAAATCCTGATGGGGCGACGCAGCGACGGCCATGATTTCCTGCCGAATAAATTTGTCTTTCCCGGCGGACGGGTCGATCGCGGCGACAATATGGTGAAACCGCATAGCGATTTGCGCCCGGAAGTGCAGTCACGCCTTCTTAAAGGCTGCAGCCCGACAAAGGCGCGCGCGCTCGGTATGGCGGCGGTACGCGAAACCTTCGAGGAAACCGGCCTGATCGTCGGGCGGCATACCGGTCAGCCAATGGCAACACGTTCCGCCGTCTGGACAAGCTTCTCGCAAGGCGGGGTCGCACCGGCACTCGATATTATGAGTTACATTGGCCGTGCCATTACACCACCGTTCCGGCATAAGCGTTTCGACGCGCGTTTCTTCATGACCGATGCTGAGCATATTGCCGGCGATTTGCATGAACTTTCCGATGCGTCCGGCGAATTGCTGGAAATCCACTGGCTGCCGGTAAGCGAAGCAAAACTGCTTGAATTGCAGGGAATCACCTTGCTGATGCTCGACGAAGTCGAACGCCGGGTCAATTTAACCGAACGCAAGGCGGCCGAACTGCCCGTCCCGTTCTATTATTTCAGGAACGGCAAACGCATCGCCGAAGCGCATTAGTATCGCGGAAGCGCATTATCCAGCCGGGTCTTGCGCAACGCCCAAAGACGATGAAGTTTACTTGACTTTGGCCGCGACGCGGTTAGTGTGCGCGCTTCGTCGACGACAAGATTATTGGGAGCATGTGGCGATGGCTAAAGCCGCGACCATCAAAATCAAATTACAAAGCACCGCGGGCACGGGCTACTTCTATGTAACGAAGAAGAATTCGCGCACCCAGACCGAAAAACTTGTCATGCGCAAGTATGACCCGGTTGCGCGCAAGCATGTGGATTTCAAAGAAACCAAAATCAAGTAGCCAAAATCAGGCGGATTGAAGCGCGGCGGGTGCGATTATTACGTCGCTGCCGTTCAGACGCTCCGGTCCGCATCTGGTGCCGCACCTCCAAAAAAGGCGGCCTCCCGTTTATTCCGGTATACTTGAACTGCGGTGGACTTGAAACGCAACGGCGCTGTTTGAATCTGCTGCGATACGGTTTCGCGCAGTTGCGACCCTGCAGGGTCGCCAGAGGAGCCCGCTGCGGCCATTATTTAATCAGGATGCGGCCTCGACCACCCGGTTGCGGCCGTTCTTTTTTGCCTGATAGAGCGCCTGATCTGCCCGTTTCAGGGTTTCCATAGCAATCGCTTCCCCTTCCAGGCTGCTCGCCACACCGATGCTTGTCGTAACGGCAATCGTTTCGCTCGCGCTCACATGAAACGCATAATTCTCGGTATATTCGCGGATCCGTTCGGCCACCACGCCGGCAATCGCGGCATCGGTCTCGGGCATGATGACCACAAATTCCTCACCGCCATAACGGCAAGCCAGGTCAATCCCGCGAATATTACGTGAAATTCCCTTGGCGAACTGGATCAGGACACGATCCCCCGCATCGTGCCCCCAGGTATCATTAACCTGCTTGAAATGATCGATATCCAGCATCATCACCGCAACCGGCCGCTGCTCCTGTCCCGACCGCGCGATCAAGCCATCCAAATGGGTTTCCATGTAACGGCGATTAAAAAGCTGCGTCATCGGATCGGTGATCGCAAGCTCCATGCTGCACTGGACGTTCTGGCGTAATTGCTCGGCATAGCGACGCCAGCGCAATTGCGTCTGAACCCTGGCCATCAGTTCATTCCGTTCGATCGGGCGGACCAGATAGTCGTTCACGCCCATATCGAGGCCGCGCACCAACCCGTCCGTCTCGGGATCCTCGACAATAATCAAAAGCGGCGTCGTACGGGTTTCCTCGCCGGTACGCATCTGCGAGCAAAATCGCAACGGATCATACTCGCTCAAAGAAAGACTGGTGATAATCAGATCGAAATTATCGTTGCGCGCCAGTGTGAGCGCGTTGACCGCATCCGCCTCGACAACCACCCGATGACCGGCTTCCGACAATGTTTCCTCGACCCGCTGTGCCGAACGTGGCTGATCGTCCACAACCAGTATCTGCCCCGGGGCGATCAATTCATCGTCCCAATTCGGGTAATCGATAAGGCCCAGATTACGCCCGGTCACCTCGCGCGCGCGCAACTCATCGGTCATCATCTTCAGCCGCACCAGACTGCGAACCCGGGGAAAGAGAGGAATATTCTTGATTGGCTTGCTGATAAAATCATCCGCACCCGCCTCAAGCCCCTGTACCCGGTCGCTTGCCTGATCAAGCGCGGTGATCATCACCACCGGGATATGACGCAGTGTGGGGTTCTTCTTGATTTCGCGGCATGCGGTGAAGCCGTCCATGACGGGCATCATGACGTCCATCAGGATAATGTCGGGCATTTCCTTTGCCGCGACCTCGATGGCCTGCTGCCCGTTTTCCGCGGTCAGGACTTCGTAATATTCGGCGCTGAGCTTGGCTTCGAGCAGCTTTACGTTTGCCGCCACATCGTCAACAACTAGCACACGCGCTGTCATAAAAGTTATTCCTCAGTCCAGAAAACGTTGCACGGTTTCCAGAAACTCGGTGACTGAAATCGGCTTCGCGATATAGGCTTGGCACCCGCCACTGCGAATGCGGTCCTCATCCCCCTTCATTGCAAAGGCGGTGACCGCAATGACCGGAATATCACGCAAATCATCGTCTTCCTTGATCCATTTTGTGACTTCCAGCCCCGATACCTCGGGCAATTGAATATCCATCAAGATAAGATCCGGGTGATGCGTGCGCGCCAGTTCCATCGCATCCATACCGTCAGATGTCTGTATGGTTTCATATCCATGGGCTGTGAGCAAATCATGAAACAATTTCATGTTGAGCTCATTGTCCTCGCAAATCAGAACTTTCTTCGCCATCGGCCTAGGATCTCTTATATTTTCTGATAAAATTTTCGCGACAATGCGGCATAGATACCATCCGCCTGCTTTTGGTTGCAACCAAGCTACAGTTGTCAATCATTTAGCGATTAAATGCGTCAAACAATATTACAACCGCCATCACACCTTATTGTATTACCGAATAAAACTAGCCGAAAAACGTAAGGCAGTGGTTAATTTAGTAAAATGACACAGAAGATTCGAGAATGGGCACAATCGGTCGCGCTTCAGGCGCTGACCTTCATTTTGTCAGACACAGATCATTTAGGGCGGTTCATGGATCTATCGGGCCTCAGCCCCGCGGACCTGGAAAACCGGATCGACGACCCGGAACTCCTGGGCGGCATTCTGGACTATCTGTTGATGAACGAGGCCGACCTGCTCAATTTTTGCGAAGCCGCCGAACTCAGCCCGGAGCAGCCGGCGCAAGCCCGCGCGCAATTGCCAGGCGGTGGTGTTTATGAATGGACCTAACCATACCGCGCGATTGCGTCGGGGATGGCTGACGCGGTGCCCATCCCGACTAGTGAATGGCGGTGACGCCCACCCGGCACCCGCCGCCACCGGACAACACAGGTAAAACCCACACCGCCGACGATAAAACAGCAAAGAAACCCTGCCTATGCTGACACGCGACATTCAGGCGCAATTGGATGCACTGCCACTGCAATCCGACCAACCCCTTATCGTGACCGACGCGGATGAGGTTATTGCGCAATTCATTGTCGGGCTTGAGGGGTTTCTGACACGCAACGGATTTTGGCTCGACCTGCAGAGCTTTGCGATTTCGGGCAATGTCAAACGCGCCGAGGACCATTCGGTTGTCGAACGCGCGGAAGTGCAGGAGCTGCTTGCGCAATTCTTTGCCGCCGATACTGAAAGCCTGTTGCCGGTCCCTGGCGCGGCCGACGCGCTTTCAGCACTCAGCAAGCGAACGCAAATCATCGTATTGAGTAACGTGCCGCAACCGCAACGGGCCGCCCGTCAACGGTGGTTGCGCCAGCATGGCATGGACTATCCGCTGGTCGCAAATAGCGGCCCTAAGGGCGCGGCGGTACGGCATCTGCGCAGCAACATCAAGGCGCCGATCTTCTTTCTGGACGATCTGCCACCCAACCTCGCCTCTGTCTCCGAGCTGGTTGAGGATGTCCATCTGTTGCACTTCATCGCCGATAGCCGGCTGGCGGCGCTGATGGGGCCCGCGCCGGATTGTCATCTGCATACGACAAGCTGGGATGATGCACATGCCTATATCGCCCAAGCGCTCGATCTGGCCGGGTTTACGGGGCCGCAATAGGCATTGGAAAGGCCAGATCGCCCGATGGCACATGACCACTCTTCATCTGGCATCCGCATCGGCATCGACCTTGGCGGCACGAAAATCGCTGCGGTGGCGATGCGCAATGACGGGACAGTCTGCGCCGAACAGCGCATCCGAACGCCACGCGGGGATTACCGCGCAACACTGGCCGCAATCGCGCAGATTGTTGTGTCGCTGGAGAAGGCTGCAAACTGTTCGGGGGCGACAGTCGGTATCGGCGTACCCGGTGCGGTGTCCGCACGCACCGGCACCATCAAGAATGCCAACTCCGAATGGCTTAATGGCCGTGACCTGCGCGGCGATCTGGGGCATTTTCTGGACCGGCCTGTCCGCACGGCAAACGATGCGGACTGCTTTGCCATTTCGGAAGCGCAAGACGGCGCCGGCGCAGGGGCGGCTACGGTTTTCGGGATCATTCTGGGCACAGGCTGTGGTGGTGGCATCGTCATTGACGGGAAACTACTGACCGGGCCGAATGCCATCGCCGGGGAGTGGGGACATAATCCCCTGCCCTGGCCCGATGTGGCAGCCGGGACAGCGGAACTGCCCGGGCCGGATTGCTATTGCGGCAAAACCGGTTGCATAGAGACGTTTCTTTCGGGCCCGGGCTTCGCCGCACGGCACAAGGAACAGTCAGGCCAAAGCCTTACCCCCGAACAGATCGTCGCGCAGGCGCGGCAGGGCAATGCAGACTGCGGTGACAGCCTTGGGCGCTATATCGACAGGCTTGCGCGCGCCACCGCCAGTGTGATCAATATCCTTGATCCGCACTGCATCGTACTGGGTGGCGGCATGTCAAATATCGCAGAACTTGTCACCGAAGTCCCCCGGCTTTGGCCGCGATATGTCTTTTCAGATCGCATCGACACGGTTTTGTCGGCGGCGCGGCATGGCGATGCCAGCGGTGTGCGCGGGGCCGCCTGGCTGTGGCCTGCATCATGACAGAACCGGCAAGGACCCGCAGGATCAGAGGGATCAGCGGCGTTTGCCGCGATTGCGCTGCCGGGTTCACCGGGCCTGTTATCGGGCGCTGCACGAACTGCAACAGTCCAAGGCTTGTCTGGCACGATGAAATCGACCGGCTTACCGTCGCACATCTGGACTGCGATGCCTTTTATGCAGCGGTAGAGAAGCGCGATAATCCCGAACTTGCAAACCGACCCGTGATTATTGGCGGTGGCCAGCGCGGCGTTGTCGCAACGGCCTGCTATATCGCCCGTACATATGGTGTCCATTCGGCGCAACCCATGTTCAAGGCAAGGCAGGCCTGCCCCGATGCGGTGATCATCTCACCCGATATGGCGAAATACAGCGCCGTCAGCGGGCAGGTCCGGCAATTGATGGAAAGCTGGACCCCGCTGATCCAGCCCCTGTCGATTGACGAGGCCTTTCTTGACCTGTCAGGCACGGAACGGCTGCATGGCAAATGCGCCGCGCAATCGCTTGTCACGCTTGCCACGCAAATCGAACAACAGCTTGGCATCACCGTATCGATTGGCCTGAGCTACAACAAATCGATGGCGAAACTTGCATCCGAGCTCGACAAGCCGCGCGGATTTGCGTGCCTGGGCCAGCAGGAAATTATCCCGTTTCTCGCTGATAAGCCGGTTTCCTGGATCTGGGGCGTGGGCAAGGCGACGCGGGCACGCCTTTACAAGGATGGCATCACACATATCGGTCAATTGCAGCAACGCAGCGAAAGCGATCTCGTCGCGCACTATGGCAAATTCGGATACAGGCTTTACAGATTTTCACGGGGGGAGGATTCGCGTCCGGTGGAAACCCGGCGCCAGGCGAAATCGATTTCCGCCGAAACCACATTTGCCACGGATATTTCAGATCCCGCGCATCTTGAACGCCGGCTCTGGCAGCTATGCGAGAAGGTATCTCACCGCGCAAAAGCAGCCGGCCAGTGCGGCACAGGGGTAACACTGAAACTCAAGACCAAAGATTTCAGGATACGCACCCGCAGCGCGCAATTGTCCGCGCCAAGCAACCTCGCCGCGGAGGTTTTTCAGCATGCACAACGGCTGCTCGCGCAGGAAACGACAGGCACAGCGTTTCGGCTTATCGGCATCGGCCTGACCGGGCTCGAACAGCCAGGGGCAGCACAGCAACAACCGCAGCAACAAACCCTGCTTTCAGACCCCGCGCCCCGGCATCACGTCGTGGAACAGGCGCTCGATGCCGTCCGGGGGAAATTCGGCCCGCACGCCATCGACAAGGGGCGCGGATTTGCCCCCAAACAGAAATAAGGCCATCGCTTCGGCCGAACCGCAGGCTCAGCAATCAGGCACGGGAAAGGCGGTGATTTCCTGCAACTCACCCGCCAGAACAAACTGCCTGTAACGCATGGTTACATTTTCAGTCACACCATTCGTATACAGATGGAATGACATTTCAAATTGCGGTTCAGCATCGGGTTCAAACGGATTGTAGAATGAAATCTGCACAGGCCACCAATGCTGCCCCGCGGCCCAGTCCTGCGCGGCAACGGTTTCCTGTTTTCGCCCGATTGACGTGATAACTTTGTAATACTCCTTGTCCGATGACCCATCGAACAGGACAGCTGTGACATTGCTCTTGCCCCTGGCGGCGGCGGCAAGCACCTCCTCCATATGCTTGCTTGGGAAGAGAATGCTTTCGGGCAACGACAACTCAGCGGATGCGGGTTGCTTGAAAACAGCGCGGGCAGCATTGTCGTCACGCCCCGCATTGGCATCGCCGCGCAAAACTTCCGCCAACTGGTTATCGACAAGTTGCCGAAGATCGAAACGAAACTCACTCCCATCCAGCGCTTCCCAGGACGAGGTGGATACGTCGTTCAGGCTGACCTTGCCATTTTCCAGATCAGTGCGGATAACAATGCGTTGTTCGGTCAAATATCCCTCGCATGTCTCACGCCATTCGACGACCATCTTCCCCTCGACCGCCGACACACCGGGCGACAGCGCCTCGCTCAATTGCAATTGATAAACCGCACGATGGGATAGTTGCGGCGCAATGCTTGCCGCGCGCAGATCGCCAACGGACAACAATCCAAAACAGGCCGCCACACCCCATTTGATGCCGTCAGACAAAATCTTCTTGAGCCGCAAGATTATCTCTCCCCAAACGATCCGGGCATTCCCCAGGCGATCAAACAAGGCTGATTGCATATAATGCCGCTTTCGTTGCAGCATCGCAATCGGTGACGGAAATGTCATCTCAACTTTACGACATGCCTTCGGGCAAACAGAACGGAATTCAGTTTGGTAAAGCCTTCGATCTTCGTCACCCGCCGGTTACCCCGGCATGTTGAACATCAACTCGGTGCGTTATTTGATCCGCAGTTCAACGAAGACGATAATCTGCCATCACCTGAGGCATTGCTACGCGGGGCGCAGAATGCCGATGGCCTGCTGGTCACGATAACCGACCGGCTTGACGCAAATCTGATCAGCGCCCTGCCCGAGCGCACACGCATCATCGCAACATTTTCGGTCGGTTACGATCATATCGACATTGCAGCGGCCAATGCACGCGGCATCGCCGTCACCAATACGCCAGGCGTGCTGACCGATGCGACAGCGGAAATCGCAATGCTGTTACTGCTTGGCGCGGCGAGGAAGGCAACCGATGGCGCGCGACTTATCCGCGAGAATCGCTGGGGCGCCTGGGCACCGACCGGCATGCTTGGGACGCAACTCACCGGCAAGAAGCTCGGCATTTACGGCATGGGTGAGATCGGACGCGCCGTCGCCGCCCGCGCGCGGCCCTTCGGTATGGAAATCCACTATCACAATCGCAACCAATTGCCCGCAGCCCTGGAAGCGGGCGCGCATTATCACGCCGAACTGGAATCGCTGCTGCGGCATTGCGACATGCTATCGGTGAACTGCGCATCGACACCGCAGACGCGTGGCAGTCTTGATGCCGACCGGCTTGCGCTCATGAAGCCCGGGGCAATCCTGATCAATACGGCAAGGGGCGATATTCTCGATGAGGCGGCGGTGCTTGATGCCTTGTCGAATGGTCGGCTGGGTGCAATCGGGCTGGATGTCTACGCAAACGAACCTGATATCGATCCGCGTTTCCGCACATTGCCAAACAGCTTTTTACTGCCGCATCTGGGTAGTGCGACTTATGAAACGCGCGACGCCATGGGGTTCTGCGCCATCGCAAATCTGCAAGCATTCTTTTCGGGCAAGACACCCCCCAACAGGGTGCGGTAATAGCTGCATTACAGGAAATTTTTGCCCGGCATTTTTTGCAACAAAACCTCTGATCACCAGGAATTCCGCCAGAATCCCCACCTGTTTTTCTGGCACAAAAGTTGCTCCAACTCCTCTGCCTGGGAGCCGCCATAATGCGGAATGTGTGAGGGAGGAACGTCATGAACCAGAGTGTTCTCAATAATAATGCGTATGTGGCTAATCAGCTGAATTCCACCCCAATTTCTCAAGAACGGTTGCGGCAACTATGCAACGATCTGGGACTTGGCAAGGAACCGCGCGGGCAGGCGCTGGTCACTGAAATGCTGAACTTCGCCGCGCAGGCCGAGCAACGTATCGCTGAACAGGATGCCCGAATCCATCGGCTGGAATCGCTCAGTATGACAGATGAGCTGACAGGATTGCTCAATCGCCGCGGTTTCTCATTCGGCCTGAAACGCGCATTGCAGTCGGCGCGCCGCCACAGTGAAGAAGGTATCCTGGCGTTTATCGACCTTGATAATTTCAAGTCGATCAACGACACCTATGGCCATGAAGCCGGCGATCTGATCCTTCGGCGCACCGGCGAGATCCTGACCGGCAATGTGCGCAAGACCGACCTTGTATCACGGCTTGGCGGTGATGAATTCGCGGTCCTGCTTGTTCATTCGCAGCGCCGCGACGGGCTTTCGCGTATTGCAATTCTGGATGAGAAACTGAACAGCACATCCTATAAATATGGTGATGTACGCATTCCCATCCGGGCAAGCTTCGGTGCCGCGCATTATTCGGGCTGGTCCGAGCCGGAACCACTAATGCGCAAAGCCGACCGCGCCATGTACAAGAACAAGCTCAGCCGGCGCCGCAATCTGCATCTGATCAGCCAGACAGTCGACTAAGGCAACGATAGGGCGGGCATCTGCTGCGTGATGCAGTGAATGCCCCCGCCACCCGCCACGATATCAAGCGCAGGCAGCTGGACAACCTGCCTGCCCGGAAAACACGCCCCGATCATCGCGCGCGCCGGCTCATCCGCCGGATCGTCAAAGGCCGGCACAATCACCGCACCGTTGGCGATATAGAAATTCACATAACTTAGAATAAGCCGCGCGCCTGCCACGTCATGGCGCGGCGCAGGCATTGGTAATATGCCGATCTCAAATGACCTGCCATCGCAATCGCGCGCTGCCTTCAGTCGCGCCAGCGCATCCGCCGCAATCGCAAAATTGGGGTCCGCGCGATCCGCGCAACCCTGCAGCAACAGACGCCCCTCTCCCGCAAAACAGCAAAGATTGTCGACATGGCCATCCGTCTCATCCCCGGATAACCCCTCTCCCAGCCAGATCACCTGCTTGATCCCGAGCAGGCGGGAAAATTCGGCCTCGATCCCGGCGCGTGACAGCCCCGCAGCGCGATTTGGATTCAGCAGACATTGTTCGGTCGCGATCATCGTACCGCGTCCGTCCACATGAATAGCCCCCCCTTCCATAATGAGTGGGGTCTCAAGCCGCGCAATCCCAAGATCGTCAAGCAGCGCCGTGGCAAGTGCCGCGTCATGCTCAAAGGGCCGATATTTCCCGCCCCAACCGTTGAACCGCCAGCAAACGCCAGCCAGCGCCCCGTCACTGCGACGCACAAAACTCGGCCCGATATCGCGCATCCACGAATCATCAAGCGGATAAGGGGCCACCTGCACCCCGTCCCCGCATAGCTGCCGCGCCATCGCCGCATCTTCGGGACGGGCGATCATCGTTACCGGCTCGAATGCCGCGATGGCGCGCGCAACCTGTGCATAGGCATGCCGCGCCGCATCAAGCCCTGCCGCCGTGTGCCACAGGCTTTCGCGGCATGGCCAGGCAATCCAGCAGCGCTGATGCGGGGTCCATTCCGCAGGCATCAGATAATCCATGACAGCAACGCTCCCGATTTGCCGTTTGTCTTGCGGATCATGGATTTGCCATACATCCTGATCACAATGCCAGCACGAATGCCCGTTTTACCCTGACCGCCTGTTTTATCGATGAAAGGACAAGAAATGCCGGGAAAGATCGCACAACGCCTGGACGAACTTGGGATCGTCCTGCCGAAACCGGCCGCACCGGCGGCGAACTATACCCCCTTCGTTATTTCGGGCAATCAGGTATTTATTTCAGGCCAGGTCCCCGTCGGTCCGAACGGGATCGAATGGCAGGGCAAATGCGGCGCCGAATTCAGTGTCGCAGAGGGGCAGCAGGCGGCACGGCTATGCGCGCTTAACCTGCTTGCACAATTGCAGGCGGCCTGCGATGGCGATCTCGACCGGGTGCGCGGCTGCCTGCGGATCGAGGGATTTGTGAATGCAACGGCCGACTTTCGCGACCATCCGGCGGTCATCAATGGCGCTTCCGACCTGATTGTCGAGGTACTTGGCCAGGTTGGCGTGCATTCACGGTTTGCGGTCGGGTGCGGCAGCCTGCCGCTTGGCGTGGCGGTGGAAGTCGGCGGCATCTTTTCCATCGGGAATTGAGCACCCTCCATGGCTGACTGGATCACAACCTATCGCTACGCCCATCGCGGGTTGCATGACGCAAAGTCAGACCTGCCCGAGAACAGTCTTGCCGCCTTCCGTGCCGCCGCCACGCATGGCTACGGCATCGAGCTTGACGTTCAGCTTGCCGCCTGCGGCACGCCGGTCGTGTTTCATGATTTCACCCTGGACCGGATGACCGGGGAGACAGGTTACGTACACACCCAAACAGCGGCGTCACTCAGCACTTTGCCATTGGTCGGAACGGGGGAAAAAATACCGCTTCTGGCTGACCTGCTGGCGGAAATTGGCGGGCGGGTACCGCTGCTCATCGAGCTGAAGATCGCGCCCAGGCAGAGGATAGGCCCGCTGGAGCAGGCCGTTGCACACTTGCTTGACGCTTATCACGGGCCCGTCGCGGTGCAGTCCTTTACCCCTGAAAGCGTTGGCTGGTTTGCCGAAATGGCGCCTGAATTCATCCGTGGTCAGATCGCGGCTGACTTTATCCGCCGGCCCGATCGGGGAATGTCATGGCAGGACCGGCTCGACTGGACGAAATTATGGCGCAGCGATGTGAGCCAGCCGCACTTTGTCTCCTATCATGTACGCGATCTGCCCAATCCGGCCAGCCGTGCGGTGCGCCGCGCGGGCATACCGCTGATCTGCTGGACCGTGCGCAGCGAAGACCAACGCGCCCTGGCCGAAATTCATGCGGACAGCTATATCTTCGAAGGATTTACGCCTGACCCCATGTTCGGCAACCGGAATCGCGCTAAACTGAATTTATGAACAACAGCTCAGACATCACAATCCGCCTGGTCCGGCAGATCGGCGATATCGCGGCCGAGGCGTGGGATGGCTGCGCCAATCCCGCCACCGCCCTGCCCGATTGCGATGTGCCGACCAACCCGTTTCTGAGCTATGCCTTCCTGAGCGCGCTTGAGGATTCAGGATCGGTGAGCGCGGAGACCGGCTGGGCACCCCACCACCTTGTCGCGGAAGACGCCGCCGGCACCCTGCTTGGCGCGGTGCCGCTTTATCTCAAGAACCATTCCCAGGGCGAATATGTCTTCGACCATAGCTGGGCGCATGCGTTCGAGCGTGCCGGCGGCAACTATTACCCCAAATTGCAGGCCTCGATCCCGTTCACCCCGGCGACCGGCAGGCGGTTGCTCGTCCGCCCCGGTCGATCAGCCCGGCCTCGACT
>OBIC01000146.1_pt1 | contig 29682 bp, 16 predicted proteins | sample 1519831 | NCBI WGS metagenome assembly OBIC01 (sample SAMN03019805, study PRJEB22545) | beach sand metagenome | biome: beach; feature: sea beach; material: beach sand | place: USA: Municipal Pensacola Beach, FL | collected 2010-10-20 | depth 40-45 cm m
CGACCTGCGCAATATCTACGACCCCGAAGACATGGCAAAGCGCGGCTTCAAATACTCCTCCATCGGACGCTAAACCGGGCGGGCCAGACCGTTCTTAGGCCGCCTCATTTGACTGCGACGGCTTCGTTATGGGGCGGTCTCCAGAACAAACCCCGTCTGCGAAAAATCAAAACTGTGCAGTCACAAATATCGGGTCCCGCTGAGATGGCGGCCTGAAGTCCTGTATTTATTGTAATCCGAGGCCTCTAAAGTCTCAAAGTTGAACGCCTTTCCCCAGGCAGGCGAGTGAGCGAGTGGGAATACCTGCTCGCGATGGTGGAATTGGCGTGTTCTGAACTTAGCCGTCGAGAATGCTGCCATCCAGACTGGTATGTTGCTTGCTGAACATGGCGGGAAGGGCGTGCCGCCAGTTTGTGGCGGAGCGCGCGTTGACCTCAGTTTGAAGGAACATGTCATGACCAGTCTTACGGTCGGAAGCGCGGCGATCATTTCTTACCAGGAAGATAGCGAGGTCGTCTGGTCCATCGTCCTCCTTGAAGACATTGAGGCGGGCACGGAGTTCTCCTTCACGGACAATGGCTGGCTTGCCGCCGGCGGTTTCCGCGTTGGGGAGAGCAGTGGCGTGACATTCACGGCCGGCCAGGCGCTTACGGCCGGAACGGTCATTACCTTCACCAACACCTCTGCCGTGCTGGCCGGAACCGAGACATCGGTCGGCACCATGACCGGCGACCCCATCGACCTGTCGGTTGGCGGGTCGAACGGTGAAGACCAGATCTTCATGTATCAGGGCACCTTCAACACCACGACCGGCGAAACCGATCCCGGCTTCCAGTTCATCACCGGCTATCATGCCCGCACCAGCTGGAACGCAGATGCGATCAACAATGAGACCAGCGCGCTGCCGACCGAACTGACCAATTACAGCATCAACCAGAGCGGTCTCGGACAGAACGACAATGCGGTCTATGTCGGCCCGACCGGCGGGACCCAGGCCCAGCTCTGGGAAGAGTTTCAGGACCCGGGCAACTGGGTCGGCGGCGGCAATCCGGAAGCCGATCCATATCTGTCGGGCTTCAATGCCCTGTCTGACTTCACCGTCGTCGGCACCGATCCCTACATCTTCACCCCGGACAGCCCGCTCTTCGAGGCCAACTCGACCGGCAATGTCATCACCGGCATCTACATCGCCGATGCCGACAGCGACCGCGTGAGCGTGACCCTGACGGTAGAAGGCACCATCACCCTGGCCCAGACCACGGACCTCAACTTCATCACTGGCGATGGCGTGGACGATTCCACCGTGACCTTCTCCGGCCTGATCGAGGATGTGAACGCGGCCCTGGACGGCCTGCTCTACACCCCGGCCACCGACGATATCGACGGCGACACGCTGCAGATCATCGTCTCTGACGGCACTGCCGTGATCGCGCCCGGCGCCTTCCCGGCCAGCGTCGACCTTTCCGAACTCGACGGCACGGACGGCTTTTCGATTGACGGCCTGGCCCAGAACGACCGGCTCGGCTACGACGTGTCCTATGCTGGCGATATCAATGGCGACGGCATCGACGATATCATCATCGGCGCGCCCTATGCCGATGACGGTGTTCTGATCGATCACGACAGCAATCCCGAAACGCCCGACATTCAGAAGAATTATGGCGAAGCCTATGTGATCTATGGCACTGATGCCGGCTTCTCCAGCACCATCGATCTGACCGCGCTCGACGGCTCGAACGGTTTCAGGATCACCAATTTGAACGGCTATCAGGGCGATGAACTCGGCCATGCCGTGTCCAATCTCGGCGACATCAATGGCGACGGCATCAATGATTTTGCGGTCGGCTCGTTCAATGCCAACAAGGACGATGGCATGGGCGGCACGACGAATGATGTCGGCAAGACCTGGGTCATTTTCGGCACCGGCAGCGCGATGCCGGCGACCTTCGATGTGTCCACCATTGACGGCTCAAACGGCTTTGTCGTCCAGGGCGACCGCGCCGACGACTATTCCGGTCGCGTCATCACCGCCGGCGGCGATATCAACGGCGACGGTATCGATGATTTCATCATCGCGGCCGACCGCACCGACACGCCCGGCGACAAGGCTGGTGGCGTCTATGTGATCTACGGCACCGACGAAGGCTTTGACGCCACCATCGACCTGGCCGACATCGAAACCGGCGACGGCAGCGTCGGCACCTATATTTACGGCGCCGCCGCGGGCGACCGCGCGGGCCGCGACATGCACTCTGCCGGCGATATCAACGGCGACGGCCTTGATGACATCATCATCGGCGCCTACCAGTCGTCCTTCGACGCAGACGGCAATGAAATTGTCGACCACTATGCCGGCAAGGCCTTCGTGGTCTTCGGACAGGAAGGCGGCCTTGGCGGCACGATGAGCCTGGGCAGCCTGAACGGCTCCAACGGCTTCTCCATGGATGGTCTCGCGGCCGAGGACATTACCGGGCGTGGTGTGTCTACCGCCGGCGACATCAATGGCGACGGCATTGACGACATCATGATCGGCGCGCCGCTGGCTGATGCCAATGGGCGGAATTCCGGCGCGGTCTATGTGGTGTACGGCACCACCGAGGGCTTTGCCGCCGACATCGACCTGTCGGCGCTGGACGGCACCGACGGCTTCACCATTGTCGGCAACGCCGATGGCTGGATCGGCTACGACCTTGCCAATCTCGGCGACATCAATGGCGACGGGATCGATGACATTCTGGTCGGCTCGACCTCGAGCCTGCCGTCCGGCACCCACGACATTCCTCCGGAGGGCAATGCCGGCAACCTGGACGGCGCCTATGTCGTGTTCGGCACCGATGAGGGTTTCGACGCGACCTTCGATCTGGGCGACATTGATGGCACCAATGGTTTCCAGCTCGGCGATGTGATGCCCGGCGACAGCACCGGCTTTGCAGTCTCCACCGCCGGCGACCTGAACCATGACGGCATTGCCGACATGATCATCAGCGCCAGTGGTGCCGATCCGAACGGCTCCAATTCCGGCCGCGTCTATGTGGTGTTCGGCAACGCCAACATCTCCAACTCCTATATCAGCCAGAACCTTGCGATCCAGTTGGAAGCCCCGCCGGTTATCGCCGACATGGACGGTGACACCGCGACCTTCACCGAAGGTGACGCTTTCACCCTGCTCGACACCGGCACGGCCGTCTCGATCACGGATGCGGAAAGCACCGACTTCGATGGTGGCGTGCTCGACATCCAGTATGCGTCCGGCCAGGAATCCGAGGACGGTCTGATTGTCGATACGTCCGGTACGGTTGCCCTGTCGGCTGGCCAGACCGCCGGCAGCGAAGTGTCCATCAGCGGCACGGTCATCGGTACGATTGTGTCCGGCGAGACCGGCGCGTCGGGCGAAGGCCTGCAATTTGCGCTGAACGCCGATGCTACCCCGGCGCTGGTCCAGAGCCTGCTGGGCGCGATCGGCTACACCAACTCGGCTGGCGACACGCCGATTGCCGGCGACCGCACCTTTACCATCACACTCGACGATGGCGACGGCGCCGATACCGAGATCTCGACCACGGTCTCCGTGGTTGCCGTGGACACCGCTCCGGTCATCGAAACGACGCCGGCCGCGCAGTCCTTCGCCGTCAACTCCACCGACAACTCGATCACGGGCCTGTCCGTCAGCGACGTCGACAGCGACACCGTGACGGTCACGCTGACCGTGGAAGGCACGCTCACCCTGGCTCAGACCACCGGCCTCTCCTTCGACGCCGGCGCCGATGGCTCCTCGACCATGACCATCTCCGGCTCGGTTGCCGATGTGAACGCCGCCATCGCGACGCTCACCTACACCCCGGCGACCGACGACCGTGACGGCGACACACTGTCTGTTTCCGTCACCGACGGCACCACACCGCTTGCCGACACCGTCTCCATCGCTCTGACCAACACCGATCCGGTGGCCCAGGACGATGCCGTGTCTGCTGAGGAGGACGGCCCAGCGCTGATGGGCGATGTGTTCGCCGAGAATGGTAGCGGTGCCGACAGCGATGCCAATGGCGATACGCTAACCGTCACCGAAGTGAACGGCGAAAGCGGTGATGTGGGCTCGCAGATCGCACTCGCCTCCGGCGCGCTGCTCACGCTGAACTCCGACGGCACCTTCATCTATGACCCGAACGGCCAGTTCGAGGATCTCGACGAGACCGAAACCACCACCGACAGCTTCACCTACACTGTGGATGACGGCTTCGGCGGCACGAGCACGGCTACGGCCACGGTGACCATCAATGGGGCCAATGACGCCCCCATCGTCACCACGCCGGAGGACCAGTCCTTCGCTGTGAACTCCAGCGGCCACACGCTGACCGGCTTCTCTGTCTCTGATGTGGATGATGGTCAGGTCACGGTCACGCTGACGGCGGAAGGGGCGATGACGCTCGCCGACACCCGGGGGCTCACCTTCACAACCGGTGACGGCACTGATGACACGACGATGACCTTCATGGGCAGCCTGACCAAGGTTAACGCAGCCATCTCTTCGATCGGCTACACCTCGGCGACGGATGACCGCGATGGCGACACGATCCAGATCGATGTCAATGATGGTGTCGACACGACGACCGAAACCGTCGCCGTCGCCCTCACCAACACCGACCCGGTGGCCAATGACGATGCGGTCTCTGTCGACGAAACCGGCACGCTGACCGGCGATGTCTTTGCCGACAATGGCAGCAGCGCGGACAGCGATGCCAATAATGACACGCTGACGGTCAGCCATGTGAACACTCTCGACAGCAATGTCGACACCCAGATCACGCTGACTTCGGGCGCGCTGCTGACGCTGAACTCGGATGGCACTTTCGCCTATGATCCGAATGGCGCCTTCGACACGCTGGCGGCCGGCGAGACCGACACGGACACCTTCACCTATACGGTTTCGGACGGCTTTGGCGGCTCGGATACCGCCACCGTCACACTGACCATTACCGGTGAGAACGAAGCCCCGGTCGCGCAGGACGATGCGTTGAACGTGGATGAACGTGACATGCTGGCCGGCGATGTCCTGGCCGACAATGGCAATGGCGTGGACAGCGATCCGAATGGCGATACGCTGACCATCACGCATGTCAATGGTGTGGAGATTGTTTCCGGCGCGACCATTACGCTGGCCTCCGGCGCACTGCTCACCATGAACGATGATGGCACGTTCAGCTACGACCCGAACGATGCCTTTGGCGGCCTGGCCACGGGCGAGACCGACACCGACAGCTTCACCTACACGATCAGCGATGGTCTTGACGGCACGGACAGTGCCACGGCGACCATCACGATCAATGGCGAGAACGAAGCGCCTGTCGCCCAGGATGATGCGGCCACGGTTGCCGAATCCGGCGCGGTCAGCGGCGATGTCCTGGCTGACAATGGCAACGGGATCGACGAGGATGCCAATGGCGACACGCTGACGGTGAGCGAAGTGAATGGTGTCGACACGAATGTCGGCACGCAGATCACGCTGACCTCCGGCGCCCTCCTGACCGTCAACGCCAACGGCACGTTCGACTATGATCCGAATGGCGCTTTCGATGGCTTGGCTCAGGACGAGAGGGACACCGACAGCTTCAACTACACAATCGACGATGGGCTTGGCGGTACCGATATCGCCACCGCGACCATCACCATCACAGGTGAGAACGACCTGCCGGTCGCCCAGGACGACGCCTTCACCCTCTCCGAGGATGGCCCGGCCCTTGCCGGCGATGTCCTGGCCGACAATGGCAGTGGCGTGGACAGCGATCCGAACGGCGACACGCTGACCATCACCCATGTCAACGGTGTGGAGATCGTCTCCGGTGCGACGATCACGCTGGCGTCCGGCGCGCTGCTCACCATGAATGATGACGGCACGTTCGAGTATGATCCGAACGGCGTGTTCGACAGCCTGCCGGACGGTGCGAATGGCGCCGACAGTTTCACCTACACGATGGATGACGGCCTCGGCGGCACCGATACGGCCACGGCAAACATCACCGTGACCGGCGCGAATGACGCCCCGCAGGACACGGTGCCCGGCTCGCAGACCTTCCTGGCCAACAGCACCGGCAATGCGATCACCGGCATCAGTGTCTCTGATCCGGACGATACTCAGCTCCTGGTGACGCTGTCCGTGGAAGGCCGCCTGACCCTTGGCCAGACCACCGGCCTGACCTTCACGCTCGGCGATGGCACCAATGACTCGGCCATGGCCTTCTCCGGTAGCCAGGCTGCTATCAACGCCGCCCTGGCGGGGCTCACCTACACTCCGGCGAATGGTGACCGCGATGGCGACACGCTCTCGCTGGGAGCCTATGATGGCGATGAGACGACGACGCAGACCGTCGCGATCACGCTGGAAAATGCCGGCCCTGTGGCTGGCGACGATGCCTATGCGGCCGACGATGATGCCGCCACGATCACCGGCAATATCATCACCGGTCCGGGCGCGGACAGCGATGCCAACAATGACACGCTGACCGTCACGGAAGTGAACGGCCAGTCGGCCAATGTCGGGTCGATCATCACGCTCGCTTCGGGGGCGGAACTGACGGTCAATTCCGACGGCTCCTTCACCTTCAACCTGAACGGGGCCTATGAGAGCCTCCCGGAAGGGTTCCAGGCGGTCGAAACCATCACCTACACGGTGGAAGACGGGTTCGGCGGCAGCGACACGGCGACCCTCGACTTCACCATCAATGGCACCCAGGCCGGCGATGATGTCGGTACGCTGACGGGCGCAGATGAGGTCTTCTATGGCGGTGTGGGCAATGACACGCTCGACGGTGCCGGCGGTCATGACACGCTCTATGGCGGCGATGGCAATGACGACCTCACAGGGTCGGCGGGCAATGACATCCTCTATGGCGATGATGGCGATGACTTCCTTGGCGGCGGCGGCGGTGACGACGAAGCCTATGGTGGGGCAGGCAATGACACGTTGCGCGGCGCGGTTGGTAATGATCGCCTGATCGGCCAGGCCGGCGATGACCTGATCTATGGCGACGATGGCGATGATTTCCTCGGCGGTGGCAACGGCAACGACCTGATCTACGGCGGCAATGGCAATGATACCATTCAGGGGTCCGGCGGGGATGACCGTCTGATCGGCCAGAACGGAAGCGACACTCTCTATGGTGCTGACGGGAACGACTATATCCGTGGGTCGGCTGATAATGACATCCTCAACGGTGATGCCGGGGATGATGAATTGCGCGGCGATGGCGGTGATGACCAGCTCTTTGGTGGTAATGGCAACGACTTCCTCTTCGGGGGCACTGGCAACGATGATCTGCAAGGCGCCGACGGTGATGATCAGCTCTACGGATTTGTCGGTGACGACCAGATCCTGGGTGGGCTTGGAAACGACTTCGTCGGTGCCGGCTCGGGCAACGATCTGGTCCATGGCGAGGATGGAAACGATGAGATCCATGGCGCGGACGGCAATGACATGCTGTTCGGTGACGCCGGCGACGATTTCATCGAGGGCAATGACGGCGACGACATAGTTGGCGGCGGTACCGGTAATGACATGTTGTTCGGTGATGCCGGTGCAGACGACCTGCAGGGCGGCGAAGGCGACGACCTGCTGGGCGGCGGCTCCGGAAACGATACGCTGCAGGGTGGTGATGGCAATGACGATCTGCGTGGCGGCGGCGGTGATGATGTGCTGGCCGGCCAGGCGGGCGACGATCTTATCACCGGTGCGTCGGGTGTGGACACTTTCGTTTTCGCCTTCGGCGAGCCGGGCTCAGACATCGTCTTTGACTTCGCGGCGGGAGAAACTGTCCAGCTCGACGGCTTCGGCTATGCCAATGTCGGCGAGGCGGCGGCTGATTTCAGCCAGGCCGGAACCGATGTCGTCTTCGTGAAGGGCAACCAGACCGTCACCTTCAAGCATGCCGATCTCGCCGATGTGGTGGCGGGTATCGAGCTTGACGGCGGTTCCACTGCGCGCGTCGGCCCGTCCGGAGGCGAGGCTGGCTCAGGTGAGTATTTCGAGTTCACCAAGGTAATGCCGACCTCATCTGACAATATGACCGACACCGACCTTCTGGAACTTGGCGACAAGCCTGCCTTCCACGACTTGGATACACACTACACTGTCTTCCATGACGGCCTGCCGGTGGACGAGCTTGCCTTCATCAGCCAGTTCGACGTAACCGGCGACGTGGACGGTTTCGACTTCTGATCGGCTGCGACCGGAAAAAATCAGCCGCGGTTCGGACATCGAACCGCGGCTGTTGCATGTCTGAGCGGACGTGCGGCGTGCGTCTAGCGCATGGACCTCTGATAGAAATCCCGTATCGGCAAAGCCATGGCTTCCTCGACACGCTCGGCAGGGACGCCGATATTATAGACTGGCATGGTCGGATCGCCTTGCCAGCGCTCGGGACCGAACGGGTCCCTGAAGATATCGAACAGGCGATATCCGATCGATTCAAACAGCGCGAAGAACTCGTCACGCGTATAGCCGGCAATCTGGGCAGCCTGCTCGCGGGCATTCTCGAAGGCGAGCATGGGCCGGTCACGGCGCAGCAGGTTCTGCGCGCCCTTCAGTGCGGCAAACTCGTTCAGTTCCAGATCAAGCTTGGCAAAGCGTGTGCCCTCGATCAGGTGAGCCAGGTCATCCAGGCAGATCACGGGCGTGAAGAAGCGCGTGATATTCTCCTCGCGGGTATTGGGCGGGCGGTGGCGCTCGAACAGGGAGGACCAGCCATCCATGTCCCGGCGAAAGAAGAACTCCGCCACGGCGTGACTGTCACCGAGCGCCGAGACGACCAGCTTGATCTGGCGCAGATGATGGCGCCGGGCCTGGGTATCGATCATGTCGGCGAGCGCCGGGATCGGTTCGATGGCCAGGACGCGGCCTTCCGGGCCGACAATATTGGCAAGCTGATAGGTATGGTGACCCCGATTGGCGCCGGCATCGATAACCTGGTCGCCAGCCCCGCACCAGGTCGTATAGAGACAGGTGATGATGTCCTCGAACAGGCGACCATCCGACCGGTGCGCATCTATGAAGCCGAGTTTTTCCTCGGCGGTGAATCCGGCTGTCATGAATAGTATCCTCGATATGACTTGCCCCAACCAGCCATGGGGCGGGGGAGATCAGTTGGTGTTCTAGCCCAGCGTTTCGGTTTCGTAGCCAAAGAACTTGAAGACCGGCTCATAGCGCCGTTCCAGGCTGTTCTTGGCCTGGTCATTGAGATGCGTCTTGTAGTTGCCCGGGCTGACCTGGCGGATATGCGCATCGGGACGTTCGGCATCAGGCCGGATATCGTGGCGATCCGCAATCTCGTTCAGCACGGACGGATCGACATTGAGACCACAGGCTGCCGCAATATCGGCGATCCATTCGCGTTTCTTGAAGATGACATCCTCATAGCGATAGACGCGGCACGACGGATCGGACGAGATCAGCCGTGAGAAGGCGCGCATATTGTTGAGCACGAAGTCGCAGCGCCCGGAGCGCACGAAGGTGTTGATGTCGAGTTCATTGGCCTGCTGGCGCTGGGCCAGAAGTTTGTCCCGAACATCGCCACTATCGGGGATGGTGTGGCTCTTGGTGACGGAGAAATAATAGGACACGGCAATGTCGCGCGGGTCGCGTACCAGCAGGAACTTGGTCGATTCGCGGAAACGGCGGACATAGGGCAGGAGCCAGATTGTCCGGAAACCTGAGAACATGAAACCCGGCTTCTCCAGGGCCATGGTCAGCTCCAGCGGGCAGTCCACAAGCGAGACCCCTCTCGAGAACAATTCCGATTCCAGCGCGAAATTGGGCTTTCCGACTGCGGCGGCAAGCTCCTCTACGAGATTGTAGAAGAGCACGCTGCCCGATTTGTGCAGGGCCAGAAAATACTGGGAATCCGGGAACGGCGAAGCCGGGAACTCGAATTCGAGGTCCGTCCCTTTCAGCGATGTCGTTCTGATCGTGTCCAAATCTCTACTCCACAGACAATAGGGGCTGTCAAACGGGTCTGGGCCGCAGCAGGCGCCCCAAGTCAAGGTCTATCTCTGTTGTCTCGTGCTCAATGGCCGGATGGTCCGCCAGACGCGCCGGGCTGCCTTGTAGGACAGCGATTCCTCCGGCAGGCCCTTGGCCATCTGGCCGGCAATTTCCGCCATCCGGTTGCGCGGTGGATGGTGGGCGCCGGAACCGTTATCCGAACCGACCTTGGCGGCGATACGCAAGTCATAACCGAGCGCGGGGGCATAAAAATCGTGTATGCCGTCTCCGGCGCCGTACATGCAGGCAATTTCATACCATTCGCTTTGACACCGCGCGAAACGGCCTGAGGACATGCCGCCTTCGAAATACAGGGCCACCGTTTCCATGCAGTGGCGGAAGCGAGCCCCCTTCGCGCGCATACGGAACATGAATTCATGGTCTGCTGCGATCTGGAAGCGCAGGTCATAGCGGTGTTCCCGCAAAAGTTTTGTGCGTGTGAAGGTCGCCTGATGGGCAGGGATGCCCGACAGCCATTTGCCGTTGATGTATCCCTTCTGGAGCAGGTCCCAGGTTTTCTCGAAATCGGGGGCGGCGTGGTGTAGCTGGGAGCCGTCCTTGCGGATCCAGACATGGTCGCCATAGAGAAAGTCGTCTTCGGGCTGGGCAGCGGCCATCACCCGCTCAAGTGTGTCCTTGGCATAGAGCAGGTCGCCGGCATTGAGAAAGTAGACATATTCGCCACGGGCGATCTCGGCGCCATGCACCATGGCATCATAGGGCCCTTCATCGGGCTGGGAGACGAACTCGTCGATGACATTGGCGAACTGGCCGACGCATTCGAGCATGTCTTCCGAACTCATGCCGTCCAGAACCAGGCATTCGAAATTGTCATAGGTCTGGCAGGCAAGGCTCGACAGGGTCTTGCGGAGGCCCGGAACATCGTCGCGCACGACCGTGACAACCGAAAGCTTCGGCTTGGCCAGGCGGTCGGTCCGGCAGTGATAGCGCGGGATATGCTGCTCATCGGTCGTGCTCTTCGGCGGCGCGATCCTGGGCCGGCCGATGAGCCGGGGGAATTCCTCACGCTGGATCATCTGGTCCAGATGGCTTGAATAGTCGCGCCGGCGGGCAGGCGGGCGCGACAGGCTGAACAATCGGTCGACAAGCCTTGTCCGGTCATGCGTCCAGCGTTCGAAACCGCGTTCCACACTTTCGCGGGCCTTGCGGCCAAGTTGTTGCAGCTCGCCCTGCATCAGGCGCGGCAGCTTGCTTTCGGAGCCCGCATCGAACAGGAGGCCGTTCTCGCCATGAAAGATGTATTCGTTCATGGTCGGGGTATCGGAGGAGACCGGACACAGCCCCATCGCCATGGCTTCGAGGAAGGAAAACCCGATGCCCTCGAAATAGCGCGGCGAGAGATAGAAATCGCACTGGGCAATGGCGTGGCGCAGATCGGATTTTTCCGGGAACCAGGACGAGACGTCTAACGCGTAGCGCTGGATCTCGGCCGATTTCGGCTTTTCGAAGTCTGTCTTGCTGTCATCGTCGATCGCGAGGTGCAGTTGCGCCGACCTGGCCCCGATCGCATCGAGAACCGCACGGGCATCCGTCCATGATATCCCGTCCCAGGGCCGGCGCAGCCAGATGAAGCCGCGCGGGCCTTCGCTCTCGCGGGCAACCGTGCTGCAATCGACGAAATCGGCAGGGTCGGGAAAATACTGGAAATAGTTCGAATCCACATTGTCCTGCTGCAGCATGTTGTGCATCTCGCGGCAAAACGAGACCACGCGCACCATGCTGATCGCTTTCCAGAAGTCCGGGCGGTGCAGGCGTGCGGCATCGTACATCGGAATGGCCAGCACCCGCTTGCGTGCGCGCAGCAGGGGCGGGGCGAGATACTCGGTCTGCCACAGGAAGATGGCATCGTGATTGCCGTCGAGCAGCTCTTCCATGCAGGTCGACTTGTTCGTGTAGAAAAAGTCGTCATAGAACAGCTCGACGTCGATGCCGGCCTCGGCAATCAGGTCGAGGAAGAAATCGGCCGATCGAGTCTTCTTGTGATAGGGGTGGCCTACGAAGGCGATTCTCAATGTCGCTCACTCCACTCCAACGGCCCGCATTGCTGCAGAAATCCCACACCCCCGGTCCCCGGTCGGTCAAGGCAGACCTGTCAAAGACCCGTTTGCAAGACCAATATTCATCCCTAACCATGACCGCCGGTTTAGGTAAACGGCAAGCACTGAAATTCGTCGGCTCTCACATGTATGAAGTGTTGACGTGCTGCAAGAGGTGTCTCATGACGCGTGTCGATTGTGCGCCTGTTGAGAGGCATATTTCGAATCACACTTCGGCTCCGGGTACAGGCAAGTGGGCCGGCCTGATCTGGATCTGTCGGTGAGGAGCTGCGTATGAAAATTCTCGTTGTTTCCCCGCTTGCTTCCCATCAGCCCACGGGCGGGGCAAAGCGCCGGATCTACAATCTGCTCGGTCACCTGCAGCGCAACGGACACGAAATTCACTTTGTCTATACCTGTCATGAAGCGGGCGACCATGAGGGCGCGGCGCGCCAGATGTCGGCCGACTGGGACAGTGTGCATGTCATCCCGTTCACCGGCACATATGTGAAATCCATGGGTGAGGATTTCGGTGTCGATGACTGGATCGAACCGGGGTCGGGCGAGCGGGTTGCCCAGCTCTGCGAGGAGATAGAGCCCGATCTCGTGCTCGTCCAGTATGTCTTCCAGTCCTATTATTGCGACTTCATTCCCGACCATATTCCCACCGTCATCGACACGCATGACAAGCTCTCGCGGCGCCACATTTTTGAGCAGGCGGGCATAGATCCAGGCTTTTTCTACACCACCGAGGAAGAAGAGCTTCGCGGCCTCGCCCGCGCCGACCTGGTGCTTGCGATCCAGGACAATGAGGCGGGCTATTTCGAGCGCGCGGGCAAGCCGGTCGTGGTTGTCGGCCATATCGCGGAAGCCTGTTTCGACGATCGCCGCTTCAATTCCATGTCGAAGATCGGCATCGTGGCGGCCTATAACAAGTTCAACCTGCGGGCGATCGAGGATGCGCTGCCGCCGGTGCTTGAACGGCTTGACGAGATCAATGCAAATTGCGAGATCCACCTGGCCGGGAATATCGCCCATGGCGTCACGCTCGAACACCCCAAGCTGATCAAGCGCGGCTTTGTCGAGAGCGTCGCCGGCTTCTATGCGGAAATGGACCTGATCCTCAACCCGACGCTGGACGGTACGGGGCTGAAGATCAAGACGATCGAGGCGATGGCCTATGGCCTGCCGCTGATCTCGACCATGGTAGGCTTTGATGGCCTTGTGCCGCGCACGCCCTTCCATGCCGCTGAGGATGGCGATGCGCTGGCCGACCTCATCGAGGATGCCTTCCGCTACCAGTTCGGCACGCTGACAAAACTCGCCAATTTCTCGCGCGCCATCTTCACCGAGTACCAGCACAATCTGCGCTATAATATCGCCTCGATCTTCTCGCCGCGGCTGAAGGAGCTGGCCGGAGATGTCGACGGGCTCCGGCAGTATGTTGCCGACACCACCTTCCTGATCGGCACGCCCGATGCGCCGAACTATCAGCGTCTGCGCGATATCACCACGCCGCAGCGCAACTACCGCCTTGCGCACGTCGTCAACCCGGTTGATCTGGGTGCGAATTCCGACCTTTATATCGCCCAGCCGGTAACCTTCGAATCCATGCGCCGGGCCAAGGCACTGGCGAGCGATGTGGTGGATGTCGATCTCCTGGCGGTCGGCTATTCCGAGGATGATGGCGCGATGCCGCAGCGGGGCTTCAAGGTCCTGCCGGAGTTGGAACGCAGCGTGCTCGACGTGCAGCATTTCGACATTCCGCGGAAACTGCCGCTGCTGGGGGATCTCCTGGCGGCCGGTTTCGAGGGTTCCGATGCCGACTATCTGGTCTTCACCAATGTCGATATCGCGCTCACGCCGCAATTCTATGTTCGCGTCGCCGAGCTGATCGATGCCGGCCATGACGCCATCATCATCAATCGCCGAACGATCTCGAAACAGCATTCGAGCGTCAACGAACTCGCGGCGATGTATGCCGAGTATGGCAAGGACCATCCCGGCTATGATTGCTTCGTGATCAAGCGGGAACTCTACGAGCAGTTCAATCTCGGCAATATCTGTGTCGGCGTGCACATGATCGGTCGTGTCCTGCTTTGGAACCTCAAGGCCTTTGCCAAGAACCTGCTGATCGAGACGAAAGAGCACCTCACCTTCCATATCGGCGACGATGTGCCGAGCAAGGATGCCCGCCTGCTCGATTATATCCGCCACAATGTCAGCGAGGCACTGGCCATCCTCGGCGATCTGGAAAAGCGGGCCGGTCTGCTCACGCGTCTGCAGGATGAAGGCGCGCGCAAGCTGCTGACGATGAATTTCGGCCCGACCATGTTCAAGGAGTTCCAGGGCAACAAGATCCGCCCGGCCCTGGCGCGGCCGATCATGATCCATGCCCTGTTCCGCGCCGGCTCGACCTATCTCTGGCGCAAGATGCGCCGGCTGAAACATGTGAAGGCCTATTACGAACCGCTGCACGAGGACCTGGCCCTGTTCCGGCCGAAATCCATGGAGATGCTGCAGCGCCGCCACAAGGCTTCCACCTTCCACAAGCTCGATGTCGACGAGTGGTTGTTCAAGGAGTTCGAAACCATTCTGGCCAGCGATCCCGAGGGGCGTGTGACCGGGTATGATCGCCGCTTTGCCTATGATGAGTTCACCGAGCCGGAAGACAGTGATGCCCTGGCCGGCTATATCGACACTCTCCTGAACGAGCAGGATGTGAAAACGCCGATCCTGCAGTTCAACCGCTCGTCCATGCGCCAGAACTGGTTCCGCCGGCGCTATCCGGACGCCTTGCATATCTATATGCACCGTTCGGCGCGCGGGCAGTGGGGCTCGTATGCCGGCTTCGTCAATCGTGGCCGGATGGGCTTTGTCCGCAACACGGTCATGCTCGCCGGCAAGTCGATGCACAAGCCGAGCTTTGCCCCGCTCAACAAGCTCGTGCCTCTCGTCCGCACCGACAACACCGCGCAGATGCACCAGATCTATGACGCGGTTTATGACTGCTATTCCTTCGAGGAACTCTACACGGTCTTCTATTATGTCTGGCTGATGTCGTCGCTGATGGGCGCGATGAATGCCGACATCTATCTCGATACCGAACGCCTGAGCGTCGACCGGCTCTACCAGCTCGAAACCGAATTCGAGCTGATGTGCGCGAATATCGTGATCGATCTCTCCGATGCGCGGATCCCGACCTATGATCCCGATACGCTGGGCCTCAGTCCGGCGACGATGGACGCGATCGAAACCCGCGTGCATGGCGTGCTGGCCCAGTCCGGCTGGAAGCTGCCACTCGATCGCCTACGGGCCTGCGGTCTGGTCTCACTGGCAGACCGGCTGGAACAGGCCGCCCAGACCCCGGTCGAGCTTGCCGACCCGGTTGACCTTGAGCGCCGCCGCACGGACATGCAAAAGGTCGTACTGGACGAGATTCAGAGCCTCGAGACCAAGACCTGGGCACCGCGCGAGAATCCAAATCCGATCGACTGCCGCCCGCGGACTCTGATCCCCGTGGGAGGAGGGCGTTCGATCGAATACAATACCCTGCTTGCCACGGGTGGACGGGGCGTGCGCGATCTTCTCTTGGAAGGATGGCATGCCCCCGAGCCCAGGCGTGTGCTGTCCTCAGATAGCCATGCGGTAATCGAGTGTGAGCTTGCCGCCTGCGAGGGCGCGTCTTTGAGTATACGGCTCGCAGCGTCCTGCGAGACACGCCAAAGCGCGCCGGTCCGCCTTCTGCTCGACGATGTCGAGCTAGTCGAGACCCATCTCGGGCCTCAGTCCCAGCACCTGGAATGCCCTGTTCCCCAAGAGCTTTTGAGCGTTTCCGGCCGTCACCGTCTGGAGATTGAATGCCCGGTCGAGGACACGGCTGACGGTCCGGTCGGTGTGATCATGGAGTCCCTGGAATTCGTGGCGGCTTCGAAGATGAAGCCCAAGGTCAAGGAACGCCAGGCTCCCAAGCCGGGCCTGCTCCTGAACGATGTGTTCCCCGTCTCGGGTGAGACCCGGCCGGCTCTCTCCTATGGCTGGGACGCGATCGAAGGGCGCTATGTCTGGTCGAACAGCTTCATCGCTGCTGTCCAGTTCAGTTTCCACCACAAGCAACCCCCTTCATGGATTGCCCTGGACCTCGCCACCCTGAACGAATTGTCCAATGATAATGACATGTTCATGGTGCGCCTCAACGGGCAGCTGATCTATCATGGGCAACTCTGGCCGCAGATGCACCGCATCGCCATCAAGGGTGTAGACAAGCAACTCAAGGCCGGGGAGCTCAACGAGATCACGCTGGAAAGCCGGCAGCTTTACATGCCCGAGAATGATCATCGCCAGCTAGGCTTGCGGCTGCGCAATATCGGCGTAACCAAGATCATCAAGCCGCCCAAGGATGCCGTGCTGGAGCCATGCCCCTCGATTGAGGGGCTGGAAATCGTGGCCTGGAACCTTGAAGGCGGCCGACCGGCTCAGACGCCAGCCGCACCGCGGGCCGAGGCGACTGAAACGCCGCCGGCATCGCAACAACCGGCTCCTCAAGCGGAAGCTCCGATGGCCGCGCCAATGCTGGTGCCGCGGGCCGAGCCTGTCCAGCCTGAGCCAGCTGAAGCTGAACATGCGGCTGCCATAATGCCCGGCCAGCGCCTGAGCGCGGCCGATGATATCATCAAGCTGCGCTCTGGCTGGAGCTATCGCGAAGGTGAACATGTCTGGGCTGTAGAGCGTCGGGCCTTCCTTGCATTTGACGTGAACGGAAGCCTTGAAGGCGTACAGCGCCTGCGTCTCGGGCTCGTCGTGCCGGAAAACCATGAACGCCTGCTGCTGGCGCGGCTCAATGGCCGCGATCTTGGCACCATTCACTGCACTGGCGATTTTCAGGAACACGAACTGGCGCTGACCGAACAACCCATTCTGCCAAACGAAGAGAACAGTCTCGAAATTGAAGCAGTGGATACGGCCGATGATGTGGTCGATGCCGGCGGGCGCCCGCTCGTCTTTTGCTTCAGGAGCCTGTCGTTTGAGGCGTGAGGAATTTCCCCTGCGGCGTTGCGCTGGCTGGGCCTGTAATCCCGGCTTGCCGGCGGCCGAACCTCCCAATCTACTGGACCAAGACCTATTCGGAGTATTGAAGACATGAGCAAGAAGACGGCCCTCATCACTGGTGTCACCGGCCAGGACGGCTCCTATCTCACGCGCCTCCTTCTGGAAAAGGGCTATGAGGTGCATGGCGTGAAGCGGCGCTCCTCCTCTTTCAACACGGCGCGGATCGACGATATCTATCTCGATTTCCATGATGAGGATGCCAATCTCTTCCTTCACTATGGCGACCTGACCGATTCCACGAACATCATCCGTCTCGTCCAGGAAACCCGTCCGACCGAGATCTACAATCTCGGCGCTCAGTCGCATGTTCAGGTCAGTTTCGAGACGCCGGAATACACTGCAAACTCCGATGCTGTCGGCGCGCTGCGCGTGCTTGAGGCGATCCGTATCCTGAAGATGGAAGATACCTGCCGCTTCTACCAGGCCTCGACCTCCGAGCTTTACGGCAAGGTCCAGGAAACCCCCCAGACCGAGACCACCCCCTTCTATCCGCGCAGCCCGTATGGCGCGGCCAAGCTCTATGCCTACTGGATCACGGTGAACTATCGCGAGGCCTATGGCATGCACGCCTCCAACGGCATCCTGTTCAACCATGAAAGCCCTGTGCGCGGCGAGACCTTCGTGACCCGCAAGATTACGCGCGCTGTCGCCGCGATCACGCATGGCATGCAGGACACGCTGTTCCTCGGCAATCTCGACGCCCAGCGCGACTGGGGCCATGCCAGGGATTATGTCGAGGGCATGTGGCGCATCCTTCAGCAGGATGTGGCCGATGATTATGTGCTCGGCACCGGCGAGATGCATTCGGTGCGCGAGTTTGTCGAACGCGCCTTTGCGCTCACCGGCGTAACCGTGGAGTGGGAAGGCGAAGGCGTCGACGAGGTCGGCCGCGATGCCAAGACGGGCAAGGAACTGGTGAAGGTCGATCCGGTCTATTTCCGCCCCACCGAGGTCGATCTCCTGCTGTCAGATCCGAAGAAGGCGCGCGAAAAGCTCGGCTGGACCGCGACCACCTCCTTCGAGGAACTGGTCCGTGACATGGTCGAGGGCGACATGGTGATCATGGAAGCGGAAAAGAAACGCCGGAGCTAGTAGAGGAGCGGGTTTCGCCTGTCTTTGTATCCTGGAGGTTTTGACCTCTATTGAAATCTGCGGATGCTGGCGGTGTAGGAATTGAACTCGGTGCAGTCGAGTAAGGAGTTACGAGCCATGAATATGCCATTCCGCTTTCCGAGCGAACGAATTGTCGAGTTCGATGTTCCCGCTGCCGGCACCAACGGGCCGAGCAGCTATCTGATCGGGATCAAGAAGGGCGGAAGCACCCTGCTGGCCCATGTCATGCGGGATCTGGCGCCCTATACGGACAGGACAATCTTCGAATTCTCGAAAGCGGCTTTCTCCGGCGGTCTGGCGCCGAGTTCGTCCATTGAGGATATCAGGGGGGCTCTCCGTCAGAACGGTTATGTCTACGGCGTTTTCCGCTGGCTGCCCGAAAATGATCTATTGAAGCTGTCCATGCTCGAGCCGGGAGAGGGCAAGCGGTCCGCGCGAATCCTCACCCTGATTCGGGATCCGAGGGACGTCATGGTGTCGCTCTACTTCTCCGATGCCAAGAGCCATGCCCTGCGCAATGAGGGTACTGCCAAGGAACACCAGCTCCAACGCATGAAGGAGATCAGCCAGATCGAGCTGGATGAGTATGTGGTTTCCAAAACATCCATGATTTTAAGGCACTACCTGCGCACAACACAGGTGCTTGCTCTGGATAACAATACTCTTCTGCGCTATGAGGATATCATTTACGACAAGACTGCGCTGGTCCGTGCCGTGGCCGAGACGATGTATTGTGATGTCGATGCGGCGACAATTGAGGCCATCGCCAGCAAGAATGACAAGATGCCTGAAAGCGAGCGCGAATCCGCGCATGTCAGGCAGGTTCACCCCGGCAACTATCTCAAGAAACTCAGGCCGGAGACAGTCGATTTCCTGAACGACAGGTTCAGGGTGATCCTCAACTCCTTCAATTATGAGATTGTGTGAGGCAGGTCGGTAGAGACTGGCCTCCGAAAACAACACAGGCAGGGCAAGATGGCGAGCAATGTAATCTATCCGCTTGAGGGCAAGCGCATCTATGTGGCCGGCCATCGCGGCATGGTCGGTTCGGCCATTGTGCGGCGCCTGGCACGTGAAAATCCCGGCGAGATCTACACCGCGACCCGCCAGGAGGTGGACCTGACAAACCAGGCGGCGACCACGGCCTGGATGGAGAAGATCCGGCCCGAAGCCGTGTTCATTCCGGCCGCCAAGGTCGGCGGCATCTATGCCAATGACACCTATCCGGCTGAATTTCTCTATGACAATCTGATGATTGCCTCCAACCTCATCCATGCCGCACATGGGGTTGGAGTCGAGAAGCTCATATTCCTTGGCTCCTCCTGCATCTATCCGAAATTCGCCGAGCAGCCGATCCAGGAAGACAGCCTGCTCACCGGCGCGCTGGAGCCGACCAATGAATGGTACGCGATCGCCAAGATTGCCGGCATCAAGCTGTGTCAGGCCTATCGCAAGCAGTATGGCGACGATTTCATTTCCGGCATGCCGACCAATCTCTATGGCCCCGGCGACAATTTCCACCCCGAGAACAGCCATGTCATTCCCGGCCTGATCGGCAAGGCCCACCGCGCCAGGGTCGCGGGCGAGAGGGGTCTTGAAATCTGGGGCACGGGCACGCCGCGCCGCGAATTCCTGCATGTCGATGACTGCGCTGATGCCATCGTCTTCCTGATGAAGACCTATTCCGAGGCCGGCCATGTCAATGTCGGCTCGGGCGAGGATCTTACCATCGCCTCGCTGGCGCAGGAGATCATGCAGGTGGTCGGACTTGAAGGCGAGCTGCGCCATGATACCTCCAAGCCCGACGGCACGCCGCGCAAGCTGATGGCGGCTGACCGTCTGCGAGCCATGGGCTGGTCGCCGAAAATCGGCCTGCGAGAGGGGCTGGAAGACGCCTATGGCTGGTATCTGGAGCATGTCGCGGACAAGGCTGCGTGACCCGCTTTGCGATTTCGGTGCCGGTCGGCGCCTGGCATCCGCTCCTGCCGGACACACTGAAGAGCCTGCTTGTCCAGGATGTGGATATCAGTATCGCACTCCTTGATGCGTCGGGTGATGCGCGGGTAAGGGAACTTGCCGGGGCCCATCGCGACAGGCTTGCCTATGTGCACCACGGGCCGGATGAGGGGCAGTCGGCCGCCATCCTGGAAGGGTGGGCCAATACGGGTGGCGATATCCTGGGCTGGCTGAATGCCGATGATGCCCTGGCGCCAGGAGCTCTTGCGGCAGTGGCGCAGGCTTTCGAAAGCGACCCGAATCTCGATGTCTTCTATGGTAACTCGATCATCTGTGACGAGGTTGGCGATATCACCGGGATCCACTGGTCCGTCGAGCCGCCCAGCGAGATGATCCTGCGGGGGTGCATCATTTCACAGCCGTCCTGTTTCTTTCGCCGCAGGGCACATGATGCCGTTGGCGGTCTGGACACGGATCTTCAGTATACGATGGATTGGGATCTCTGGATCAGGCTCTGGCGCGCCGGGCATCGTTTCGGGTTCACGGAGGCGGTGCTCTCGCGTGTCCTGTGGGGCAGGGACACCAAGACCGGTCAATTCAACCGTGTCCGGCGCGCTGAACTGGAGCGGCTGATCGGCCAGAACCAGCGCTTTATCGACCGCGTGAACAGCCGTGTCGGATATGCCATCCAGTTTCTGCTCGAACAGCCGGTTCTCAAACGGCTCTCGCCTCTGGTTCACCGCCTCCTGGCTGGCGAGCGGGCGCCGGTTTCAGGGCTCGGCGCGCATGGTGAGATCCGCGGCACGGCGCATATTCCGCTGTTTGCATATTCAGAGGCGCCAGTCGGGCGGATCCTCGTTGAATTCCGGGAGGGTTTCGACGGTGCAGTCACCCTGCGGACACGGGCCGGGGAGCTTGAAAAACCGGCTGGCGAGACATGCGCCATGATCAGCCTGGAGCCGCCCCTGCAGCAGGGCGAGATCATCGACCTTGAGCTGCTGGCGCGCCTTGAGGAGGGCGGCGAGGATGCGCCCCGGATGGCGCAAATCCGGTTTCAGCGCTGACCCCGCGTCTAATCCTTCAGGAGGCTCTGGACATATTCGATCGCGCCGGTCGGCCCCGCTTTCTGGATGAAAGTCTCATAATCATCGAGATAGCTTCTCGCCCCGGTGAAGGTGTCGAACAGCTTCATCCAGTGCTGGTTGTTGCGATAAAGATCTTCAGCCTGTGGGCGTGACAGGAAGGTGTTGAAGCTCTGGCCTTCCACCAGATCGACATGGAAGGACTTGGACTCGAAATAGCGTTTGAGGCTCTGGTCGACTGTCGGGCTCTTGTTCTGGGTTTTCACGTCTTCCGGCTCGAACAGTTTCTGGCCGACAAGTGCTTCGAAATCCTGCAGCACATTCCCGGTCTGGTAGAGCAGGTGAACGGGGTATTCCCGCGTGCTCGGGCCGAACTGCCCACCATAGCGGAAGAAGCTATAGGTCTTGGCCAGGTTCGCGCAGTATTTGTTGACCTCGGTCATGTTCGTCGCATTGAAGCTCGTGAAATCGAATACGCCATTCTTGACCGCCTGGTTGATCAGGCTTTCGAGCCAGGAGAACCAGGGACGCAGGGCCATGACGAATTCGATCTCGCTGAACTGGCTGAGCTCGGTCAGAAGCCGGCGAATACGAGGCGCGCGAATATACTCTACTCGTGACAGTGTCTCGTCCGAGACGATCAGCGTCTCGGCTCCGCCGTCGATCACCGACCGGACGAGAGAGACATAATTTGGGATCGACCGGTTCTTGTAGACTTCCGGCCCACGGTCCCAGATTGCATCGCGTCCAAGACCGACCGTGTTCGCAAAGCAGCGGCTCTGCACGGTCGGCTTCTTGAAGAAATGGCAATAGTGAACAGTTCCGGGATCGCTTCGCCAGTAGAGCTGGCTTTGCAGGGTCGTCGTTCCGGTCTTTGGCAGCCCGATGTGGATGAGTATCCGGGCCACTACACCTCCTTGGGCGGCTGGAAGGCCACACCGAACGAGCCGGCCGACGGCTGCTGCGGCGGTTGCTCGGGTTGTTGCGGCGCCTCAGGTGTCGCCATGACCGTGGTATCAGCCTCGTCCGCGGCGCTCTCATTATCGGTGCTGTTCGACGCCTTAGACGCCACCACGATGCGGGGCGGCATGCCCTCGCCGCGCTGTTGCAGGCGGAAACGGCCAAAACGACCCACGCCGACAGACGGTTCGACAAGCAGGGTTTCCGAGATCACATCGAAGGATTGCTCAAGGATATTCCGAACGGTTCCACGCTTCTGACCGGTCCGTTCAGCCACCTGATCACAAAGGGCAGTAAAGTTCATTGGTAACCTCTCTTACATTGCGCGTTCAGCAAATGACTAACCTTGGGCGGTCGCCATGACAAGCGGTCTATCTGCCAGAAAACAGCTGGACAGACATGGCCCGATCCGACCGGGAAGTGGGCCGGCTACGATCTGTGAACCCCTGACCGACTGACCCGGGAAACCCGCACAGATGGACACCACGCCAAACCTCTCCCTGCCATATCTGCAGGCCAACCAGTCCCAGAAACATGTCACGCTCGCCGAAAGCCTGCAGACGCTGGATGCCGTCATTCATATCGCTGTTCCCGATGCGTCGAGCGATACGCCGCCGGCCTCGCCGGCGGAAGGCGAGCGCGCCGTGATCGGGGACAGTCCGACCGGCGACTGGTCCGGGCATGCCGGTGAACTGGCGCAGTATGTGGATGGTGCCTGGCGGTTTCATGTGCCGCAGAGAGGTTGGCTTTGCCATGTCATCTCTTCCGGGCGGATCCTGGTCTTCGATGGCGCATCCTGGCTGGAGCCGACCCTGCCGGACATGACCGCCCTGTTTGGTATCAATGCCACTGCGGATACTACAAACCGCCTGACGGTCTCCTCGCCGGAAACACTGCTGACTCATGAAGGCGACAGTCACAGGCTGACCCTCAACCGGGCCGGCACGGGCGACCATGCCACGCTCGTGCTGAAGACCGATTATGCCACCGATGCCGAGTTCGGGATGGCAGGCACGGACGGTCTTGTCGTCAAGGTTGCCAATGATGCCGGCACGCTCAAGGAGCTCTGGCGCGGGGCGGTCCACCCGACAAGCGGCAGCGCCCAGATCCTGATCGGCACCAGTACGCCGATCGACGACAAGGCGCCGATCGAGATCCATAACTCCGGCATCACCGCCATCTTCAATCGCGAGGCCGCCAGCGGTGGGGTGATGATGGGCTTTCATCACCAGGGCGTGCGCCGGGGCCTGATCAGTGTCGGTGCCGGTGGGAACACCTATATGGATGGCGACCCGGAACTCGTGCTCCGGTCTGAAGGCACCAACAGAATCCACATCAATGCCGACCGTGTGGAGCTTGAAGTGCCGCTCAAGCTCGATGCCGTCCTGTCCGGAGCGCTCCCGGACGCCGCCACTGCCGGTACGGGGGCCTTGCTGTATCTGAGTTCCGGCGGAACGGTCGGCCTAATTTACAGTGACGGATCGGTCTGGCGGCGCGTGGCGGATGATTCCGCGGTCTGAGCGGACTCAGCCAACGCCGCGGCCATTCGATTTTTGGTGCTCGGCAAAGGCTGCATAGGTTTCTGGCACGCTGCCCTTCATGCGGATATGGCCGCTGTCGAGCCAGATGGCCTGGGAGCAGTTCTGTTCAAGCATCTTCGGATTGTGTGAGGCAAAGACCAGGATCGCTGCATTGTCGACCAGTTCCTGCATGCGCTCTGTGGCCTTCTGACGGAAGCGCGCATCGCCAGCACTCAGCCATTCATCCATGAGCAGGATTTCCGGCGTGAAGGCCGTCGCGATGGCAAAGTTCAGGCGCATGCGCATACCTGCCGAATAGGTCCGGAACGGCATGTCGAGAAAGTCGCCAAGTTCGGAGAATTCCGCGATCCAGCCGCGGCGCTCCTCGATTTCCTTGCGGGTCTTTCCGGCGACCAGTCCACGCAGCGTGATATTGCGATGGCCGGTGGCTTCCTGCTGGATGCCGACATTGATGTTCACGAGGCTCGTGGCCGATCCGATCATTGTAACCTGGCCATTGTCAGGTACACGGGTTCCGGAAAGCACCCGCAGCAGCGTCGACTTTCCGGCGCCATTTGCGCCGATCAGGGCCAGCCGGTCTCCGCTGCGAAGATCGAAATTGATGTCGGCAAGCGCGCGATAGCCGATGATCTTGCCGGTCTTGCCCCGGACGAAATTGGGCGCAGCGGCTTCGGCATCGCCGCGAAAGCCGCGAATGGGGAAGGTCACGCCGACAGCCTGTGCGGAGAGTTGGTACATATCAGTCCAGCCAGATCGGGAGTCGGTCGCGGGCAATGCCGCCAATGATCATCATCAAGAGCCATCCTCCGATCGTGATGCCGCCGGCAACATACCAGTGCAGGTCACTGATCGGGTCGCCGATCAGCGGCCCGCGAAAGATCTGCACGAAATGCGTGATTGGATTGAGATCGGCGATCATGCGGCGAACGCCTCCGGTTTCCTCATAGGTCCAGAGAATGGGCGTGGTGAAGAACAGGAGCCGTGTAATGGCGCTGACCAGGTGCTGGAGGTCCCGGAAACGGGCATTCACCAGGCCGAACACATAGTGCACCCAGATCGCATTCAGGAGCAGGAGCACGAATGCACCAAGGGATTCCCAGGCCGCCGATCCCGGCAGAACCCCGGTTTCATACCAGGCATAGACGAACATGCAGCCGCACAGGACGAGATGGATGAGCAGCGGGAGCAATGATCGCGACAGGCTCTTGTAGATGTAGACCGAATAGGGCAGCTGCGCTCCCTGGATCCAGCCCGAGGCGCTGACGAAGACATTGCAGCCATCCCCGATACTCGAGACCACATACTGGTAGACCGCCATGCCAAAGGCGACATAGAGCAGGTCGTGGCCCTGAAGCGCCCGGAAATAGAGCGCAATCGCGACGACAAAGACCAGGAAGGAAACCGCGAACCAGGCAACGCCGAGCAGGCTGCCATGGAAGCGGTTGCGGATTTCCTCGCCGGCAAAGTTGAACCAGATCCGCCAGCGTAGCAGCCCGCCGCCGAGATCCTTCAGCAACGGCCAGACGCCAGCCTCGTTTTTATGGCTGAACACGCGGGGCTTGGGCGGGGCCACAGCCACGACGCCTGTGTCTTGCAATTCACTCATTACGCTACAGGAACCCCGACCCTTGATATTTTGCGGCGCCATGCCGAACCGAAGCAGCTATAGCCGCTTCGCGGGCCGTTCGAAAGGCACTGACCTGCATGAATTCAGGGGACTTGACAGTTGTCAGGCGGTTTTGCGTTCCAGGAGGGCGTCACGGACAATATCTATGGCACCGCGCTCTGCGACCTGGGCCCGGAAGGCGACATGATCATCAATGACATCGGTCGAACCGAGCAATTCGGAGAATCTGGCGATCCAGCCGGCATTCTTGGTGTAGAGCTGCAGGGCATGATCGGATGACAGGAAAGTGCGCCAGTCGCCGCCCTTGGCAAACCGCGTGTCCATGCCCCGCTTGGACAGGTACATGTTGACGCTCTGGGAAATCGGCGGGCTCAGATTTTTCGACTGGAACAGCGAGCGGTCGAAGATCTTGCGGCCCGAAATGCGCTCGAACTGGTCGAGAATGCCTTCCGGCTGACGGACGACATGCACTGGGAACTCCCGGCCGGGCACGCGCTTGTGCGATCCGCCATTGCGGTAGAATTCGTAGACCGAGAGCAGTTTCACCGGGTACATGTTGATCTCGTTGGCGTCGTTGGCGTCGAAATCCTCGATTGAGAAGTGCCCGGTCTTGATCGACTGGTTGATCAGGCTTTCCAGCCAGGAAAACCAGGGGCGCAGACCGAGAACGAACTCAACCTTCGAAAAAGCCTGGAGCCGCTCCATCATTTCGCTGAGCAGCTCGGGCGACAGGTGGTTGATTCGCGAGAGCGTCTCGTCGGAGATGACTGCGAGGGTGCAGCCCGCATCGAAAACCGACTTAACCTTGTCGGCATACTGGACCGGTGTCATCGCGCAGCCGGAATCGTTGCCCAGGCCGATGGCGTTGGCAAAGCAGCGGCTCTGAATGATCGGCCCGTCGAAGAAGTGGCAATAATGCAGGTCGCCCGCAACGCTGCCATTGCGGTAGAGATAGTTCTGCAGGCTGGTGGTTCCGGTCTTGGGCAGACCCACATGGACCAAAATACGCGGCATCTTCAAAGTCTACCCATGCTAAACGCTGAGGCCGAAACTGGCCGGTATGAGCCTGTCAGCCGGATATCGAGCACTGCAAGTTCCAGGCAGGCTTGTTCCAAAATGTTCAGGAATCCTGACTGCCTGTAAAAAACCTATCAGCAAAGCGTTCACAAAACTACTCCTGGTCGCAAGCCGAGCACATTTCTGCACCGGTGCACCCCGCACGCCGCTTTCATCTCTTAAGGTAGGGACTTGAAACCGGAAGTACAGCTTAACCTTTTGATACGTGCACACATCTCATGACGAAACTATGAGCGCCGGTTTCGGATACGGCCGCTAGCGGGAAAACCCGTATTTCGCCATCAGCTCTTCGCGGGTGTAGATTTCCGGCGCCTGGCCTGGCGGTCTGCGCCCGGCGATGCGCTCATAGCGCCCGTCCTTGCGCTTGAAATACCAGGGCAAATCCCGCTGCCCCTGGATTTCGAGCCAGGCCAGATATTCATCCAGTGTGGCAAAGCTGCGCCCGTCCGAATAGGGCAGGCCGGAGATGTCTTCGGGCATGGTTATTTCCGGGGCTCCACTGGGTGCCACATCATGGCCTGGTTCGCTGACAACACCGTTCCCGCCGCAGGCGGTGAGGCAGAGCAGGAGCGTGGCCGGCACACAATTCCTTGGAAGTAACATGAAATTTTCCAGAATACCGCGATTTAATACTCTCTTCATTATCGCCAATCCTGCGCTTCGGTGTATAGCTTAGTCTGCGAATTTAAGGTGGGGTTTGCTATGTGCCAGAATTGTTTCAACCAATTGAATGATGAGAAGCTCGGCTTTCTGGACTTGCCGCAAGTTGTGCATGTCGGAAGCCAGGGCACACCTGTCTTCGAGTTGTTTCCGACGGTCTCCGACACAGGCGGAAGCGAGACCTATCCGGGAGACTTCTCTTTCGATGACTTCTTCCAGGATGCCTTTGCCAAGGTGAGCCAGGCCTTCCTGAATGCGGGGGTTGAAGCCTCGCCGGGCCGGCTGGAGGTTGCGCCGGATATTGATCCCGCCCAGCCTGCCACGGGCGCCCCCTGGACGATGGCGGGCACGCCGGATGCGAGGTTCGGGCCGGGCTTCAATCCCGAAATTGCCGTCGATATTCCCGGTGATATCAGCACGACTGAAAGCTTGGCAATCGGGTCGAGCGTGATTTCCGATGTCGAAGCCGGGTTCGAAGAGGACTGGTTCGAGGTTTCCCTCTCCGGCGGGCAGAGCTACCAGTTCGATCTTACCGGGACCGGCGGCAGCCCGATATCGGATGCCGTACTGTTTTTCTATGACGGGGACGGAAACTACATCACCTATGATGATGACAGCGGCAGTGGCACAGATGCCAGCATCATCTTCACGCCGGGCAGCACGGGAACCTATTATGTTTCCGCTTCCGCCTATGCGGCGGGCGACTATATATTATCCGGCATAACGGTCACGCCGGCGGCGGACACGATAGCCGGCGATCCGTCGACCACCGCAACACTCGCGATTGGCGGCAGCGAGTCCTCAAACATCAATTCGGCCTTCGAGGAAGACTGGTTCGAGGTCACGCTGACGGCGGGCAATACATACACGTTCGAGCTGGAAGGCACTGGTGCCGATGCGCTGGCGGACCCCGTGTTGTTCTTTTATGATGGCGCGGGGAACTTTCTGGCGCTCAATGATGATGCTGATGACTTCACATTCGATTCCCTGCTCCAGTTCACGCCCGGCAACTCGGGTACGTATTATATTGCCGCGTCCGGCTACAATTTCGGTGACTATACCCTGTCCGTCACGGAATCCGTTCCTGTGGCCGATACCATTCCGGGGGATACGTCCACCGCCGAGACCGTAATCGTTGGCGGAACCGCGTCTTCGACGCTCGATACGGTCGGCGACACGGACTGGTTCGCCATAACACTGACGGCGGGCGAAACTTACGCCATCTCGCTGGCTGGCTCGGGTGCGGACCCGCTCTCCGATCCGCTTGTTGCGCTTTACGATTCCACGGGCGCTGTCCGCCTGGCGGAAAATGATGATGGCGGGCTGGGTCTCAACTCCCAGCTCATCTACACTGCCACGACGACAGGGACCTACTATATCTCTGCAGAATCCTATGCGCTCTCCTATATCGGCGATTATACGATCAGCGTCGAGATCACCGAACCGCCGAGCCTGCTGGATTCCGTCAACTGGGGCGGAAATGGCAATGTGATCAGTCCCGGCGACGGCGTCATCGATGTCTATTTCGCCACCAATGGCGAGACCTTCGATGGCGAGACCTCGATCGGCTGGTCGGCCTACGAAATCCAGCAGGCCATGGCCGCGCTGGACCATTATAGCGAGTATCTTGATCTCACCTTCGCCCAGACCACGGATTCCGGGGATGCCGACTTCATCTTCGTCCAGAATGAGGCGACCGACTATCTCGGCTATTTCAATCCGCCCGGAACGCTGAATGCGGGCGTCGGAGTGTTCTCCGATGTCGGCTACGGCTGGGACGATACAGGCGGTCTGGAGCAGGGCGGATTCGGCTGGATTACCCTGATCCACGAGATCGGCCACGGCCTCGGGCTCTCGCATCCGCACGATACAGGCGGTGGTTCGGTTGTCTTGACCGGCGTTACAGGGGCGTTCGATTCCTATGGGGATTATGACCTCAACCAGGGCATCTATACCACCATGTCCTATAATGATGGCTGGCAGACCTCGGCCGAGGGCCCATCGACCAGCCCGAATTTTGGCTACCAGGCCACGGTCATGGCGATCGATTTTGCCGTGCTGCAAGAGAAATATGGCGCCAACACCACGGCCAATAGCGGCGATACAGTTTACACTCTGCCCAACAGCAATTCGGCGGGCAACTTCTTTTCCCTCATCTGGGATGTTTCGGGCAATGACACGATCCAGGCCGGGTTCGGTGCGGCTGCCGTGACCATAGATCTGCGTGCCGCGACGCTGGAATACGAGATCGGCGGCGGCGGATTTGTTTCCTGGCAGTCAGGTATTCGCGGTGGCCTGACCATCGCCAATGGCGTCGTGATCGAGAAAGCGATCGGCTCGAGTGCGGGCGACATACTGATCGCAAATGATTCCGGGAGCACGCTGATCGGCAAGGGTGGCGCCGACACTCTGCTAGGCGGTGCGGGCAATGACGATCTGAACGGCGGTGCTGGCAATGATGATCTGAGCG
>OBIC01000147.1_pt1 | contig 29647 bp, 24 predicted proteins | sample 1519831 | NCBI WGS metagenome assembly OBIC01 (sample SAMN03019805, study PRJEB22545) | beach sand metagenome | biome: beach; feature: sea beach; material: beach sand | place: USA: Municipal Pensacola Beach, FL | collected 2010-10-20 | depth 40-45 cm m
AATCGTGTATACGGAAACGTATCGAGGGTTCGAATCCCTCTCTCTCCGCCACTTCTCAACCGAAAGCCGCCTGATCTGGCGGTAATTTCCGGCCCGGTTCCGTTTCACGCATTCTCCGCACGCCAACCCCTGCTCGTCGGATCGGGGATCCCCCGCTCTGCAGCGAGGGATTGCCCCTGAGTTATCGCGATGCTGCGGTGGGCGGGCTCAGGATGCGGTCCACGCTCAGCTTTCCACCACCGACCACGGCCAGGTAGAGCGACGCGGCAAGCAGGCTCAGTCCGAACTCGTAGCCGCCATCGCGCATGAACAGGCCGTTTTCGATGTGCACCGACACGATCGCCACCACCATGGTGAAGGCGAGGATCGCCGCTGCCGGGCGAAGTGCGAAGCCGATGATCAATGCCAATCCGCCGAAGAATTCCGCGCTGCCTGCCAGGGCGGCCATGAGCATGCCCGGACTCAAGCCGATCGACGCCATCCACTGTCCGGTTCCCGAGAGGCCGTAACCGCCAAACCACCCAAACAGTTTCTGGGCGCCGTGGGCGGCGAAGATCAGCCCCAGGGGTAGGCGTAGAAGGAGATCTGCGTAGGTATTGGATGTCGACAGAATCCGCTTGACGATCGTTTCCACAACATGGACTCCCGTGGTGAAGAGAAAAGGATGCGCTGTTCCGTGTATACGCTACGGGGTGGCGAAGTAAAGTAAAAGCGAACTGATTTTCATGAATGGTTCGAAACTGTCGAATGAATGTCGATGCGGCATGAGGCCGCCTCAGGGGTTGTCGGTCGTGTAAACGGGCTTTGGGCGCTCGCCATGAGTCGGGTGCGGCAAGTGACTCAGGATTTCGACGGCCGCTGGTGTCTCACGGGCGAAGCGGGTCGCCTGCTTAGTGCGTTCCCGGCAACGGAATGAATTCCTCGTGGTCATCAGGGATGACGGGAAACCGGCCGGCCTGCCAGTCTGCCTTGGCTTGCGCGATACGCGCTTGGCTGCTGGAGACGAAGTTCCAATCCATGAATCGATGACCCACCGGTTCCCCGCCGATTAAGATCAGATGCGTCTCCTCAAAGGCCTCCAGAATCAGATCCGGCGCAGGGTGCAAGACCGCCAGAGTGTGCTCTGGGATCGTCGTGGTGGCTGCAGTCAGCCGGCCTTGAACGACATAGATCGCCCGTTCTGTCGCATCGGGCAGGGCAAGTCGCTGTCCGCGCTTGAGGTGCGCTTCCAGATATACGGTCCGGGCAAAGGTTTGCACCGGAGAAGTGATACCGAAGGCCGAGCCCATCATCAGGCGAATTGGCACGCCATCGACGACCACGGATGGGATCCGGGAAGCCGGATAATGATGAAAGGCGGGCTCGCGGTCCTCGTCCGCTTCCGGTAGGGCGAGCCACAGCTGTAGGCCATGCAGGGTGTGCGCGACCGCCGTGACTTCCGGCCGTTCGCGTTCGGAGTGCACGATGCCGCGGCCGGCCACCATCAGGTTGATCGCACCCGGCTGGATCGCGATGCGGTTGCCCAGCGAGTCGCGGTGGAGCATTTCGCCGGCGAACAGATAGGTGACCGTGGCCAGATGGATGTGCGGATGCGGCCGTACATCGATGCCCTGGCCGGCCGGAAAATGCGCGGGCCCCAGATGGTCCAGAAAAACCCAGGGGCCGATCCGCCGACAACCCACGGCCGGCAGCAGCCGGCGTACCGAAAAACCGCCGAGATCCTGGTCGCGGGGCTGGATGAGTCGCTCGACGGCGACGCAGCCCGAGGTGATCACGCAATCCTGAATGAAATCACTTGACCGGTTCGTCATGCGGGTGCTCCGGATCGTGCTGCAAGCGTCATCGATGCGGGTTGATGCGCCGGGCCCATGCGGCCAGTGCTTCCACGAGGCGGGCGAGCCGTTGCCGCGTATCGGCATCGATCAGTCGGCCGTCGGCGTCGAAACGGGTCTGGGCGGCCCCGATCATCACCTCGGGTTGGTTTATGAAATGCACGTTCGAATAGATCAGGACCCGACGCAGATCGTATTGTGCCCGGGCGCCGCCGAGGACGCTCGGACTGGCTGACAGGACCGCCGCCGGCTTGTCGGCCAAGGGATTCGGTTGCAGGCGCGATATCCAGTCAATGGCGGCCTGCAGGATGCCGGGAATCGAATAGTTGTATTCCGGCGTGGCAAACAGCAACGCGTCCGATTCGCCGATCTGGCGGGCCAGACGGGTCACTGCGTCGGGTAGTCCGACATCATGAACGTCCTGATTGTAGTGCGGAATATCGGCAAGCGTGGCCAGATGAATGCGAACGTCGCCCGGTGCCAGTTCCTGCGCCGCGCGCAAGGCGGCCGTGTTGAGCGAGGCCGAACGCAAGCTGCCGGATATGGCCAGGATATTGAGCGGGTTGGTCATGGCGCCCTCCGTCGAGCGTATTCAGGGAAGTCCGGGTGGAACAACGGTAGCAAGCCGAGCGCATTCAAAAAATTGAAAGTTTCAGCAAGAATCGTTTTATATTTTGAAATGATCGGTGCGTGTCGCACCCAAGGAATCGATATGCTCAAGGCGACTCTGGAGCAACTGCGCATGTTTCGCGCGCTGGCCGATCACGGCAGCTATCAGCAGGCCGCGGAGGCTGTGTTCAAGACGCCCAGCTCAGTCCATCACGCGGTTCAAAAGCTGGAGGAGCAGTTGGGCATGGCGCTGTTCACGGTTCACGGACGCCAGAGTGTGCTGACGCCCAAAGGTCAGGTCTTGCTGCGTCGGGTGCGTCATCTGCTCGGCGAGGCGGACGACGTTCAGCAGGTTGCCGAGGCGCTGAGCGGTGGCGTGGAAACCCGTTTGCGGCTTGCGATCGATCAGGCCTATCCGCCGGAACACCTCTATGCGGTGATTGACGAGCTGATGCATGCCCATCCGGTGATCCGCCTGGAATTTCACGAAACGGTGCTCAGTGGGGCCATCAGCATGCTGATGCAAGACGAGGCAGACATTGCCATCGGTCCTGAGATTCTGCCTGGCGCCCTCAACGAAGCCGTTGGATCGGCCACTTTCGTGGCGGTGGCCAGTCCGGATCATGCCTTGTTTCAACGGGAAGTCCCGCTCAAACGTGAAGATTTGATTCGCGCCCGCCAGATCGTGCTGCGTGATTCGGGGAGCGGGAAGCGGCTGGATTCAGGCTGGCTGGGCGCCGAACAGCGTTGGACGGTGAATCACCTGGGGACCTCGATTCGGCTCGTCGTGTCGGGTTTCGGCTTTGCCTGGCTTCCCGAAACGGCGATTCGCGAGCATCTGACGGCGGGCCGCCTGCGACCCCTGCCGCTGGATCAGGGCCGCCGGCGAGACATGACGTTCTACCTCAACTTCCGCAATGCCGATGCGCTCGGTCCGGCCGCGCAGGAATTCCTGCGGGCGATGCGGCTGAACGCACAGTCCGAAGAAACCCGGCCGGTCGTGTGACCGGCCGGGCAGGGGGGTTCCGAATCAGTCCAGGTCGAAGCGGTCCAGGTTCATCACCCGCGTCCAGGCGGCAACGAAGTCGTTGACGAACTTCTCGGCCGCATCGTCGCTTGCGTAGACCTCGGCCAGGGCCCGCAGCTCCGAGTTCGAACCGAACACCAGGTCCACCCGCGTGCCGGTCCACTTGAGCGCGCCCGAGGCGCGGTCACGCCCCTCGTACAGGCCATCGCCGGCCGGCTGCCATTCCACGCCCATGTCGAGCAGGTTGACGAAGAAGTCGTTGGTCAACGTGCCGGGCCGCTCGGTCAGCACGCCGTGGCGCGACTGGCCGACGTTGGCGCCCAGCGCCCGCATGCCGCCGACCAGCACGGTCATTTCCGGCGCGGTGAGGGTCAGCAGCTGGCTGCGGTCCAGCAACAGGTGCTCGGCCGGTGTTCTGACGCCGTCCTTGAGGTAGTTGCGGAACCCGTCGGCCACCGGCTCCAGTGGCGCGAACGACTCGACGTCAGTCTGTTCCTGCGTGGCGTCGGTCCGACCGGGCGAGAAGGGCACCTCGACCGCGTGCCCGGCAGCCCGCGCGGCTTGCTCCACGGCGGCGCAACCGCCGAGCACGATCAGGTCCGCCAGCGACACCTGCGTGCCGCCGCTGTGCCTGCCGTTGAACGCCTGCTGGATGCGTTCGAGCGTGCCGAGCACGGTGGCCAGTTCGGCCGGCTGGTGCGCCGCCCAGTCCTTTTGCGGCGCCAGGCGGATGCGCGCGCCGTTGGCGCCGCCGCGCTTGTCCGAGTCGCGGTAGGTGGCCGCCGAGGCCCAGGCCGTGCCCACCAGTTGCGCCACGCTCAGGCCGCTGGCCAGGATTTCGGCCTTGAGTGCCGCGATGTCCTGCGCGTCGACCAGCGGGTGATCCACGGCCGGCACCGGGTCCTGCCAGATCAGCTCCTCGGCCGGCACTTCGGGCCCCAGGTAGCGTACGCGCGGTCCCATGTCGCGGTGGGTGAGCTTGAACCAGGCGCGGGCGAAGGCGTCGGCGAAGGCCTGCGGATCCTGGTGGAAGCGTCGCGAGATCGGCTCGTAGATGGGGTCGAAGCGCAGCGACAGGTCCGCCGTGGTCATCATCGGCGCGTGCTTCTTGGACGGGTCGTGGGCGTCCGGAATCATGTGCTCCGGTTTCACGTCCTTGGCCCGCCACTGGTGCGCGCCGGCCGGGCTCTTGACCAGTTCCCACTCATAGCCGAACAACATGTCGAAGTACCCGTTGTCCCAGCGGGTCGGGTTCGGCTTCCAGGCGCCCTCGATGCCACTGGTGGTGGTGTGCACGCCCGTGCCGCTGCCCAGGCGGTTCTTCCAGCCGAAACCCATCTGTTCGAGCGGGGCGGCTTCCGGTTCCGGTCCGACCAGGGACGGGTCGCCCGCACCATGCGCCTTGCCGAAGGTGTGGCCGCCGGCGGTCAGCGCCACCGTTTCCTCGTCGTTCATGGCCATGCGGGCGAAGGTTTCCCGCACGTCACGGCCGGAGGCGACCGGGTCGGGGTTGCCGTCCGGGCCTTCGGGGTTCACGTAGATCAGGCCCATCTGCACCGCGGCCAGCGGGTTGTCCAGGTCGCGCTCGCCGGAGTAGCGGCTGTTCGGCTTGTCGGAGGTGGCCAGCCACTCGGCTTCGGCGCCCCAGTAGATGTCGTCCTCCGGCTCCCAGATGTCCTCGCGCCCGCCGCCGAAACCGAAGGTCTTGAAGCCCATGGATTCCAGCGCCACATTGCCGGCGAGAATCATCAGGTCCGCCCACGACAGCGTGCTGCCGTATTTTTTCTTGATCGGCCACAGCAGCCGGCGGGCCTTGTCCAGGTTGCCGTTGTCCGGCCAGCTGTTGATCGGCGCGAAACGCTGGTTACCCGTGGCGGCGCCGCCGCGGCCGTCGGCGATGCGGTAGGTGCCGGCGCTGTGCCAGGCCATGCGGATGAACAGGCCGCCGTAGTGGCCCCAGTCGGCCGGCCACCAGTCCTGTGAGTCGGTCATGAGGGCGCGCAGGTCCTGCTTGACCGCGGCCAGGTCGAGCGTCTTGAACGCCTCGGCGTAGTCGAAACCCGGCTCCATCGGGTTGGACTTGGCCGAATGCTGGGAGAGGATCTTCAGATTCAGCCGATCGGGCCACCAGTTGGCATTGGCCTGGGCGCCGACCGTGGTGCGGCTGCCGGGCGCGGCATGAAATGGGCACTTGGATTGCTTCGACATGGTATGACCTTCTGGTGTTGCGTGAGCACAGCATCACGATAGGTCATTGTCTTCAATTAATACAGTTGATTGTTTTTTAGTTATTGATCTGATTTTCAGAATGTAAGGAGGGGGTTTCTTCGCGCGTGGGTGCTTGCTTGGTTCTTGTCGCTTGTTCCCAGGTCCGTTGTCAGGATGGACGAACAACGCACCGCCTCCCGGAGTCCGGTGCCGGGAGGCATGGTGGTGGGTGCGGCCGATCTGGGTTCGGGGCGCTCAGAACGAGACGCGCAATCCCAGGTCGTAGACCGCCGAATCGTCGCTCAGCGAGGCGCCGCCCTGCACGCCCAGCGGGCCATAGACCGACCATACACCGCCGGCGCGGAGGATGGCTTCGTTGTCATCCAGCAGCCCAGCCCGATAAAGCGCGGCGACATTCAACTCGAGCAGCTCCGTTGCCAGGTAGCGCACGCCCGCACCAAGCTGGAAGCCGTCGTCCTTGCCATCTTCAAAGCGGTTCGGGGTATCCACATCGCGGCGGACCCAGGCGGCTTCGGCGATGAAGTCCATGTCGGGCGCCAGGGATTGCCGATAGCCACCACCGACCAGCAGATCGGAGAAATCCACGTCGGTATCATCGGCTTCCAGGTAGGTATTCTCGATGATGCCGTAAAACTGCTCGGTGATGCCCAAGGACAAGCGGATCGCAGGGCCATCAAACTCATCGTCGAGGGTCTCCGCCCCGCCGCGGTCGAGGAAGCGGTAGCTGAGATCGACATAGTCGTATCCGGGTGCCTGGGCATGCGCCATGCTGCTAACCAGCAGTAATGATGCGCCGATCAAGACCTTCCGATTCATCTGAATACCCCCAATGCGGACAGTCGTGGCCTGAATGGCCTTCAGGAATGTTGTTGATCTCGCCGAGCGCGACCAATGGCGGCGCGGACTTGTTCGGGTGCTGTGCCTCCATGGCTACGGCGCGCGGCGACCGATCCCTCCAGGGTCAGCACGTCATAGACATCGGCCTCGATCAATGGACTGAACGATTGCAGTTCGTTGAGGCTCAGCGCCGAGAGGTCGCGGCCCTCACGGATGCCGAGTGCCACAGCCTTGCCGACGATTTCGTGCGCGTCCCGGAACGGGATGCCCTTGCGGACCAGATAATCCGCTAAATCGGTCGCCGTGGCAAAACCGCGTCGCGCGCTTTCACGGCATTGGTCGCGCTTGACCTGCAGCGCCGGGACCATGTCGGCAAAAGCCCTGAGGCATCCGGCCAGGGTGTCGACCGTATCGAAAAGCGGTTCCTTGTCTTCCTGGTTGTCCTTGTTGTAGGCCAGCGGCTGCGCCTTCATCAGCGTCAGCAGGCCCATCAGATGGCCGTAGACACGCCCGGTCTTGCCGCGCACCAGCTCGGGCACGTCGGGGTTTTTCTTCTGCGGCATGATGGACGAGCCGGTGCAGAAGCGGTCGGGCAGTTCGATGAAATCGAACTGGGCACTGGACCAGATCACCAGTTCTTCGGAAAAACGCGACAGGTGCATCAAGATCAGGCTGGCGGCCGCACTGAACTCGATGGCGAAATCGCGATCGCTCACCGCATCCAGGGAGTTCTCGCTGATCGCCTCGAAGCCCAACTGGTCGGCCACGAAATGGCGATCCAGCGGATAGACCGTGCCCGCCAGCGCGGCCGAGCCGAGCGGCAGGACATTCACGCGCCGGCGGCAGTCGGCGAGCCGTTCCCGGTCCCGGCTCAGCATGGCGTACCACGCCATGAGGTGATGACCGAAGGTGACCGGCTGGGCAACCTGCAGGTGAGTGAAGCCCGGCATCAGAGTATCCGCTTCGCGCTCGGCCAGATCGAGCAGGCCGGTCTGCAGGCGATTCAGCTCCGCGGTCAAGGCGTCGATGGCGTCGCGCAGATAGAGGCGGATGTCCGTTGCCACTTGGTCGTTGCGTGACCGACCGGTATGCAGTTTCTTTCCCGCCTCACCGATGCGGGCGACAAGGCGGGCCTCGATGTTCATGTGCACATCTTCCAGGGCGACCGACCATTCGAAACGGCCCGCCTCGATCTCCGCGCGGATGGCCTCGAGCCCCTCGACGATTTGCGCGCACTCGGTGGCCGTGAGCACCTCAATCCGGGCCAGCATGCGCGCATGGGCAATGGAGCCGGCGATGTCCTGCCGATAGAGCCGGTGATCGAAACCAACCGATGCGGTGAAGGCCTCGACGAACGCATCGGTGCCTTCGGAAAAACGTCCGCCCCACGGTTTGGCGGAAGATGGGGAATCACTCATGCCGGCTCCAGTTCGAAATGCAATGAATAGGCGATTCGCGCGGATGTCAAAGCCGCTGCATCGCTGCCGATAAGGCCGATTATATCGGGCCGAATCGACGCCGCATCATGACAGGCAGACTTCCGACATCACTGGCCAGCCGCGCTACGCTCGTTTCGATGCGAGTGCCGGATACATTTTTTTTGCCCGATCTGTGCGATCTGCGGGTGGTGCTGGCGCTCGTGCTCAGCATGCAGATATTGGCCTGCGTGTTGACGCTGGTGATGTCTCCGGTGGACTTTTGGTTGCAACTGAGCCGGGTTTCACTTTACGTCCAGGCGGTTGCGCTCTCGAGCAGCATCTTGCTGTGTGCGTTGCGGCCGCATCTGGCGCGATGGCGGCCGGCGTTCGCCACATCGGCGATTCTGGCGCTGGTGGCCGGCACGGCATATGCGGTGGCAGTGCTGAGTGGCTGTTTGTTGGGCGATCTTCTCGGCCGGGCCTGCACGGTTGAACACGCCGCGCGCCCGGCGCTCATTGCGGCATTACTGACGGGCGTGGGATTGCGTTACCTCTATCTTCAGCATGCACTGACCCAGCGTGTGCATGACGAGCTGCGATTGCGGATCGATGCCCTGCAGGCGCGTATCCGCCCCCATTTCCTGTTCAACACACTGAATACCATCGCCGCCCTGATTCGTGGACAGCCTCGCCTGGCGGAAACGGCACTCGAGAACCTGGCCGATCTGTTTCGTGCAAGCCTGGGCCAGCAAGGCAGCTTCGTGACTCTGGCCGATGAGGTATCGCTGTGCCTTCACTATCTGGATCTGGAACGTCTCCGCTTGGGAACTCGATTACGGGTGGAATGGTCATTGGGCAACGTGCCGGAGGCGGCATTGCTGCCGGCCCTGACGCTGCAGCCGCTGGTGGAAAACGCCATCTGTCATGGCATCGAAACGTGTCGCGAAGGCGGCACGATCCATCTGCAGGGGCGATTGGATCACGACATGATCATCTTGTGTCTGTGCAATCCCCGCTGCGGGGATGCCGGTCCCGGGCATGGCTTGGCCATGTCCAATACGCGCCAGCGTCTGGCGTTGAGCTTCGGCGCCAAGGCCCGCCTTGAGCTCCGGCAAACTGAACACACCTGTGAGGTGACATTGGCTTTTCCCTATCTGAGCAAGGCGCCGATCAGCAAAGGGGAATCCGCATGAACATCCTCATTGTGGATGATGAGGCGCTGGCTCGGCTTCGCTTGGCCCAGTTGATCGCCGAACTGCCGGGACACCGAGTAGTCGGGCAGGCGGAGAACGGCATGCAGGCAGTGGCACTCTGCGAACACCATGCCGTGGATGTGGTACTGCTCGATATCCGCATGCCGTCCATCGATGGTCTCCAGACGGCCCGTCTGCTGGCTGCCCTGCCGATGCCGCCGGCTGTGATCTTCGTGACCGCCTACCCGAACCACGCGCTTGCCGCCTTCGAGGTGCAGGCATCGGACTATCTCCTCAAGCCGGTTCGCCGCGAGCGCCTCGTCCAGGCGTTTGCACGCCTGGCGGAACGAGGAGGTAACTGTATGTCCGAACGCGTGATCGATAACCGTTCGCCGCGCAGCCATCTGCGCACCCGGCTGGGTGGCGTGGTGCGCGTGGTGGCCGTCGAGCAGATTCGCTATTTCAAGGCTGAACAGAAATATGTGACTGTGCGTAGTCCGGAGGGGGAATTTCTCATCGAGGATTCCCTGGCGCGTCTGGAGGCGGAATTTTCAGGCCGGTTCGTTCGCGCGCATCGCAACGCATTGGTCGCGATTCCCTATGTCGAAGCGCTGCATCGGCGAGGCGTTCGCTACTGGTTGATGCTCAAGGACTGCCCGGAATCGATCATGGTGAGCCGGCGACATCTGACGCTCGTGCGTCAGGTGCTGGAGGGCTCGATCATCTGAGTTCGGCCATTGCGGCATGGTGGTCTGGGATTCTAGGATGAAAAGTCTTTAGCCTTGAATCAGGATCCCGGGCATGTCCGATCGTGTCTTGCGAATTGCTACCCGCCGCAGTCCATTGGCCCTTTGGCAGGCCCAACATGTTGCCGAGCAGGTGAAGAGTGTCCATCCGGGACAAGCCGTCCGTCTGGTGCCGATCAAAACCCAGGGCGACAAGATTCTGGACGTCCCGTTGGCCAAGATCGGCGGCAAGGGGCTGTTCATCAAGGAGCTGGAGCAGGCCCTGTTGGACGAGGTGGCCGATCTTGCTGTGCATTCCATGAAGGATGTGCCCGCTGAACTACCCGATGGCCTCGGCTTGGCGGTGATGCTGGAAAGTGCTGACCCGCGCGATGCATTGGTTAGCCGCGGCACCGGCGGTTGGGCAGGTTTGCCGGCCGGCGCGCGGATCGGTACGTCCAGTTTGCGGCGCCAATGTCAGCTGCGGGCGCAGCGCCCGGATCTGAACTTCGATTTCCTGCGTGGCAACGTCGGGACGCGCCTGGGGAAGCTCGACAGCGGCGTGTTCGATGCGATCGTACTGGCCGCCGCCGGGCTCGATCGGCTCGGTCTGGCGGACCGGATCAGCGAACGGCTCGACCCGTCAGTCAGTCTTCCGGCGGTGGGGCAGGGTGTGATCGGGATCGAGTGTCGTACCCATGACGACGCGCTGCACGCGCTATTGGCGCCGCTCGATCACGTGCCCTCCCGGCAACGCGTTACGGCGGAGCGTGCCCTCAATGCGCGACTGGGCGGCGGCTGTCAGGTGCCCATCGCGGGCCACGCGCGCGTGGTGGGCGATATCCTGGAGCTCGAGGCGCTGGTGGGTGCACGCGGGGGCGATGAGCCGGTGCGTGCGCGCAGCAGCGGGCCGGTGAGCGCAGCTGAGCAAATCGGGCGTGAGGTTGCCGAAACCCTGCTGCAGTGCGGTGCCGATCGGCTGCTGCGCGAATGGGAACTGCACCCCCAATGACCGAGGCGCTACCGCTGGCCGGTTTGCGCATCCTGGTGACGCGGCCGGCGCACCAGGCGGAGGGCTTGTGTCGCCGGATCGCTGCAGCTGGCGGGGTGGCCGTGCGACTGCCCACCTTGGAAATCACGCCGGTCATGGATCGGCCCGCGGCTCAGCGACAATTGGAGAGCGGGCTGCAAGCGGACTGGCTTGTCTTCACCAGTGCCAACGCGGTGGCTCATGCCGCGTCGCTCCTGCCCCACCTGCTGCGGCGCGCCACCGGCCGGATCGCGGCCATCGGCGCGGCTACTGCTGCGGCACTGACGCACGCTGGCCGGTCGCCGGATCTGGTGCCCCCGGGTGAGGACTACCGTAGCGAGGGCTTGCTGGCACAGGCAGCTCTGTCCGACATGGCGGGGCAGCGGGTCATGATCGTGCGAGGCGAAAATGGCCGGGTGCTGTTGGGCGATACCCTGCGGCAACGCGGCGCCGACGTGACCTATGTGCCGGTCTATCGGCGTCAATGTCCGCAGATCGACCGGAATGTGGTGGTCCAGCGACTCACGCATCCCCGTGGCCCGGATATTCTCGTCTTCACCAGCCCCGAGGCGTTGAGCAATCTCTTTGAACTGGTACCGGACGGCGCAATACGACAGCAGTTGCGCAGTGCACAAGTGGTGGTCGTGAGTGAGGCTATGGTAAAACAAGCCCAAAATATGGAGTTCGGTCCGCCGCTCAGAGCGATCGCGGATGAAGCGGGGCTGATGAGGACCCTGACGCGCTGGGCGCAGCGGCTTCATCCCCACAAACCGCCGACATTGCCTACATAAGGAAGTTGTCATGTCTGAACCCGCACCTATGGTCTCCCCGCCGACCGGGGCCGAACCCGTTCGGCGTCCGTCCCGTATCTGGGCGTTCTTGGTGCGGTTGATTCGTCTGGCGATCCTGTTCGGCATGATTGTTGCCATCGCCCTGCTCTGGCAGCAAGTCGACGATATCAACAGCATTCGGGCGGCTTTCGGGGACCGGCTCGATGAGGTTCGTACCCGGCTGGCCGAGACACGCGCTGCGCAAATGCCGGCCACGGAACTGGAGCGGCGCCTGACAGTGTTGCAGACCGAGCTCGATTCGACCCAAGAGCAAGCGCGAGCGACGGCACGGCAGGTCGAGCCGGTGTTGGAGCTGCTGCGACAGGGACGCCCGGCGTGGTATCGGGCGGAAGCGCTTTACCTGATGCAGATGGCGAATCAGGCCCTCCAGCTACGCGGCGATGCGCCGGCGGCCCTGCGTGCGCTGTGGCTGGCTGACAAGAACCTGGAAGTTTTGGGGGACCCGCGTTTCCTGCCGGTCCGGGAGACACTGGCCCGGGAGATGGCGATGTTGCGTGCGTTGCCCACGGTGGATGTCCCGGGCATCTCGCTGCAGCTTTCCACACTGGCGGCAGGGGTGGAGCAGTGGCCGTTGCGTCACCATGTTCCCAGCCATTGGGCGGCCAACCCACCGCAGGCAGAACAGGCGTCCCGCCCCGCCGAGCTCTGGGGACAGTTTCTGGCCGCGATGCGACAGTTGATCGAAATTCGGCGCAACGAAGAGCCGATCGCTGCGCTGGTCTCACCCGAACTCGAGCGACTTCAGCGCTTACACACCATCTTGCAGCTGCAGGCGGCTCGGCTGGCACTGCTGCAGCGCGATGCTGATACATTCCGCCGTGAACTGGACAGTGCATTGGGCAGTCTGTCGACTTATTTCGACGTGGCGGATCCCGAAGTGCGATCCGCGCGGGAGCAACTGGAAGCGTTGCGCGAAATGCCGATTGATCCAAAGCGGCCCGATCTGAGTGGCTCGCTGGCTCAATTGCGAACCTTGGAAGCCGAGATGGTGATGCCATGAAATGGGCCGTGTTGCTGCTGGCGCTTCTGGGGCTGGGCACTGCGGCGGGCCTGCTGTTACAGGATGACAATGGCTATGTCCTGATGGCCTGGCACGGCTGGACGGTCGAGACGTCGTTGATTTTCTTCGTCATTCTTCTGGGCGCGGTGTTGCTTTTGCTGTGGCTGGTCTGGCGTCTGCTTGCCGGGGTTTGGCGATTGCCGCGGTGGGTGCGGTTGCGGCGCAACCACCGGCGGGCTGCGCGTGCACGCGCAGCGCTGCACGCGGCGCTATTGGACTTGCAGAGTGGCCGCTATCCCTTTGCGGAGAAAGCGCTGGTCAAGAATGCCGAGTCCGATGCGCCGGGACTGCATTACCTTCTGGCGGCGCGGGCGGCCCATCGACAGCAGGCGTACGATCGGCGCGACCGCTATCTTCACCAGGCATTTGAAGCAGAGCCGTCCGGGCAGTCGGCCGTATTGATTGCGCAGGCCGAGATGCAACTCGAGGACCATCGTGACGAACAGGCGCTGGCGACACTCTCCATGCTGGATGACCCAGCGGTCGAGGCGCGGCGGCTTCAGCTGTTGGTGGAATGCCACAAGGCCCGGCGTGACTGGAGTGCGCTGCGCGGCTTGCTGCCCAGGCTGCGTGACTTCGGCGCGCTTTCTGCCGAGGCGCAGCGCCAGTTGGAGATTCAGGTCTTTGGTGCTTCCATGGCGATAGCGGCTGATCGTGGCGACGTGGGTGCGCTGGAAGCGGCCTGGAAAGATGCGGGTCGCGACCTGCGGCACGAAACCCCGCTGGTTCTGGCATTCGTGCGGGGCCTCATGGCCCTGCGCCAGATTGCCCAGGCTGTGGATGTGATCGAGCAGCATTTGAGGGCCCACTGGTCGGAAGAATTGGCGGATCTGTACGGTCAGCTTCATACGGGCGAACGTGCCCGGCAACTGGAACAGATCCAGTCCTGGATCGGACAGTACGGGGAGCAGGCGGTGTTGCTCCGGGCCGCGGCCCGTCAGTGCCGACATGAGCGAATCTGGGGCAAGGCGCGCCAGTACTATGAGGCGGCGCTTGCCGCTGCGCCGGATCCACTGACCTATCAGGAATTCGCCGAGTTGCTGGTGCAGCTGGACGAGGTCGAGCACGCCAAAGAGCTCTATCGGGCCGGTCTGACGGCATTCAATCGGGGTCAGGGCCAGCAAACAGTGGTCGCAAGGACCCACAGGGAATCCACCCGTGACGGCGGAATGAGGCAATGATTCTGACATCACGCGAGTGCTTGCGATGCCACAAAGCCTTCTCTTAGCCGGTAGCGACTATGGCCACAACGTTCACCCTTAAGGCCAGTTGCCCGGACCAGGTCGGCATCATTGCAGCGATCAGCGGATTGATCGCCGAGCACGGCGCCAGTATCACCGAAGCCAGTCAGCATTCCGATCCCCTGACGGGTCATTTTTTCATGCGCTATGAGATTGCGGCTTCGGATCTGCCGTTCGGCAAGGCCGGCTTCGAGCAGTCGCTGCGGCCGTTGGCTCAACGTTTCGGGATGGACTGGACGGTGTCGTCCTCGGCGACGCCTTGCCGGGTTTTGGTCCTGGTGAGTCGGCAGGATCATTGTCTGGCTGATCTGCTCTATCGCTGGCGCCGCCGCGACTTCATCTTCGAGCTGGTGGGTGTGGTCTCCAATCACGATGATCTGCGCGCCGACGTTGAGCGGATCGGCCTGCCTTACCATCATGTACCGGTCACTCCGGAGGGTCGAGCGGATGCGTTCGCTCGAATCGAGCAGCTATTCCAGGACTATCGCGCCGATGTTATGGTGCTCGCCCGCTACATGCAGATTCTTCCCGCCGATCTGTGCGCTCGCCTGCCCCATCGCATCATCAATATCCATCACAGCTTTCTGCCTTCTTTCGTCGGCGCCAATCCGTACCGGCAGGCCTATGAACGCGGCGTCAAGATCATTGGCGCGACCTGCCATTATGTGACCGAGGAGCTCGATGCCGGACCGATCATCGAGCAGGACGTGATGCGGGTGCATCATGGCGATTCGGTCGAACGCATGGTGGCGTTGGGTCGAGATGTGGAGCGCGCCGTTTTGGCTCGGGGACTGCGTTACCACGTGCAGGATCGTGTGCTGGTGCATGGCAACAAGACGGTGGTATTTCCGTGATATCGAACGGGTCAAGTCCTTCCTGGCGACATGTGCTTCCGTTGATCTGTGGTGTCCTCATGCCCGGGATTGCGCGGGCGGATTGGCGCTACGAGGCGGGTTTCCAGTTTGCGCATCTGGAAGGCGAAGCGCCGCAGGATGCGGCCTACAACGCCGATCTTCAGGGCATCCATCTGGCGTTTCGGGAAAACGTCGGCAGCTGGCGAGGTGAGCTCGCCGGCAGCTATCAGATCGGGAGCGCCGATCTGGAGCAGGCCGGCCAGGCACTGACATCGACTGACGAGACCGCATGGGATGCAGACTATCGGATCGGCCCCGTGATTGCCCCGGGTGTATGGGCCTTTGGCGGGATTGCCCATCGGCGCTGGGAGAGTGATGATCTCGAGCGCCAACTCACCTATTCCCCGGTGGGGATCGGGGTCGCATTGCCGGCTGCCTGGAGCATCGAGGGCGAGTTCATGATCGAGTACTGGGCAGTCTGGAGCGCTGAAGTGATTGATGTCTCTGCCCAAGGCGCGCTTCCGGATACGGGCGCAGGCTGGCGCGTGTCGGCCAATGCCGGCTGGGCGTTCGGCGAGCGTCAAAGTCTGTTCGTGAATCCCTATTACGCGGAGTGGCGTCTGGACGGCGGCCTATCGGGCAACGATGCAGACGCCCAGACGATTGGCATCAATTTCGGATTGCGGTGGCATTAAGCCGGTACTCCTCGGTAACCCGCGTCGCATTCGATCGACTCTCTTTTCCCCTCTTCATTGACACCTGTTCTTGTTTCCGGCTAAGCGCCCGGCGAAAGCCGGATAATGGCGTTTGGTCCGGTTCGGCTTTCTGCGTCCAGTGGGACAGGTGGTTTGCGATACATCGTACTAGTTTTGTACAACAATTAGAAAAGCGGGATAAGGCTGTTTTACGGCCGGTTGCCGCCGCCACTAAGTTATCTATCGGCAGCAACACACTGTAAATAAATAGAAATAACCCTTCTCTCTTGCTGACGATCGGCCGCCTCAGGGGCGAATACGATGGTCTGAGCTCAAGAAAGTTTGACAATCGCCGATAAGAACGCTACAAATATTGTACATGGGTGCGGTGTTCATGTCTGGCGTGCCCTGAGCGGGGTCAATGCCCCGGGTACTCGACGGGTTTCGGTTTGAGACATGTGCGTCATTCGCGAAGGGGAACGAGAATGAAGATCGCCATTGTGGGTAGCGGAATCGCCGGTCTTTCGGCCGCATGGATGCTGGCGCGGCAGCATGAGGTGGTCGTATTCGAGCAGAACGACTACATGGGTGGCCATACGCACACCGTAGATGCACCGGCGCCATCTGGAACGGTTCCGGTCGATACGGGCTTTATCGTTTACAACGAAGCCAATTATCCGCATCTCACGGCGCTTTTCCGCCATCTTGGTGTCGCGACGCGACCCAGTGACATGTCGTTTGGCGTCTCCGTCGATCACGGCGAACTGGAATACGCCGGCGACAATCTCCGCGCACTGTTTGGCCAGCCCAGCAACTTCTTCAAGCCGGCGCACTGGCGGATGCTGTCCGAGATCGTGAGGTTCAACCGCCTGGCGCGAGGCAGCCTGGACGATCCCGCTCTCGAGTCGCAAACCCTGGGCGAGTTTCTCGATGTGCACCGATTCGGTGACGCGTTGCGGACGCGCTATCTGCTGCCGATGGCGGCGGCCATCTGGTCCTGTCCACCGCAGACCATGCTGGCCTTCCCGGCCGCCAGCTTTATGCGGTTCTTCAAGAATCATGGCTTGCTCGATATTCGGGGGCGGCCTCAGTGGCGAACCGTCGTGGGCGGAAGTCGGAGTTACATTGGTCGACTCACCGCAGACTTTGCCGGTGGTGTGCGCCTGGGGCAGGGTGTGCGCGTCATTCAGCGGGATTCGCAGGGTATAAGGCTGATCGACGCTCAAGGAGAAGCGCACCGATTCGATCGGGTCGTGCTGGCCTGTCATGCGGATCAGGCGCTGCGGCTGCTGGAGCAGCCCGATGTCTGGGAATCCAGACTGCTCGGCGCGTTTCCGTACCAGACGAACCGCGTGGTGCTGCATTCCGATCAGCGCTTGATGCCGCGTCGCCGGCGCGTCTGGTCGTCCTGGAACTACCTCTCCGGTGCGAATGTCTCGGGCGATCGTGCGGTCTCAGTGACCTACTGGATGAATCGTCTGCAGGGCCTGTCTGATGCGCGCCCGTACTTCGTCACGCTCAATCCGTTGATGGAAGTCGATCCTGAGCAGCGCTGGGGCGAGTATGACTACGATCATCCCGTATTCAGTCAGCGGGCCATGCAGGCGCAACCTTTGCTGGGCCGCTTGCAGGGGCGGCAGGGAACCTGGTTCTGCGGGGCCTATTTCGGCTATGGATTCCACGAAGATGGGATTCGCTCGGGCCTCGATGTGGCGCGTGCATTCGGGATTCTTCCGCCTTGGGAGGCTGGTTTGCCGGAGTCGATCACGCGCGGGCAAGCCAAGCCGATGCCGGTTCCGGCTGCTTTGCCGGAAACCGCGTGACGGGTGTCGTCATGAAGAGTTGTCTGTATCGCGTCGACATCCGGCACGTTCGTCCAGGCCGTTTCCGCCACCGTTTTGGCTATCGACTGTTCAACGTGTTGCTCGATTTGGATGAAATCGATGAGCGTGCGCGCAAGCTCCGGTTGTTCTCGCACAATCGGCCGAATCTAGTAAGTGTTTATGACCGGGATCACGGTCCGCGCGATGGCACGCCGCCTCGGATCTGGATTACGGCATTGCTGGCTGATCATGGAATCGATCTGGATCGGGCTGGGCGGATTCGCATGCTGGGTTTCCCGCGTGTCCTGGGCTGGGCGTTCAATCCTTTGACTCTCTGGTACTGCGAGGATGCGCGGGATGCACTTCGAGCGGTGGTTTGCGAGGTGCACAACACATTCGGTCACAGCCATTTCTACGTGCTGGCGGGGGAGCATGGTCGGCCCCTGGAACTTCAGGGGACCCTGAAAAAGCGCAAGCAGTTTCATGTGTCGCCGTTCTTTCCCACCGTCGGGGAATATCGCTTTCGTCTCGATCCGCCGGCGCGCTCGGTGGTGGTCGCCGTGGCTTACTGGCGCGATGGCGCGCTGGCTATGCTGGCCGAGCTGCGTGGAGACGCGCGCCCCCTGACCGACCGGACCTTGTTGCTCCAGGTTCTGCGTATGCCGTGGGCCGGTGTGAAGGTTTTCGCGGCCATTCATTGGCAGGCCCTGAAATTGTGGTGGCGTGGCGCTCCATTCCATGCCGAACCGCCGATTGCATCCACTCCAAGGAGTTCATGACATGTCCAGTCAACCGCCCATCATCCTGCAGCGGGGCGCGGCGTTGCCGGCGCTACCGTGGTCTTTGCGCCTGTTGACGCGGATTCTGGCTCGCGCCGAATACGGCCAACTGGAGTTGCGCCTGCCCGATGGTCGTGAGATGCACGTTCGGGGTCAGCGTTCCGGCCCCCAGGCCACCTTGGTGCTGCATCGTCCACGACTGATTGGCCGGTTACTGACCGGTGGCGATACGGGTTTGCTCGAATCCTATGTGGACGGCGATTGGGAGTCGCCGGATCTCACCCGATTCCTGCTGTGGGGGGCGGCCAATGAGGCCTGCTTCGGTGGTGTGGCGGATGGATTCGTGCTGTGGCGCGCGCTGCGGACGCTCTATCACTGGCGTCATCGAAACACGCGGACCGGTAGTCGACGCAACATCGCGGCGCACTACGACCTGGGTAACGACTTCTATGCGCTGTGGCTGGATTCCACGATGACTTACTCCAGCGCGTTGTTCGCATCAGAGACCGATACGCTGGAAACCGCGCAGGTCCGCAAGTATCAGCGGCTGATCGATCAGTTGGAGATCGGCGCCGGACATCGGGTGCTCGAAATCGGATCAGGCTGGGGGGGGTTCGCCATTCAGGCTGCGCGTCAGACAGGTTGTCAGGTGACCAGCGTGACACTGTCTGCAGCGCAGCTCGAGGAAGCGCGGCGTCGCGCCTGGCGGGCCGGCGTGGCGGATCGGATCCGCTTCGAGCTCATGGATTACCGCGACCTGTCGGGTCACTACGATCGCATCGTGTCCATTGAAATGTTCGAGGCGGTGGGGGAGCAGTATTGGCCGGATTACTTCCGCCAGGTGCATGACCTGCTCAAGCCACGGGGGCGTGCCGGGATCCAAGTGATCACGATCGAGGAAAAGCGGTTCCAGGATTACCGCAAGAGTGCCGATTTCATCCAGCGCTACATCTTCCCCGGCGGGATGCTGCCGTCCCCTGAGCGATTTTTCGATCAGGCTGAAGATGCCGGGCTCGAGTTGGTCGATGTGAAGACCTTCGGGAAGGATTATGCCCGCACCCTGGCTTGCTGGGACGGAGCGGTGCACCGTCAGAGCCATGCCTTGGCCGAGCTTGGCTATGATGCGCGCTTCCAGCGTCTATGGCACGCCTATCTGTGCTATTGCGAAGCGGGATTCACAACGGGGCGCATCGACGTGATGCAGGCCATATTGGCGCGTGACTGAACCATGAATGCGTCGGATGCGCCCTTGCCGTTGCGGATTCTGGCCGCTTTCGGGGCCATCGGCCTGCCGATGGCCGCCATGGCGGTACCGCTGCTGATCTACCTCCCCCCCTATTTCAGCGATGAGCTCGGATTAGGGTTGACGGTCGTCGGCACCGTGCTGCTTGTGGCGCGACTGTTCGATGTGGTGACTGATCCCGTCGTCGGACTGCTTAGTGACCGTATCCGGACACGCTGGGGCCGTCGGCGCCCATGGGTGCTTGCGGGTGTTCCGTTGATCCTGATGGGGACCGGCTTCCTGTTTCTCGCCCCTGTGGGTGTGGGTTGGGCCTATCTGCTGTTCTGGAGCGTGGTGACTGCGCTCGGCTGGACCGTTCTGTCATTACCGCACAACGCCTGGGCTGCCGAATTGTCGCCGGATTATCACGAGCGGGCACGCATCTACGGCGCGTCTCAGGCTTTTGCCATTGTCGGCACGATACTGGGCGTTGCTATTCCTGGGATCATGCAATCCTTCGGGGCATCGCGGGCAACGGCATTGGCGGTCATGTTCGGATTTGCGCTGGCGACCCTTCCGGTTACCGCAATCTGGCTGTTGCGAAAAGTGCCGGAGCCGAACCAGCCTGATGGGGACGTGCCGTGGGCGAAAGGCTTGCGTTTGCTAAGCGAGAACCGACCCTTTCGTCGATTGCTGGCGGCCTATCTGCTCAATGGGATTGCCAATGGTCTACCGGCAAGTCTCTTTCTGCTGTTTGTACAGGCGCTTATTGGCGATGATCAGGAAGCCGGGATTCTGTTGATGGTCTATTTCGGGGCCGGTTTCCTCGGCCTGCCGCTCTGGCTCGGCATCGCCCGCCGGCTGGGCAAGCATCGTACATGGTGTGTGGCGATGATCGTCACTTCCCTGGTGTTCGCGACGGTTCCCTTCATTGAGCCGGGACAGTTCTGGTTCTTCTTCGCGGTGTGCGTATTGACCGGGCTGACGGTGGGCGCCGATCTGGCCCTGCCGGCGGCCATGCAAGCGGATGTCATCGATCTGGACACGGCACAGAGCGGCAATTCTCGCGCAGGTTTGTTCTTTGCTTTGTGGGGGATGGCCACCAAGGCGGCGCTCGCGTTGGCGGTCGGGATTGCCTATCCCGTTCTGGATTGGGCCGGCCTGGATGCACAAGGAGACAACACTCCCTTCGCGCTGACCACGCTGGCCTTGCTATACGGGGGATTGCCGGTGCTGATCAAGCTGTCGGCCGTGTGGTTGATGTGGAATTTTCCGCTGACGGAATCCGATCAGCGCGCGTTACGCCAGAAGATCGTTCTTCCCGTGTGATTTATAACTCGAGGATAGTGAGATGAACTTGAAAAATTGCATGCGTTTGTTGGCGTTGCTGGGTGTGCTGGGTTTGGCAGCTTGCGGCGGCGTCAACACGAAAATCTATGAAGGGACGGAGCCCCCGCTGGTGCTGGAAGACTATTTCCTCGGTCAGACCCGCGCATGGGGTATGTTTCAAGACCGGGCCGGGGAGCTCAAGCGCAGTTTCGAGGTCCGTATCGACGGCAAGATGGTCGACGGCGAGTTGGTGATGACCGAGGACTTTGTCTACAGCGATGGCGAGAAGTCCCAGCGGATCTGGCGCATCAAGCGGGTGGATGCCCATCACTATGAAGGCCGGGCCGACGATGTGGTGGGTGTCGCCAAGGGGGTGGTCTATGGGCGCGCACTGAACTGGACCTATACTTTGGCCCTGCCCGTGGGCGATAAGACTTACCATGTCCAGTTTGACGACTGGATGTATCTTCAGCCCGATGGTGTGCTGCTCAATCGGGCCCGGATGAGCAAGTTCGGTGTCGAGCTTGGACAGGTCACGCTCGCTTTCCGGAAGCTGTGATGGCGCCGATCGGTTCAAGTGGATGTCGGGCCGGGCAGGAGTCTTTCCAGCAGTTCGCTGAGTTGTCTCACGTAGCTGGGTACCTGTCCGGGGCCCGGCCACCGGTGGCCGGGGCGGTTGAACCAGATGGTATGCAACCCGGCGGCCCGCGCCCCGACTACATCGCATTCGGGGTCATCCCCGATGTGCAGCGTTTCTTCGGGGGCGACACCCAGCGCCTCGCACGTGAGGTGAAAGATGGCGGGATGCGGCTTGGCCATCCCGGCGGTTTCCGCGCTGACGTTGACGCGGAAAAACCCCCGCAGGCTGGTCGTGGCCAGGTCAACGTTGCCGTTGGTGATGCTGGCCAGCGAGAAATGCCCGCTCAGCCTGTTCAGCACCGCAGCGGCATCGGTAAAGGGTGTGACGGCGTTTCGGGCGGCGATGAATTCAGCGAATGCCAATTCGGCGGCCTGTGGGGTCGTCCCCGCTTCGCGCGCCGCTTGCTGGAGGACGGTCATGCGCAGGGCAGTCACGTGGTGAGCCAGCTCCGGGCGTTGTGAGGCCAGGCGATTCATTCGGCGGCGAACTTCCCCGGCGGGTAGACGTTGCGCCATGGCCGGGAAATGGTGTCGCAGATAGCGCTCCATGCGGGCTTCGGCGGCGCGGATGACAGGGCCGATTTCCCAGAGCGTGTCGTCGAGGTCGAAGGTGATCGCGCGGATGGCGGGAGGCTTTCGGTTCATCAAGGTTTCCGTTTCACGTTGCGGCGTTCTTGCGGGTCTGGGTGTTGCCTGGATTCAGGCGCGAGCCGCGCATCGGCGCGCAACGCAGGGCGGGGTCAGGCAAGCGCAACGCGCATCCGGAACCAAGGAAAACAGGATATGAGCGACTTGTTCCATCCGCATGACTTTAGCGTACTGGATTAAAATACCGTAGCGGGTAGATTCGTGTTTGAGCATAACCAACGCACTCAAGAAGGTTCGCGCTTGAAGCAGGATGCGGCTTCTTCAGACGATCGAGAACTGTTTCCGATTCGGACCGTTTCCAGTCTGACGGGCGTCAATGCGGTGACGCTGCGCGCGTGGGAGCGCCGTTATGGCTTGATCAGTCCACGTCGCACGCCGAAGGGCCACCGGCTCTATAGTCGCGCCGATGTCCAGCGCATTCAGCAAGTTCTGGATTTTCTGGACCGAGGAATCTCCATTGGCCAGGCCCGGGCGGCGCTCGAGGCGCAGCAACGGGGCGAAACCTCGGTCACGGTGGCTGCTCCTCAGGAGTCCCGAGGATTATGGGCGGGCTACATCGCGCGCATGGTTCTGGCGATCGGTAGCTTCGATGAAAAGAACCTGAATGCCGTTTACAGCGAAGCCTTGTCGCTCTATCCCGTGGAGCTGGTCACTAGCCAGCTGATCGTTCCGCTGCTCGAAGAGGTGGGGCGGCGATGGCAGAACCAGGAGGGGAGCGTCGCCGAGGAGCATTTTTTCAGCGTGTTCATGCGCAACAAGCTGGGTGCCCGCTTTCATCACATGGCCTTGGAGACCACCGGCCCCAAGCTGTTATGCGCCTGTGTTCCGACGGAAAACCATGAACTGGCGCTCCTGCTGTTCTGTCTGGCGGCGCTGACGCGCAACTATCGAATCGTGCTGCTCGGCGCCAACATGCCCTTCGCCGACCTCCCCACGGCCGTGCGCCGCTCGGGGAGCGACGCGATTGTACTGGCGGGCTCGGTTGGCGCTTATTGGCCGACCTTCGAAGAAGAGCTTGCGGGGCTGATTCAGCGAGCGAAAGTGCCGGTGCTGGTCGGTGGCCACCTGTCGACCCTGCATCGCGATGCCGTGACCCGTGCGGGTGCCATCGTGCTCGGAAGCGAGATGTCCCAGGCCTTTCGGCGGCTCGGGCAGGCTTTGATGCCCCCGGAATAGGGGCGCTCGTAACGATCCCGTTGAGGTTGGTGGATGGAACCATGCGGGGCGTCGATCCGATGATGACGTCGATTCCGGTCGGAGGATCGGCATTGACGTTTCCAGATCGGTCTTGCATTGAGATCGTGCGCCCTCTAACGGTATCCTTGGCCGGCCCGTCAGGGCGCCAAGAACAACACGCTGGCGTAGCTCAGTTGGTAGAGCAGCCGATTTGTAATCGGCAGGTCGCGGGTTCAAATCCTGTCGCCAGCTCCATTTAGGCCGCTTTTGCGCAATCTCTTCGACGCAGAAATGCGTGGTAATCGGTGCCCGACCCGGGGTCGGCACGGTTTGCGCGGGGCTTGGGTTGCAGAGCACGACGTGCCCCGGGCGGCAATACCCGTTGCATCGTGAGGCTGCGTCGATGTCTTGACGCCCGTGGACATGACGACGGGACCATTACTTTGTGGATCAATCAGGGAATGAACATGCGGACTTGGATCAGACCGGGATGTGCTGTGCTGCTTGCACTGATGCTGGTTGCGTGCGGTCAGGAGGATGCTGCAGCCCCGCCTGATCAGCCAGCTGTGCTGATTACGACCGAGCTTGCAGAGCAGCAGGTCGTCGAGGATCTCGAGTTTTCGCTCGGCAGGCTGCAGTCGAATGTGGATCCGCGTATTGCGGCCGAGGTGTCCGGTCGCGTCTTGTCCGTCGCTGTGGAAGCGGGCGAATCGGTGCAGCGTGGGCAGGTCGTGGCCCAGCTGGACGCTGCCGACTATCGGGCGGCGGCCGATGGGGCGGCGGCCGATGTGCGTCGGCTGGAGGCGTTGGTCGAGCAGCAGCAGCGCCAAGTCGAGCGCTATCGGCAGCTGGTTCAGGAAAATTTCTTTTCAGTCAACGCATTGGATGAGGTCGAGGCGCAGTTGACCGCGTTGCGCGCACAACTGGCTGCGGCGCGGAGCGGGGTCGATCGAGCGCGCAACAATCTTGACCGCACAGCCGTGCGCGCGCCTGCTTCGGGCGTCATCGCCGAGCGATTGGTGAGCCCGGGGGATTATATTGGCGCCGGAAACCCCTTGTTTCATCTCAGTACTGATCAAATGCTGCGGGTTGTGTTGCCGTTTCCGGAAGTCCTGAGTTCTCGATTGGCAGTCGGGCAAACCTTGCGGTTGCGTGTGCCCACCGCTCCCGGCATGCCGGTGGAATTGCCCATTACCGAGATTCGCCCCGTGATCGGTGCGCAGAATCGTGCGATCGAGGTACTGGCGGAGATGCGCAATCCGGGTGGGTGGCGCCCCGGTGGGAGTGTCAATGGTGAGGTCGTGCTGTCGAGGCGCGAAGACGCCGTGGTCATTCCACCCTTGGCCGTGATTCGGCGTCCGTCCGGCCTTGTCGTCTATGTGGTGACCGATGACCAAGTGCAGGAGCGTCTGGTCAAGGTGGGGGTCGAGACCGCTGAGTTCGTGGAAATCGTTGAAGGGCTTGAGGCCGGCGAGCAGGTTGCGGTCGAAGGTGCTTCCTATTTGACGGATGGGGCCCGGGTGCGCATCGCCCAGGAGCGCGGCGCATGAATTTGCCGGAGCTGTCGATTCGCCGGCATGTGCTGGCGTACATGCTCAATGCGGTGCTGGTATTGTTCGGCATCATCGGCTTTCGGGATCTCGGTGTCGACCGGTTCCCGAATGTCGATATTCCGGTCATCAGTATCACGACGATCCAGCCCGGCGCCAATCCGTCAGTCGTCGATGCCAGCATCACCAACATCATCGAACGCCAGGTGAACAGCGTTCCGGGCATCAAGAACATCCGGTCGAGTTCCACGCCCGGCGTGTCCGTGGTGGCCATCAATTTCGAGTTGGAAAAAGATGTTGATGTTGCTTTCAACGAGGTTCAGGCGAAGGTCAATCAGGTTTTGAACCAGTTGCCGACCGATGCGGATCCGCCGATTGTCGCCAAGTTGGAGACCTCGTCCCAGCCGATTTTGTGGCTCGCCCTGCAGGGCAATCGAACCGAGCAGCAACTGAACGTCTATGCGAACAATGTGCTGCGCAAGCAACTTGAGAACGTCAATGGGGTGGGCGAAGTGCGGATCGCCGGCTCCCGGGAACGGACCGTCCGGGTCGAAGTGGATCCGGCTCGGCTGGCCAGCTACGGATTGACGGTTCAGGACCTCATTCAGGCGTTTCAGCGTGAGCACTTCCTGTTGCCCGGCGGTTTTGTCGTCGGGGGCAACACGGAGTCGCTGCTCAAGCTCGACCTGGAATACCACGACCCGGCGGCCTTGGGCCAGATGGTGATCGGTTTTTCCAGTGGTGCGCCGATTCGCTTGCAGGATGTCGGTGAAGTCGTTGACGGTTTGGCGGATTATCGCCAACTTGCACGCTTCAACGGTGAGCCGACTGTGGGGCTGGGTATCGTGAAGATTGCCGGAAGCAATACCGTGGCGATCATCGACGAAATCAAGGCGCGACTCGACACCGAAATCGGTCCCCAGCTTCCGCCGGGCCTGAAGGTGTCCGTGGCGACCGATACCTCGACTTTTATCCTGGAGATGGTGCACGCGCTTCAGGAGCATTTGATTACCGGAACACTGCTGGCGGCAGCGGTGGTTTTGTTGTTTCTCCGCAACTTCCGTTCCACCTTGATCATTGCGGCGGCGATTCCGGTCTCACTGCTGGGCGCGGTCGCGGTGATGTACTTCTTCGGATACACCTTCAATGTGGTGACGTTGCTCGCGCTGCTGTTGCTTATCGGCGTCGTGGTCGATGATGCGATCGTGGTGCTCGAGAATATCTACCGTCATCGGGAGGAGTTGGATCCGGATCCCGTCAGTGCTGCGATGAACGGAACCCAGGAGGTGATGTTCGCGGTTTTGGCGGCTACCTTGTCACTGGTCTCGATTTTCGTGCCCGTGGTGTTCATGGGTGGGATCGTGGGGCGGTTTTTCGAGTCCTTTGCGGTCGTGGTCGTGTTCGGTGTGTTGGTGTCGTGGTTCGTGGCACTGACGCTCACGCCGATGATGTGTTCGCGGTATCTCAAGGTCTCTCACGAGCACGGTCGCGTATTCAATGCGTTTGAGCGTGCATTTCGCGCCATGGAGTCGGGGTACCGGCGCATGCTCGGATGGGCGATCGGTGCGCCATGGGCTGTGCTGGCGATTGCGTTCCTGGTGGTGCTTTCCAGCGGCTACTTCTTTGCCAATGTCGGTGGCGAATTCGTTCCCGAGGAAGATCAGGGGCAATTGTTTGTCCAACTCAAAACACCTCTGGGGTCGAGCGTCGAGTACACCGACAGTCGGCTGCGCGCCATGGAGGCCGTGCTGGCCGAGGAGCCAACGGTGGTGAGCTATTTCACGGCGGTCGGCTTGGGACAGCAGGGCCAGGTGAATCAGGCGGTGGCATTTGTCACGATGAAAGCGCGCGCGGAGCGGGATATTTCACAGCAGGAGCTGGCGGTTCGATTGCGCGAAAAGGCCGCGGAAATCCCGGGAGTTCAGGTGTTCATATCTGAAGTGCCGGCGTTCGGGGGAGAGCGTGGTGAACCGCTGCAGTTGGTGCTGCGGGGTCGCAATCTTGCGGATGTGGCGCGTTATTCCGAGGAGATTCGCCAGCGTCTTGCCGCGACCCCGGGGATGGGGAGCATCGATTTGACCCTGCAGCTCGATTTGCCGCAGGTCGAGCTCGACATCGATCGGGAGCGTGTGGCGAGCCTGGGCTTGTCGACGCTGGAGGTCGCGCAGGCGGCCAACATCTTGGTTGGCGGGATGGACGTGGCGCGCTACAACGACGACCCGGGCGACGGCGAGCGGTATGACCTGCGCCTCAAGGCCCAGGAGGGTGCGTATGCCGTGCCGGATGACTTGCGCAAGATCTTCTTGCGTAACCGGGCGGGAGATCTGATTCGCCTGGACACGATTGCGACCATCCAGCAATCACTGGGGCCGGCGGAAATCAGCCGATTCGACCTCAATTACGCCGGATTCTTCTTCATCAATCCCAGCATGCCGTTGGCTGAGGCGATGGTGCGGGCCCAAGAGATCGGTTCTGAAGTCCTGCCCACCGGTTACAGTCTTGATTTGACCGGCCAGGCCCAGGAATTCGAAGACACAGCCGGTTATATGGTCTTCGCGCTGGTGGTTTCCCTGGTCCTGCTGTACATGGTTCTCGCAAGCCAGTTTGATTCCTTCCTGCAGCCGCTGATCATTATGGTGGCTCAGCCGCTCGCGGCGATTGGTGGGGTCGCGGCGCTTTGGCTGCTGGGGTATACCATCAACATGTTTTCCATGATCGGAATGCTGCTGTTGGTCGGACTGGTGGCGAAGAATTCCATCTTGCTGGTCGATCTGACCAATCAACGGCGCGCCGAAGGCGTGCCGTTGAAAGAGGCCCTGATGGAGGCCTGTCCCGTTCGGCTTAGGCCAGTACTCATGACTTCCCTCACCGTCATTTTCGCCCTGCTGCCTGCTGCCCTAGGCCTGGGAGCAGGAGCCGATACCAATGGACCGTTGTCAGCGGCTGTGATCGGAGGCATGGTGACTTCGACGGCGTTGACGCTGGTTGTTGTTCCGGTGGTCTATCTCTTGGTGGAGCGGATGAAGGAGCGTCGTGGCTTCCATGCCGGTCACGGCACGGGGGTGAGTCATGACTAATCGCCGATCGAAAGTGCGTACGGTTGCCTGCATTCTCTTGGCGTCGACGTTCAGTGGCCCCGGGTGGGCCACTGGTTTGGCGGACATCTATCAGCTCGCGCAGAGTCGCGATGCAGTGTATGAGTCGGCGCGACATCGACTCGCCGCAGTTTCCACGCTGAACCGCCAGGCGCGCGGCGTTCTGTTCCCCAGTATCGACCTGAATGGCGGTGTCAACCGGACCTGGTTGGAGGTGGACAGTGATCCGGCCGTTTTGCCGGGTCCGCCAGGTGCGCCCCCGACGCTGATTGATCAAAGCGGCTCCGTCGACAATGCCGACGGTTGGAGTTATGGCGTCACGTTGCGCCAGCCGATCTTTGTGGCCGAGGCGATCTTTCGCTATGGACAGGCTCAGCGGCAGGTGGCGCTGGCCGAGGTCGAGTTTGCAATTGCCCGTCAGGATCTGATTCTGCGGACGGCATCCGGATATTTTCAGGTCCTGCAGGCCGAGCAGGCACTTGCCACCAGTCAAGCCGAGCTACGCGCCCTTGAGCAAGAGTTGGCGCGTGCCCGAAAGTCCTTCGAGGTGGGCACGGCCGCTATTACGGACCTCAATGAGGCGCAGGCCCGCTACGATCTGGTTTCTGCTCAGGTTCTGCAATATGAAGGCGATGTCGCGATTGCGCGCCAGGCGCTGGCGCGAATCATCGGCCAGTCGGTTCCGGCCCTGAAGGGACCGCGTGCGGACTTTCCGCTGGAGCCACCGGAACCTGCCGAGCAGGCTCAATGGGTCGATCGGGCTCGTGACTCCAACTTGTTTCGGGTTGCCAGTGGCTTGGGTGTGGAAGTGGCGCGCGCCGAAGTCCGAGCCCGGCAGGGTGCACGATTGCCGACCTTGTTTCTGGTTGGCAATTACGATGTCCAGGAGACGCGTCGTCCCGCCTTTGGCGGCGACGTAACCCGCAACGAAACCGAGAGCCGGGTGGTCGGGGTTCAGCTCAGTGTGCCGCTGTTCCGCGGGGGGTTGCTGAGCGCTCAAGTCGAAGAGGCGGCGGCGCTTTACAATCAGCGCAAGAGTGACCTTGTCGATGCCGCGCGGGGCGCCGAATTGCAAGCGAGCCAGGCGTTCATTCAGCTGAATACGGCGATTGCGCAGGTGCGCGCGTTCGAGCAGGCTGTCAAGTCCAGTATGACGGCGTACGAATCGGCTCGGCGTGGTCGGGAGGTCGGGGTCCGGACGGCAGTCGATGTTCTGTTTGCGCTGCAGCAAGTGTATGCGGCTCAACAGAATCTCGATAGTGCCCGATTGGCCTATCTGCTGGGGCGACTCAATCTGCAGGCGGCGGTGGGTGCCCTGGATCCGGCCGATCTCGCCGCGATTGACAACTATCTCACCAGTCGTGCTGCGTTATCTGCGCTGCCGGTCAGGATCGATTGAGGTTTGACAGGTGGCGGCGAGCAGAACATAATTTGGGGCTTGCGTTTTGGAGGGGTTCCCGAGCGGTCAAAGGGAGCAGACTGTAAATCTGCCGGCTCTGCCTTCGTAGGTTCGAATCCTACCCCCTCCACCACGAAATTTTGTTGGGACATACGGTTCAGGTCGCAGTCCTTCGATGCGGGTGTAGTTCAATGGTAGAACCTCAGCCTTCCAAGCTGATGGTGTGGGTTCGATTCCCATCACCCGCTCCATCGTGCGGGCCGCACGGACAGGATTGGTGACCACAGGTTTTGGGTTCAGGGCCCATATAGCTCAGTCGGTAGAGCACTTTCTTGGTAAGGAAGAGGTCACCGGTTCAAATCCGGTTATGGGCTCCATAGTTTAGT
>OBIC01000148.1_pt1 | contig 29294 bp, 28 predicted proteins | sample 1519831 | NCBI WGS metagenome assembly OBIC01 (sample SAMN03019805, study PRJEB22545) | beach sand metagenome | biome: beach; feature: sea beach; material: beach sand | place: USA: Municipal Pensacola Beach, FL | collected 2010-10-20 | depth 40-45 cm m
TTCGCGCACTCGACCACTGACCGGAGGCTTTCCAAAGCCAGGCTGAGCCTGGTGCCGGCGAGTCCAAGCCGCAAGAAACCATTAAGTCGGAATCCTCGCCGACAGCACCTTCTGAAAGCCAGCCTGAAGAGGTGGAAAATTCTGCCGCTGAGGCGGAGCCGATGCACAGCACTCCGGCGCCTCCCCGTTCGTCACCCACTGCACATATCAATGAAGCTGGATTCAAAAAGGCACATGCGAGCCCGTCTGTTCGTCGATTTGCCCGCGAGTTGGGTGCAGATGTTTCGCTGATCACAGGGTCTGGTCCGAAAGGACGGATCCTGAAAGAGGATGTACAGGCTTTTGTGAAACAAGCGCTTTCTGGTGTCGGTGTTGCGGGTGGCCAAGGTAAAGGAACACCGGCTGCAGGGGGGGCAGGCATCCCGCCGATTCCTGCGATTGATTTCAGTCAGTTTGGGCCTGTTGAACGAATTGAACTCAGTCGGATTAAAAAGCTGACGGCCAGCAATTTGCACCGTGCCTGGTTAAATATTCCCCTTGTAACACACCATGATGAAGCGGATATCACCGAGACAGAGGCCTTTAGAAAGTCCCTCAAACAAGAGGCCGAAGTGCGTGGGCTGCGCATTACCCTGCTTGCCTTCATCGCCAAGGCATTAGCATCAACATTAAAGGCGTACCCCAGATTTAATGCTTCTTTAACACCTGAAGGCGATGGCCTGTTTCTGAAAAAATACATTCATATTGGCATTGCCGTTGATACACCAGACGGTCTGGTTGTTCCCGTCATTCGCGATGTGGATCAAAAAAGTATTTATGCGCTTGCAGAAGAGATGGCTGATATTAGCCAGCGGGCACGTAACAAAAAGTTGAAGCCTGCGGATATGCAAGGTGGTTCAATCAGTATATCCAGCCTGGGCGGAATCGGTGGCACAGCCTTCACGCCTCTGGTTAATGCGCCTGAGGTTGCTATTTTAGGGGTAACCCGCTCAAAAATGCAGCCCGTCTGGAACGGCTCGGAATTTGCTCCCCGCTTGATGTTGCCCCTGGATCTCTCTTATGACCACCGAGTGATTGATGGTGCTGAAGCGGCCCGGTTTATGGTGCATTTGTGCCAAATACTGGCAGATGTGAGGCGCGCCTTGCTCGATGATTAATGGGCTCGGGTCCTTATTTAAAACGTTTAATTCCTAATCGGCTTGGAGTAAAAGTATGAGCCAGAAAGTTACTGTTTCAGTGCCTAATATCGGCGACGCAACCGATGTTGAAGTGATCGAAGTACTGGTTGCCAAAGGGGATCGTGTCGAAGCAGAAGATTCTTTAATCACCCTGGAAAGTGACAAAGCCAGTATGGAAATCCCGGCCCCGGAAGCCGGTGTGGTGGATGACATTTTTGTAAAAGTCGGGGATAAAGTTTCAGAGGGCACAGCCATTTTATCACTGGACGTGGAAACAGTCTCGGGCACGACAGAGAAAGCATCTGAGGCAACACCTGCGTCGACATCGTCCCCTGTGTCTTCAACGGCATCAAGCTCTGACGGTGATGGTGATACCGCGCAAAATGAGCGTGTTGAGGTGCTGGTAATTGGTGGAGGCCCCGGTGGTTATACAGCCGCTTTTCGCGCAGCAGACTTGGGTAAAGAAGTGGTATTGGTCGAGCGATATGATCAGTTGGGTGGCGTATGTCTGAATGTGGGTTGTATTCCTTCCAAGGCCCTTTTGCACGTGGCTCATTCGATAGACGAGGCCGCTGAACTGGCCGACAGTGGCGTCGCGTTTAATACGCCCGAGATCGACTTGGCTAAGCTGCGCCAGCATAAGGAAAAAGTTGTGGGCCAGTTGACCGGCGGTCTGGCCGCTCTGGCTAAAAAACGAAAGGTTCGCGTGATCCAGGGGCGGGCAACATTGAGCTCCGCCAATAGTGTCTTGGTTGAGCAAGGGGAAGAGTCAACCGTTATCCACTTTGAGCAGGCCATTATTGCGGCAGGGTCACACAACACACAAATCCCGGGGTTCCCCTATGATGATCCGCGGCTGATCGATTCGACCGGCGCGTTGGCATTGCAGGACATACCAAAACGGATGTTAGTGATTGGAGGAGGCATCATTGGTTTGGAGATGGCGAATGTTTACAGTGCTTTGGGCACTTCAGTGACGGTGGTAGAACTTGCCAACTCTTTAATCCCGGGGTGTGATCCTGACTTGGTCAAGCCTTTGCAGCAGCGCATCAGCACGCAGTATGAAAATATTTTCCTGCAATCAAAAGTCACTCGCATTGAGCCAGAAGAGCATGGGTTGAAAGTTTGGTTTGAGGGGGATAAAACGCCAGAGCATGATACGTTTGATCGAGTGTTACTGGCTGTTGGCCGCCGGCCTAATGGGCTTTCCATGGGTGCGGAAGCTGGTGGGGTCCATGTTGATGAGCAAGGCTTTATCCCGGTTGATCGGCAGCAGCGAACGAATGTTCCACACATTTTTGCGGTCGGCGACATCGTGGGTCAGCCTATGCTGGCTCATAAAGCAACTCATGAGGCGAAAGTCGCGGCAGAAGTTATTGCTGGTCACAAAGCTTTTTTTGATGCGAGGGTGATTCCTTCTGTGGCTTATACCCAGCCGGAAATCGCATGGGCAGGGCTAACGGAGACTCAAGCCAAGGGAGAAGGTGTGGCCTATGAGAAGGCTTCTTTTCCTTGGGCCGCAAGTGGTCGTTCGTTGAGTATGGGTCGCAAAGACGGTCTGACTAAAGTGCTATATGACCCTGAAACTCGGGTTATTTTGGGTGTCGGCATTGTTGGGAGTCAGGCGGGTGAGTTAATTGCAGAGGCTGCTTTGGCGATTGAAATGGGGGCCGACACAGAAGATTTAGCTTTGACGATTCACCCCCACCCCACCTTGTCGGAAACCATTAACTTTGCGGCAGAGGTGGCTGAGGGCTCGGTGACCGATATTTATGCACCGAAAAGAAAGTAATTTTTAAAGGGTTCAGGGTGTCAGGCGTTTGTTTAGACGCCTGCATGGGCGGCGTGGCGCCTCGGTGTCCTTGCCTGGGCGCCAAGACCAAAGCGTTCAGCAATCGCTTGGAACTCTTCGGCTTTTTGTTGAAAGGCCTTGACCACTGTGGGGTCAAAGTGGCTGCCGCTGTAACCGACAATAAAGTCATAGGCGTCCTGATGTGAACACGCTTCTTTATAGACCCGTTTGCAACGGATTGCATCGTAACAGTCGGCAATGGCCATCAGCCTTCCTGATAAAGGGATTTGTTCTCCTTTTAAACCGCGAGGATAACCTGTCCCGTCCCATTTTTCGTGGTGGGTATAGGCAATATCCCGTGCGGTGCGCAGAAAAGAATTAGTGCCTAGCATTGTTTCGGCGTGTTTGAGTGCACGCATGCCATAAGTGGTATGTTTTTTGATCTCTTCGTACTCATCCGGCGTAAGCTTGCCAGGCTTCATCAAAACCCGGTCTGGGACGCCCACTTTGCCAATGTCGTGCAGGGGAGCGGATTTATACAGCGCTTCGATTGTGTCTGAGGTGAGTAGTGTGCGGTATTTCGGATAGGAGCGGAGCTCAATCGCCAGGCATTTGACATATTCCTGAGTGCGAACAATATGGTTGCCTGTTTCTTCGTGACGGGTTTCTGCCAGTGATGTTAGCGCAAGAATGGCAGCATCTTGTGTGCGCGAGATTTCTTGTGTTCGACGAATGACACGCTCTCTCAGTCTGGCATTTTTTTCTTCCAAGGCCCGTTGAGTCTTTTTTAATAGCAGGTGTGATTTGATTCTAGCCTTAAGAATGGGGGCACTGATCGGTTTGTGGATGTAATCCACCGCACCTAATTCGAGGCCATAGGCTTCATCGATCACATCATTTTTAACGGTAAGAAAGATGACCGGAATCGGATTGGTCTGGGAGCTTGCTTTTAGTTGTTGGCAAGTCTGATAGCCATCAACCTCGGGCATTTCAATATCTAACAGGATAAGGTCTGGGGGGGAATCACTCTGGGCTTCTTTCAGCCCGGACTTAGCGCTGTTGGAAACGCTCACGTGATAATCGTAGGCTAATAAGTCGGAGACCAGGGATGATGTGAAAACATCATCATCGATGATTAATATTCTGTCCTTGCATGTTGTCAGGCTCATACCCTGTGCCTCTATTAAATTGCCAAGCGGCGATAGTATTGGCTGGTTGTAGCTTTAATACGAATAGCCCGAGTTATTTACTCGGTTATCTTGTCTGCAGTCTTAAGTTTATCCAGAGTTTTTTGAAAAACTGTGGAGAACTCATCAAAAACAACTTTACAACGCTCAGCATCGGGCGTGGCAAGGCATTTTTCGAGCTTGTCCGCTTTTTGCTGGAGGAGTAACGCACCCACGTAGCCCGCTCCACCTTTTAATTGATGGGTAATGTGTGTGACGGTGTCATAGTTGTTCTTTTGGAAGGCTTTGGTAACCTTTTCCAGATTTTTCTGGTGTATTTTGATGAAGTGCTTTGCCCAGGTTTGATATTTGATGGGGTCCCCACTCGCGTGCTTTAAACCATGGGGGTAACTGATGAGGGGTAAACTCTCGACTGCTCCATTTTGATCCGGTACTTCTGCAATCAGCCGTTGTCGTGTGGATACTTGAGCCTGAACACCTGTCCATTTAAACAGTTTTTGTTGAATTTCTACGATATTGACGGGTTTTTCCAAATAGTCGTTCATACCCGCACTGAGGTATTGATGAATATGTTTATCTTGTGTTTGTGCGGTGATTGCAATGATGGGTAAATCTTTCGCTCGGCCGTCTTCACGAATTTGGCGCGTCGCTTCCAGGCCATCCATGCCCGGCATTTGGATATCCATTAACACGATATCAATCTGTTGTTGAAAAACGATTTTTATTGCAGCCAGGCCATTTTCTGCCGTAAAAACCTGGAGCCCGGATGAGGTTAATAGCTCGGCTAAAAATGCTCGGTTAAAGGTATTGTCTTCTGCAATGAGAACACGGAGCTTTCTGTCTGTAGCGATTGATGTTGAGGGGGTAATATCTTCAACGACGCGGTCGAAGGGAAGATCGAACTCAAAGGTGCTGCCTTGATTTGGGCGGCTGGATACTGTGATTTTGCTTCCCATCAGGTTAACCAGTGTTTGACTGATTGCAAGGCCAAGACCCATGCCGCCATATTGTCTCTGGTTGGTACCGTCTACCTGGGTAAAGGGTTCAAAAATTCTTTCCAGTTGTTGTGGGTCCATACCGGCACCGGAATCCGTGACTTGAAAGCGGAGTTCGACACTTTTTTGACAAGCGCGCTTTAGCGTAACATTGAGGGCAATTTTTCCGTAACGGGGGGTGAATTTGATTGCGTTTTGCAGCAAATTGACGATGACTTGCGTTAAACGAAGGGCATCACCTTTGATTTCTGGAATATCCTGTTCGGCAGAAAATGTAAGGGTTAAGTCCTTTTTTTCTGCTTCAATGATGGTAAGCGTTTGCGCGGTATCAATCACGCTACTTAAAAGGAATGGTGCTGTCTGTAGTTTGAGTTTGCCAACCTCATTGGCTGAAAGCTCTAAGGTATCGTTAATCATATCCAGCAAAATATTGGCGGAGACCTGAATTTTTTCCAGATCAGCTCTCAGTGTCTGATTCGCTGTTTTTTGCATGGCGAGGTAGCTCATGCCAACAATGGTGTTCATTGGCGTTCGGATCTCGTGACTGATGTTCGCCAAAAACTCACTTTTGGCTTGATTTGCCGCCATCAATTGTTTGGTTAAAGCATTTTTTTCATGGCGGTCTTGAAGAGAGTTCAGCAGGGCAGTTCGGATATTGGTTGAAGCGTTATAGAGCACATACATATAGGCCAGTATAAAAACGGCTAATAGCTGTATTTGCGTGTTTTCCTGGATCAGGGTCCAGGCAAGTGCCGGTATGGATAGCGGGATGACGTATGCCAGATAAACCCATTTAAGCGCAGAGAGCAGTACCATGGCTCCGCCACCCATGCCTGCGATAGCCAATAAAATGAGCATTTGTACGAAGGGCTCATTTTCCAGCATAAAAAGCATGAGGCCACTCAGTCCCCAGGAAATGCCGACAGCAGTGGTTGCGTAAAAACTGATTCTGGCCCAATACTCGGGAGGGTTTTCCGTAAACCTTGATTTTCTGTATTGCCTGAGGGTTTCAAGCCGGAGTACATTGGCGGTCAGAACTGCGGCGGCCCAGTAAAAAGGTTCGCCTGTTCCGATATACGCTTGTAGGATAAGAGCAAGTACAATGGCATTGACTGTACTGCTAATAATACCGGTTAATAAGTGGGCCATTAACAGATCAATTTGTTCGGCCAAGATCTTTTTCACGTAAACATCCGGTCAGTTTTTAGCTTTCTAGAGTATAGAAGAGATTGAATAAAGCGGGTTTTAGCCCTACGACCTGAAACCTGCTGATGTGTATGAAAAAATGCTGGCATAGATGATGAGTAAAGAGCGTGACGTATTGCGCCGATTTTTGATCGGTAATCACCTTCGAGGTGAGTGGGTTCGATTAAATACAACCTGGCGCACGGTATTAAATAGAGCCGATTACCCTAAGGCCGTCTGTCAATACCTGGGACAGGCACTCACGGCAACGGCCCTGTTATCGGCAACGATAAAATTCGACGGAAAGATTACCTTACAAATCCGGGGCACAGGACCGCTGCATTTGCTGGTGGCTCAAGTTAACTCGAACCGGGGTGTTCGTTGCACCGCTAAATGGCGCAGCGCCATTCCAGATGCGGTTTCGAGTCTGCACGAAGTTTTTGGGGCGGACGCACAATTGTTAATTTCTGTTAACACTCGTGGTGGACAAGAGCGCTACCAAGGCATCGTGGATTTACGCGGCTCCAGCCTGAGTGAAGCCTTGGAAACCTTCTTTCTACAATCTGAGCAGTTGCCCAGTTACTTTTGGCTGCACAGTGACATGACGTGTGCGGCAGGTTTAATGATTCAGAAAATGCCAGGCGCGCCGGAAGACGATGACTCACTCAATCGCGTCAAAATATTGTCCGATACGGTGACGGCGCATGAGTTGATTAACCTGGACGCTGAGCAACTGTTATGGCGGCTTTATCACGAAGAGGGTGTGTCGCTGTATGAACCGCAAGAGGTGCATTTTGAGTGTCATTGTTCGAGCGAAAGAACACGTCAACTGGTGCGCTCATTCGGCGCCGAGGAAGCCAATCAAATCTTATCGGAAGAAGGTGCAATTGCTGTCACCTGCGAGTTCTGCAATGCCTGTTACACGTTTGATGCCATTGATGTGGCTCAAATATTCAACGCGGATGCGACTGGACATGACGGTAATCGAACCCGGCACTGACCTTATCGGCCAATGCCGGGTAAATGGAGGGGCTTAAAAACGGGCAACCCCATAGCTGTTTGGTTTGAGTGGGCGAATACCCGCTTCGTAAAACATCTCCAGTGCCTGAATCAAGATTTTACGTGTGTCTCTGGGGTCAATAAGCCCGTCATCCCACAACCGTGCGGTGCCATACAAAGGCTCCGACTCGCGGGTCATCCGGTCGATCGTGTAAGCCGAGAGTTTCTGTAACTTTTCTTCATCAACGCCTTGACCCAAGCGCCCAGCTTTTTCGCGGGCAACAATGTCCAGTACCATTGCAGCTTGCTCTCCACCCATGACTGCAACCCGTGAACTGGGCCAAGCAAACAACAAGCGCGGGTCGTATGCCCGGCCGCACATACCATAGTTACCGGCGCCAAAACCACCGCCAACCAATATCGTGATTTGGGGAACAGAGGCATTAGACACCGCCTGGATCATCTTGGAACCGTGTTTGATGATGCCGTTTTGCTCGGAGTCTTTGCCGACCATAAAGCCTGTTGTATTTTGCAGATAAAGCAATGGGGTGTTGCTCTGGCAGCACAGTTGGATAAATTGAGCTGCTTTCGTGGCGCCTTTGTAGTTGATCGGGCCGTTATTGCCGATGATGCCGATGGGCCGTCCACCAATTCGGCTATGGCCACAGATGGTTTGCGAGTCATAAAATTCTTTAAATTCAAAGAACACCGAGCCGTCAGCAATGCGCGCGATAATCTCTCTGCAATCGTAAGGTTGGCGGTAATCCATGGGCACAACCCCGGCCAACTCGTCTACAGAATACAAAGGCTCGTCGTATTCTGGCTTGAGGGTCACTGGGAGCTGCTCGTTCCAGGGAAGTGTGGCCATCAGCTCCCGGCAAATTCGAATGGCATCACGATCATTTTCGCCGATGTATTCGGATGTGCCTGGCGTGGTGACATGCATGTCTGCACCGCCTAGCTCCTCATCTGTGGCAACCTCACCGGTTGCCGCTTTCAGCAGGGGAGGGCCGGCAAGAAACATTTTAGCGCGCCCCCGAACCAGCACAACATAATCAGAAAGGCCGGGCAGATAAGCGCCCCCAGCAGTACAAGAACCGTGAATGATGGTCACCTGAGGTAAACCCATGGCTGACATCTGTGCCTGGTTGCGGAATGTTCGGCCACCGAAGGTGAAAATATCCGTCGCATGTTCCAGGTTGGCCCCTGCGCTTTCCACCATGCACAGCATGGGTAATTTATTTTCGCGGGCAATTTGTTGGGCGCGCAGTGTTTTTTCCAGTGCAGAGGGTGACATCGCGCCCCCTTTAATAGCACTGTTACTGCACAGCACCACACAGCGGATACCCGATACAAAACCAATGCCACCGATGTAGGAGCCACCACAGGTGGTGCCATCTTTATCATCGTGCATCTGATAGCCAGCCAACGCCATTAATTCGATGAATGGCGCACCTTTGTCCAGGATCAGATTGAGCCGTTCCCGCGGCATCAACTGGCCGCGCTCTTCAAATTGCCAGCGTACTTTTTCGGCGCGTTGGACCATTTTTTCCTGAATCTCAGCGATTTCCTGAAGCTTGGCCAGCATGCCCTCACGATTTTGTTGAAAGGTGTCAGACCTGACATCAATTTGACTATTGATTGCGCCCATTTATGCTTCCTCCGCTTCTGTTGTTTCGGTAACGGCGATATCGGCTAAGACTTGTCGGATGGTAACCTGCTCGCCTTCGCTGACAGACAGCTCGGATAAGGTGCCGTCAACACTGGATTTAATTTGGTGTTCCATTTTCATGGCCTCAAGAATGAAGAGGATCTGTCCTTTGTCGACTGTACGGCCAGCGGCGCAGTTAACAGACAGAATGCGTCCGTCCATCGGTGCTCTGATAATGCCGTCCAGCGCATCATCCCGAGGCTTTTCGGGCGCCAGGGTCTGATCGACGAGGTGAATACTCCTGCCGCTGTAGTCCAGATACAGTGACTGGCTGTCGTTAATCAGATAACGAGCAGTCTCGAGCACGTTGTCGAGTACGAATGTCAGCGCGTTTTGATCGGCACTGTTCATAATAATTTCGTGGGTTTGCCCGTCAGCATGTACGGTAAAGTGGTGTGCCCTATGAACGCGGATCGTGACCGGATAAGGTGCTTCGCCGTGTTGCAGCAGTAGATTAATGGGATCTGTGGCTGCATTAATCCAACCGGCGGCATCAGCAGGTTGATGACTGTGAAACGTACGGATATCTCGGTAGTAGAAAGCCAGTGCAGCCAGAGCCAGCATTTTACTCTCGGGAGAAGGTGCCTGCAGTTCCTCGGCCGGGTAGTACTCCCCGATAAATGCGGTGGTTGCTTCGCCTTTGGCAAAATTGGGGTGTGCAACAATATCGACCAGGAAGTCCTTATTGGTTTGTACACCGTGTAGCACCATATCTTCCAGTGCAACGATCAGTTTTCTCCGTGCCGTTTCGCGATCGGGCCCATGGACGATCACTTTGGCGATCATGGGGTCATAAAAAGGACTGATTTGTTGTCCGGTTTGCACGCAGTGATCAACACGAAGCCCGGGTTGAGTGGGTATGTGCCATTGGAGCACAGTGCCTGTTTGTGGCAAGAACTGGTTGTAGGGATCTTCAGCATAGAGCCGGACCTCGATAGCATGCCCGGTGAAGCGGATGTCGTCTTGAGTGAGGGGCAGGGCTTCGCCCTGGGCAACACGGAGCTGCCATTCTACAAGGTCAATGCCGGTCACCTCTTCGGTGACCGGATGTTCCACCTGTAACCGCGTATTCATTTCTAGAAAATAAAAGTGGCCTTCCTGGTCGAGCAGGAACTCGACCGTGCCCGCACCGGTGTAATGAATGGCTTTTGCCGCTTCTACGGCGGCTTGGCCCATGGCATCGCGAATAGTGGGTGTGACAGCAGGTGAGGGGCTTTCCTCGACAACTTTTTGGTGGCGCCGTTGAATGGAACAATCGCGTTCACCTAAATGAATGTGATTGCCGTGTTCGTCGCCAAATACTTGGATTTCGACGTGCCGGGGTTGCATAACGGCTTTTTCCAGGATCAGTTCGTCGCTGCCGAAAGCATTCAGAGCCTCAGAACGGGCGGACTGAATGGCGTTTTCGATGTCGTTTTCGTCCGTGACCAGGCGCATGCCTCGACCACCGCCGCCGGCTGCGGCTTTAACCATTACAGGTAGGCCTATTTTCTGGATTTCGCTGATCAGCGTAGCGTCTGACTGGTCACTCCCCTCGTAACCCGGAATGCATGGGACGTTCGCTTCCAGCATACGAATTTTGGCCAAACGCTTGTTGCCCATCAGTTCGATAGCTTCGGCAGATGGGCCAATGAAGGTGATGTTTTTTTCGGCGCAGCGTTGAGCGAACATGGTGTTTTCAGATAAAAAACCATAACCGGGATGGACAGCATCGGCCCCGGACTTTTCAGCGGCCTCAAGAATGTTATCAATTTGCAGGTAAGATTCCCCAACAGGTGCAGGCCCTACACAGACAGCCTGGTCAGCGAGTTGGACATGAAGTGCTTCAGCATCGGCTTCGCTAAAAACAGCAACGGTGCGGTAGCCAAGGGCTTTGGCTGTTCGAATGACACGAACAGCGATCTCACCGCGGTTGGCGATTAGGATTTTAGAGTATCGGTTCATTAAAGATCCCCATAAGTTTTAGTCATTCTGTACTGGGCGGTTAAGCAAGTGTGTCTGTCTTTTGGGTAACTTTGCCATACCCGTGTGTGAAAGGCGCCGGCTTAACAACAATGGCAGCAGGATAAAGAATTGGTTTGTAATCGCAAGTGTTAAATTGAAAGTCAGCTGTGTGCAGCCGCCTTCAGGAGCTGAGATGGTCGAGCGGTACGGCGGTTTTCGTCACAATATTGCGTAGAACAAAACTGGTGTGAACACCGGTTACCCCCTCGATGCGCGTGAGCTTACCGAGGAGAAATTCTTGGTAAAACTCCATGTCTGGCACGATTATTTTCAGTATGTAATCAGCATCTTGTCCGGTAATGAGATTGCATTCGAGCACTTCTGAGTAACTCTGGATAATGGATTCAAAGTGGTTGAAGCGCTCGGGGGTATGGCGATCCATACTGATAGACACTAAAGCCATCAGTTTGAGGCCGAGTTTTGAACGGTTCAGCAGAGTAACGTAGCGCTCAATCACGCCGGCCTCTTCCAACTGTCGTACGCGGCGCAAACAGGGTGAGGGGGATAGGCCTACCTGCTCGGCAAGCTCCTGATTGCTCATTCTGGCATTGGTTTGCAATGCTTGCAAAATACGCTTATCGGTTCGATCCAATTTCATCATAAATTCTTCATTAATTATATTTTTGATATTTTTTATCAAAAAAAGACTTATAAGTGAATGAATATTTCAAAAAATAAACTTTATAAGGGGTAATTTGAAATATTTGTTAGCCGCAAAACACTATACTGGTGTTCATACTTTTTGAAACAGGCAAACCAATTAACTGCGGCATGCAGTGGGGTAAAATCAATGACAGATTACAACTACCGCAAGTATCCAACGGAACCGGCCATTGAAATGAAAAAGAGACGGTGGCCGGACAACATCATACAAAAAGCACCGGTATGGTGCAGTGTTGATCTTCGTGATGGCAACCAGGCGTTGATCGAACCGATGACAACCGTGCAAAAAGAACAAATGTTCAATATGTTGGTGGATGTTGGGTTTAAAGAGATTGAGGTGGGGTTTCCCTCGGCTTCCCAGCCGGATTATGATTTTGTCCGCCAATTGATCGAAGAAGACCGAGTGCCAGACGACGTTGCTATTCAAGTACTCACCCAAGCGCGACCGGAGCTGATCGAGCGTACGTTTGAGTCCTTAAAGGGGGCTAAAAAAGCCATTCTGCATTTTTACAACTCGACATCGATTGTTCAGCGCGAAAAAGTTTTTGAGCTGGATAAAGCCGGTATCACCGACATTGCGGTGCAGGCGGCTCGGCTGGTCAAACAAAAGATAGCCGAGCACCCGGAAACAGATTGGATGGTTGAGTACTCTCCTGAGAGCTTCACCGGTACAGAAATTGACTACGCAGTGGCAATCTGTAATGCCGTAATCGACGTTTTTGAACCAACGCCGTCTAATCCAATGATTATTAATCTGCCGGCTACAGTGGAGATGACCACACCTAATATTTACGCAGACCGGATCGAATGGTTTCTGGATCATATCAACCGCCGCGACGCGATTCTTTTAAGTATTCATACCCATAACGACCGCGGCTGTGCCGTTGCCGCAGCTGAGCTGGCCGTATTAGCCGGTGCGGATCGCATCGAAGGCACCGTTCTGGGGAATGGTGAACGGACCGGCAATATGGACATTGTGACGATGGCCATGAATCTGTACAGCCAGGGGATTGACCCAACCCTCGATTTTTCAGACATGGACCGTATCGTCAAGTGTGTAAAAGAGTGTACCAATCTGCCCGTACATCCGCGCCACCCCTATGCCGGCGAGTTAGTTTATACCGCGTTTTCAGGCAGCCATCAGGACGCTATCAAAAAGTGTCTGGATAAATACACGGAAGGTGATACTTGGGAAATTGCCTACCTGCCGATTGACCCACGGGATCTTGGGCGAAGTTATCAGGAGGTGATTCGCATCAATAGTCAGTCGGGTAAGGGCGGAGTCGCCTATGTGGTTGAGAACGAGTACGGGCTGGAATTGCCCCGCTGGTTACAGATCGACTTCAGCCGCGTCGTTCAGGGATGGACAGAAACGCATGCAACGGAAATCAGTTCTCGGCAAATCTGGGGTCTTTTTAATGAGCAATATATCGACCGGCAGAACCCCTATCATTTGAAAAGCTACCAATTGGAGCGCACCACAGAAGATACGTTATCGGCTGTATTAGGCAATCATGCGGGGGACGTACGCATCTCTGGCCAAGGCAATGGTGCGATCAATGCTTTCATCAATGCGCTGGGCAGCCATTTGGGAGTTGACATTGATGTCCTTGAATACAGCGAGCATGCGTTGTCCGGTGGCGCCGAGGCCACGGCGGTGGCGTATGTGCAGGCCAAGTGCCAGGATCAGCGTTATTGTGGCGTGGCGATGAGCGAAGACATTCTCTCTGCAAGCTTGAACGCTGTACTCAGCGCCGTGAATCAAAATCTGACACAAATGGATAAAGTGGCCTAAGTAACCAGTTTGGGAGCCGTTCTTTCGCAGGGATGCGATTTAATGCTGGGTTTTTGCGGGTTGAGTGGGTCTTCCGGCCTGGATCAATACCCAGGGTGCGACCACGCAGGCCCAGAGGTGCTCATCCGCTTCGTACCATTGTCGGGCTTGATCATTGCTCACAGGTTGGATCATCCCCCGCTCAACCCAGTCTTCAACTTGCCGGGCATTGTCCTGGCTCAGCTGAAATGCCACTTCGACGAGGTCCAGCTGTGGATGAATAACTCGTGTTTTCCCACCGGCAAAATAGCGTTGCAGCTCCTTCCAGGGAATTTGTGCCGTTTCGCTGTTAATCTTGTGGCGGAGTAATTCGGGATCGTTGTTGTCCACGTCAGTCATGTTGTTTCACACCTGTGCGTTATTTTCACAACGATTTTATCGCGTTTGCATCTATGAAGGTAACTCAAGGCGTGATGTGGTGTCGGCGGTAGAGGACAGTGATGCTCAGGATCAGGCAGGCCAGGGTCACCGCCAGTGGAAACAGCACGGTGGTCACGGAGTAATGGGTCAGCGCGAACAGGGCCAGCACATTGCGGGCAATAAAGAGTGCAAAGAATGTCAGGCTTTCTTCGAAGGGGACGAGATAGGCCTTGCGCAGTGTCGGGCCAAACCCGAGCAGATCCACAGCTGTCAGAATAACCACTGCCCATATGGGATCGGATGTCATATACCAAAGCGGCCATGTTGACAGGGCCAGCGCTAAAAACCACTTGTCAGCTGACGAGATGGTGTGGCGAGAACGCTTCCTATAGGCCAGATAGGCGATATAGAGGGTGATCAGGCCCGAGACTCCAGTTGGCCAGGCTCCGGCACCGCCGTGATCGTGGTGCTGGGCGAAGAAAACGGTCAGCGTCGTGGTGCCCCAGATTATCCAGGAAAACAGATGCGGTACAACCTGCCCCTTATGAATCGCCCGAATGTAGGGAATAAAGGCCAGCAGGGTCAGTGCAATCGATGCACTGCCGAGAATGGCCTTGTAGGTGATCATATTCTACTGGTTATCCGCTGTTGGAGTTTTGTTTCCTCTAAAAAGGCGCCCAGCAAGGTATGAAAAACAGGCCCGGGTTCACTGATGGGCCGCCCATCGACTTCGCGAACGGGTATTAATTCAGCGCCGGTACCGGTCAAGAAGCACTCATCCGCTGTGTATAAATCGTAGGGCGTGAGTGATTTTTCATACACGGGAATCGTGCGATTACTGGCCAGTTGCATGACGACACGGCGAGTGATCCCATCCAGTGCTCCGTCGGTGGCCGGTGGGGTTAGCAACATTCCCTGTTTCACGATGAACAGGTTTTCGACCGAAGCCTCGCTGATGTAACCCGCATGATTGAGCAAAATGGCTTCATCCACACCGGCATGTTGTGCCTCCATCCGGGCCAGAATCTGGTTGAGGTAGTTGAGGCTTTTAATTCGTGAATCCAGGCTATCTGAGGGAATACGCCGGGTGGAGGCGATGATGGCGCGAATCCCTGATTGACGGGTTGTTTCATCCAACATGTTCAGTTGATCAACAATCAGGATGACATTGGGAAGACCGCATTCGCTGGGGTCAATGCCGAGAGGGCCTGGTCCTCGGGTGACCAGGATACGGATATAACCTTCCGGATCAGGGAATTGTTTAACCAGTGTGCCAATCACCTCGGATAACTGTGCCTTGCTGTTCGGAATATTCAGCCGAATACTCTGCGCCGAGTCCCACAAACGCTCCAGATGCGCTTCCAGATAGAAAGGCTGGCGCTGATAAAAGCGAATGCCCTCAAACACACCATCACCGTAGAGCAGGCCATGATCTGTGACAGGAATGACGGCATCGGCTTCATTTATCTGCTGACCATTCATCCAGTATCGTGTCGTGCTCATTATGGCTCCGTAAAGTCGTTGATTTGTTGTTGTAATAGTAATAGGCTATAAAATTGAGTACAGGGTTAGGTTTTTTGTATTTTTATAGGTACAGTTTCGCTCAGAATATCGACTGTACCGGCGATAGTTAATGCATGTGTACCGATGACTGAAAAATTGTACGAGCAGATTGCCAGCCAGCTGCGTGGTCAAATTGCCCGAGGGGTTTATCCACCCGGTGAGCGGTTGCCGGGAATCCGTAAACTCAAGACTGGCCTGGGTGTGAGCATCTCGACGGTATTAAGCGCTTTGGCGCTTTTGGAAGCTGAAGGGCTGATCGAAGCACAATCGCGGTCCGGTTTTTACGTTAAGCCGGTGACACTGGCGCACATCACGCTGCCGACGGCATCTCAGCCAGACTTGATCCCCCAACCCGTCACTAGCCAGCAGCTGGCGTTGAACCTTGTCAAAGCCAGTCATCATGTCGATATTTTGCAGCTCAGCACAGCCGTGCCAGATGAGTGTTTTTTGCCGACTGACGCCATTGGCCGATCGGTGGCCCATGTTTCACGGCGGCAAAAGGAGCACAGCAGTTACTATGAGTTTCCTCCTGGCCATATAGAGTTGAGGCGGCAAATTGCCAAACGGCTGGTCATGGCAGGGTGCGAAGCCAGGCCGGATGATGTTGTGATCACTGCCGGTTGTCAGGAAGCAATCATTCTCGCCTTGCAAGCAGTCGGCGCACCTGGCGACGTTGTCGCTGTGGAGTCCCCCACTTTTTATGGTTTGTTGCAAGCGATTAACTACCTGGGCATGAAGGCACTGGAAATCCCGACCGATCCGGTTGAAGGGCTGAATCTGGGTGCGCTTGAAATGGCTCTCGAGCAATGGCAAATCAAGGCCTGTGTGGCGGTGTCGAACTTTTCCAATCCGCTGGGTTATTGCATGAGCGATGGGCGCAAAGCGGCATTGGTTGATTTGCTGGAGCGATACCAGGTGCCACTGATTGAAGATGATATCTACGGCGATCTGGGTTTTTCCGGTGATCGGCCTGTTGCCTTTAAAGCGTTTGATACCCAAGATCAGGTGCTCTACTGCAGTTCTTTTTCCAAAACGGTTGCACCGGGTTTGCGGGTAGGGTGGGTTTTTTCCCACCAGTACCGGGAAAAGATAGAATTTTTGAAATACGTCAACAACCTTTCGGCGCCAACCTTATCCCAACGGGCGTTAGCGCATTACTTGCAACACGCCAATCACGATCGGTTTTTACGCAGAGTTCGTTCCCAATACCAGCGTCAGGTGCACCGGATGCTGGATTTAATCACACATTACTTCCCGACGGGCACACGCGTTTCCCAACCCAAAGGGGGCTTTGTTATTTGGGTGGAGTTGCCTATTCAAGTCAATGCGTTGGAGCTGTACCGTCTGGCGTTGGAAGCGCGGATCAGTATTGCCCCGGGGCAGATCTTTTCTGCCCGGCAAAAATACGAGCATTTTATTCGTTTAAACAGTGCTGTGCAGTGGAGTACCCGTGTGGAGGCGGCACTCAAGCAGTTGGGTCAGTTGGCTTCAACGCTGGCGGCTTCTTGAGGAAGGGGTCCACGACTTTTTCCGCTACCTGGAAGTGGTAGGCCAGCCGCCAAAGATGGTAGGAGACTCGTCGCAACCAGCGTTGAGCATGTAATATTTCATACCCGGTCTCAACCCTCAATGCCCCATTAGACATCTCCGCCAGGACGGTGTTGCGATAGGTTTCTGTCTGGCGGTTGAGCGTTTGCCAGAAAGTCTGCACAGCCTCGGTTGAGGTGACAATGTCGGGACTTTGCATGGCGGCGGCGACTTGAGCGAAGTGTTCGATCGTTTCCTCAAGTGCCTGCCGCAATGTGGGGCGTTTGTCAAAAACAGTGATGTCATCCATGTGCTCAATTCGGTTGGCCAGGCGGCTGAAATGCTCGAGTGCGTGCATCAATGCCAGGTGAGCTCGTTGGGTTTTTTCAGTCGCGTGATCGGTTTTGATCGATCCGGCATACTGGCGTAACGACGATAGCGTTTGCTGAATGTCATTAAAGGCTTGCAGGGTGTACACCGCTGTGCCACCGGTGGCCACTTGTTTGAAGGTTGTCATCAGTTGCACGGCCAGTTCGGCCAGCGTGGTTGCGCTGACGAGCAGCGCGGTGTCCGGGTTTTTCAGAAGGGAGGGATCAAGCCGCGCGGTGCGCTGATCCTTTCGCTCCGGCAGTATGTATTCGATCAGGCGGGCAAACTGATGTGTCCAAGGCAGCACCAATAACACACCCAGTAAGTTAAAGAGTGTATGGAATGCCACGAGTGCAATTTCCGGTGCTGACCAAAAGCCGGTTTTAAATGCACCAAACCAAACATTTTCGTACGTTTTTAGCAGTAGAAAAGCAAATGTTCCCGTCATTAAGTTGTAAATGACATGGGAAATCGCGGTCCTTCGAGCTTGCAGGTTGCTGCCAATTGCGCCGAATAAGGCGGTGGCGGTTGTGCCGATATCCATTCCTACGACCAGCGCGGCGGCCTGAGCAAAACTGATGCTGTCGACTGCCAATGCCGCCAGGGCTGTGGCAACGCCAACACTGGAAGATTGCGTCACGAGCGTCATGGCGATCCCCAGGAGCAGCAGCAAAAAGCGGCCGGAAAGCGTGTCAGATGGGAAGATGGCCGGGGTTAAAATCTCCCGGAAATCAGTCATTCCCTGTTGGATCATCGAAAAGCCAAGGAAAAGGATACCAAACCCAGCAAGAATTTTTGCCAGCGCTAATAGGCGCTTGGTTTTGCCAAAAATTTGTAATAGTGCACCAAGTGGTATGAGTGGCATCAAAAGGTCAGCCAGTTTGAGTTTAAAGCCGATCAGAACCACCAGCCATCCCGTGATGGTGGTGCCGATATTGGCTCCAAACAAAATGCCCAGCGCATGCCCAAACGATAGTAAGCCCGCACTGACAAAGCCAATGGCGACTAAGATTGTGGCACTGGAGGACTGCAGGGCTGCGGTGGAAAGTGCACCACTGATGGCCCCTGAAACTGGGCTGCGTGTGAAGCGCGCGAGCAGTTTGGGCAGCCAGGTGCCGGAAACGGCTCGTAGACCCTCGGTCATCAACGACATACCCAGTAAAAACAGTCCGATGCCGGCGGCAACCAGAAGAAATTTTTCCATGAACTCAAACGGACTCGTAACTGCCAAGCTCAGTTGAGGTCTGAGACAAAAGTGGCAAACTTAAAAAAACGCGATATGCTTGATTTTACAGGACCTTCCGATAGAAAACACAGGCCAACCGCATTTCAATGAGCACAGATGGTAACAGAGCCCTGCATTTCCAGTTGAACTTAGCTCGTGATGAATACCTGCGTTACTATCAGGGTTCCGCGAGTGTTGTTCGGGTGAGAGCCGATACGGGAGAAATTGTGCAGTTTCCCGCCGAGGTTTTGCGCAAATTTGTTGACCATAACGGGGTGCATGGGCACTTCATATTGTATTTTGATAGACAAAATAAACTTGTTGAGGTGGTCAAGAACAGCACCTGATCCTGAGAGGAACGTTGCGATGCTAAAACAGCAAATACGGTATGTTGTGGCCACCTGGCTGCTTTTGGGAGCCACAGGTTTATGGGCCGGGGAAGTGAATATACTGCACGTGGTTGCCAAGCCTGCCGGTTCGGGCCGCTACTACATTGATGTCACACTGAAACATGCTGATACCGGTTGGGCGCACTACGCAGATCGTTGGGATGTACTGGATGAACAGGGCACGATAATTGGGCAGCGTATCCTTCATCATCCTCATGTGGACGAACAACCCTTCACTCGCGGGTTGAGCCTTTCAATCCCGGAGCACGTCAAGCAAATCACCATTCGTGCGCACGACAAGGTGCATGGCCTGAGTTCGCAAGAAAAAACAATCCAGCTGAAGGATTAGGCGGCCTGATTTTCATTGCGACTGCCCCGGTTTTTAGAGGTGGTTAAGTAGCATCAGCGCTTTGGGATGCGGTGTCATATACACCGAACGCAGAATATAGTCATTCGGGTACTTGCGGAAGTGGTGTCGGAGCAGGGTGATTGGCACGATAAGGGGCAGTACACCTAATCGATACTGCTCGATCACTTCTTTAAGCTCGGCCTTGTCATCACGGTCCAATTGTTTTTTCAGATAGCCTTGGATGTGTTGCAGCACATTTACGTGGTTTTTGCGGCTAGGCACAATTCTGAGCAGTTCCGTCATCCGGGTCAGGTAGACTTTGGCCAGTTCGGGGAGCGTCATGTCGCTGGTTTGTGAGAGCAGGCGTCCCAAATCCCGGGTTTTATCCTGATCGCGGCTCATAAAAATCAATTTGTGCTGCGCGTGAAAATCCGTAAGCGCAGCCTGGGATAACGCGGCCATTAACTGACTTTTCCAACGCCAGTAAATAAAAACATGGCTGATAAAGTTTTCCCGCAGTTTGGGGTCCCCCAACCGGCCTTCTTCCTCAATGGGCAAGTGGGGAAAGTTTTGCATTACTTGAGCGGCATATAAGCCTGTACCATTTCGTTCGGGTGGCCTGTTGGCGTCAGGAATATAAATTTTTACCCGCTCCATACCACAGCTTGGGGAGTCTTTTTTGAAAATGTACCCAAAAATGTCGTCTTGCCAATGACGTTGTTCGTTAGCACATTCAATCAGTTGTTGTGAGACATTGAGGGCTGCATTTTTAACACCGATGGCCTGTACCGTATCACTCTGTTTCACCAGCTTGATGGGCTCCCGCGGAATACCCAGGCCAATAGCCACTTCGGGACAAAACGGTTTGAAACGAAAATATTCCCCCAGTGTTTGGTTAATGTAGGCGTTGTTTTTGTGTCCGCCATCAAAGCGCACCTGTTCGCCAAGCAAACAGCTGCTGATACCCAGGAGAATTTTTTGATTTTGATCTGTCATTAGTTATCGATTTTTTACGTGTGCTTATTTTTTGATGCTTAGCGGGCGATCTGGCTTAGCGTAGCTGTATTGATGGATGAGCTGAGTCGTGTGGTAATGGTCCAGCCCTGAAATAGCCACAGTTTGGATCACGTCAAGCGCAATTGTGCCATCTTTTTGAATGGCTTCGTTTTCGATTTTTACCTCGATAATTTCGCCAATAATGAGGTAACAATTGTTGATTGCAATCGTCATAATCTCACGCGACTTAAGGCCCATACTCAAATGGCTTTCTTTGACATAAGGGGCAGGGTGGTGCTGGCTGGTTTGTGGTGTTAGGCCCACGGCATCAAATTCAGAGACATCGTTGGGGTATCGGGCAGCGCACTGGTGAGCGGCTTCAATCATGCCTTTGTGGACGTGATTGAGCGAGAAATAGCCCGTTTCACGGATGTTTGTGAGTGTGTCTCGAGTGACGCTATCAGGCCGGGATATGATGCCCATCAGTGCTGGATTGGCACCTAAATGCACCGCAGAGCTAAAGAGCGCGAGATTATTGCAACCACTCTGGCTTTGTGTGCCAATGAGGTTAGCACTTTTGAACCCACTGAGGCTATTCACAAAATTGGTGCGGTACTGTTTGGGCATATCGCGGATGTCATGGTCACTCAGATACATAGCAGCTACACTCTATTTTTGATGGCCGGATGTTAAGCCGTCAGGGTGTCGAAAAAAGGCCGGATGTGTGACTATAGCACAGGCATGTGCTGGCACGGATTCTGTGAAAACTTAAGAATGAAGCCAGGCAACTAACCACAAAATGGTCATTAACAATCAGCAGACAGAGGCTATTTGGAGGTATAAAAATGAGTCCACTGAAAATTTTTGGCATGTCCAAAAGTCGTACATTCCGAGTACTTTGGATGGTAGAAGAGCTGGGGATTGAGTACGAACACATTCCGGTAGAAATTGGCGATCAGGGAACAGGGTCTGCCGAGTTTTTAAGCATCAATCCGAACGGACGTATTCCCGCCATCCAGGATGGAGAGCTGACTTTGTTTGAGTCCATGGCGATTAACCTATACCTGGCACGTAAATACCCCGGTCGGATGATGCCAGACAACCTGGAAGATGAAGCCCGCGTTGTCCAGTGGAGCTTCTGGGTCGTCAACGAGCTGGAACCAGGTTTGTTAACCCTGCTGCGTCATCGGGCGACGTATCCGGAAGATCAGCGTGATCCGCAATTGGCGGATACTACAGAGAGGGAACTGGCCCGCCCACTGGCCGTGTTAGACCAGGCTTTGACGGGTAAATCATACCTGGTGGGAGAGCATTTCAGTGCGGCAGATCTGAATGTCGCCAGTGTGATGGCCTGGGCAAAAGCGTCTAAAGTGGACTTCCGTGCATTTCCGCATGTCGCAGCTTGGATGGAACAGTGTTTGGGGCGGCCGGCATCACGTGCGGCGCGACGTTAAAATCCAAGTGTTTGAGTGAGGTGACACCATGCCGCTGATAAAGGCGCCTGATCGAGGCAGAACACAGACAGACTGGTTGGATTCCCGCCATACGTTTTCATTTGGTGATTATCAGAACCCGGCACGCCGAGGATTTGGCTGTCTGAAAGTGATCAATGATGATCAAATTGCCCCCGGTGCTGGCTTTCCAACGCACCCCCACGCGAATATGGAAATTATTACCTACATGCTTGCCGGTGAGATTGCACACCAGGACAGCTTGGGACATGGCTCGGTCATTCGGCGGCATGAGTTGCAACGGATGAGCGCAGGCACAGGAATCTCACACAGTGAATTTAACCCTTCTGACGAGACCCCAACCCATCTCTTACAAATCTGGATTCACCCAGCCGAGAGAAACCTATCACCTTCCTACGAGCAAAAATGTTTTGACGTTCTGAGCGATGGCAGCTGGCAATTATTGGCCTCTTCCGCCGAGTCAAGCGGGGCCTTGCGGATCCATCAGGATGTGAAAGTTTACCGGAGCCTGCTTCAGGCCGGGCAGTCACAAACCTACTCCTTGGAACGTGGGCGCTGTCTCTGGGTGCATATGGCCTTGGGAGAAGGGGCGTTAGACGGCCAAGCATTGGCGGCCGGCGATGGTCTGGGGCTGGAAAGCCCGGGAACGTTGACGTTTTCTACGCCCGGGCAGGCTGAAATATTGCTTTTTGATCTCCCAGGCCTTTAGATCACAGATTGATCACTTCCTGTTTGCTGACCTTAATCAAGGGAGGGAAGAAATGTCGGTAACTGCTTGCGAATGGCCTCGGGAGACTGGGTGACGACATTTTTGTCCACTTCGAGTATGACTTTTTGCTTGATACGCTCAGGCAACTCCCGTCGTAAAGCGCCCAGCATGGCAGGCGCAGCGACGATGATGAGGCGTTTGTAATCGCCTTTATTGTGCGCATCTGTTAGATGGTCTGCCAGCCATTTGGCAAAGTAGATCAGCTCCTGATCTTTCGGTTCGATCTTCTCCTGAAAGGCATGGCGGCCACCACTTTTACTGCCGCCTTTATCGGCATGTCTGCCAGGCAAATCACTGACCATGTCGCGCTCGTGCAGGCGGCCTTCTGGATGGACCAGCGTTTCCAGCTCTTCCAGCGGCGAAGATGATGAGCTGACGGTGAATATTCGGGCACGGCTGCTTTCAGCGGCGATAATCCAGGTTTTTTGCATCGACCTATCTCCCGTTTACGGATAGCTTAACCATACCGCCAGGCCGATTAAGAATCTTGATACAAATCAATGGACGAGTCACTGGCCGATCCCTGATTGGCTGATGTCGAGAGGATCGCAGACGTTTCTTTGTCAGCCGGACTCGTTTTTATGGCTTTCCTATGGTAGAACCTTTGGGCAAAATAAAACTGTTAATTTAAGGAGGAAAGCTGTGAATTTTGATTTTTCGAATGAACAAAAAATGCTTAAAGATCAAGCCAGAAAGTTCTTGCAGGACCAGTGCAGCAGCACGGTTGTTCGGCAAGTGCTGGAGGGTGAGATGGAGTATGCCAGCCATGTCTGGCAAGAAATGGCTCAAATGGGTTGGCAGGGCACGTGTATCCCCGAAGCATACGGCGGGGCTGGCCTGGGCTATTTAGAACTTTGTGTGTTGGCGGAAGAGGTGGGTCGCTCACTCGCGCCCATTCCCTTTTCTTCATCCGTATATCTGGCGGCAGAAGCGCTGCTGAGTGCAGGGTCGGAGGCCCAGAAATCGCACTGGTTGCCCAAACTGTCATCCGGTGAAGCCATTGGCGTGCTGGCGCTGGCAGAAGGGGCGGGCGCGCCTGTGGAAAGTCATCTTCAGTGCCAATTTTCAGGTGGCCAGCTCACGGGCAAAAAAATGCCGGTACTGGACGGCCCTCTTGCGGATGTAGCGATCGTGGTGGCCAAAGATGGCGAGACGGGCGGGGTGAGCTTAGTCTTGGTTGATGTAGCAGATTCGAGCGTTCAGACGGAACCTTTGACAACGGTTGACCCCACACGCCCACAAGCGATCATGACGTTTAACAACACTCCCGCTGAATGTCTCGGGGCACCCGGCAAAGGTTGGGGCTTGTTAACCCAGCTCTTTAATAAAGCCGCGGTTTTGCTGGCTTTTGAACAGATTGGTGGGGCCGATGCGGCTTTGCAAATGGCGCGAGACTATGCACTGGGCCGTTACGCGTTTGGCCGCCAGATAGGCTCATTTCAAGCCATAAAACACAAGCTGGCAGACTGTTACATCAAAAATGAACTGGCGCGGTCCAACACCTATTTCGGTGCCTGGGCGCTATCAACCAATGCCCGCGAACTACCGCTTGCCGCTGCGACAGCGCGTGTTTCTGCGACACAGGCTTTCGAGTTCGCCGCCAAGGAAAATATCCAAACCCATGGTGGCATGGGGTACACCTGGGAGTTCGATTGCCATTTGTACTACCGCCGGGCAAAACTGCTGGCTTTAAGCCTTGGCAGCGCCTTGACCTGGAAAAACCGTCTCGTCGATCAACTGGAACAGCCGTCAGCGGCCTGAGGAGGAAAAAACAATGGATTTTAACGATACCCCACAAGAGGCCGAGTTTCGGGCTGAAGTCAAAGCCTGGTTGAAAGCGAACGTGCCGGATCAGAACCAGGAAGTGGCCAGTGCCTACAGCAGCCGCCAAAATCAGGCGGAGGCGCTGGCCAAAGCCAAACAGTGGCAGGCAAAAAAAGCCGCAGCGGGTTATGCGGCGATTACCTGGCCGACAGAACTCGGTGGTTTGGGTGGAACCCCCATGCAAAACGTGATCTATGCGGACGAAGAATCCAAATATGTGGTTCCCCGTGGTTTTTTTGATATTGGGTTGGGCATGTGTATCCCAACACTCATCAAACACGGCACAGACGCGCACCGTCAACGTTATGTGAAACCGGCCCTGTATGGTGAGGAGGTCTGGTGTCAATTATTTTCAGAACCGGTTGCGGGCTCAGATCTGGCCGGTATTCGAACGCGAGCGGAAAAAGACGGTGATGACTGGATTTTGAATGGGCAAAAAATCTGGACTTCTGGCGCGCATCATGCCGATTACGGCATCATCGTGACGCGTTCCGACCCTGCCGTACCCAAGCATCAGGGGTTGACGTTTTTCTTTCTGGACATGAAATCACCGGGTGTTGAAGTGAAACCCATTAAGCAGATTTCTGGTGGACGGAATTTCAACGAAGTGTTTTTTACCGACGTGCGTGTACCAGACAGTCAGCGTCTCGGTGGTGTGGGCGAAGGCTGGAAAGTGTCGCTGACAACACTCATGAATGAGCGCTTGAGTGCCGGTCGAACCTTGGATGCAGACATGGTGGAATTTATTGCCATGATAAAAACATTCACCATGGAAGACGGCTCCCCTGCGATCAAAAATGCCGATGTACGAGGCAAGCTAGCGGATTGGTATGCTCAGGGACAAGGTCTCAAATACACGCGTTTTCGCACTATGACCGCGCTCAGTAAAGGGCAGACACCCGGGCCAGAAGCGTCTATTGGCAAGTGCGTCAGTGCGTCGCGCAGCCAGGATTATGCGGCATTTGCGATGGAACTGATGGAAATGGGAGGTGTTGTGACAGATCCTGACCATTCGCCGCAGCAAGGATTTTTCCCGGAGAGCTGGATTCTGTCGCCTGCGATGAGGATCGCCGGTGGGACGGATGAAATCCTCAGAAACATCATTGCCGAGCGCGTGCTGGGCCTGCCCGGTGATGTTCGCGTTGACAAGGATATGCCGTTTAACGAATTGCCGACAGGTGCCTGATTACGCGGTAAACAAGTGACATCGAAACCAGAAAACGTCACGCGCGCACTGGTCTGGCGCGAATTTCGCCATGGGATGCGGGACATGATTCCCATGGTGGTCGGTGCAGTGCCGTTTGGCATCATCTTTGGTGCTTTGGCTGTCAGCGCAGGGCTTTCGCCAGGGATGGCTATGGCAATGTCGCTTCTGGTCTTTGGTGGCGCCTCGCAGTTTGTCGCAATTGGGCTTGTCACCCAGGGCGTGGGGGTGCTGTTGATTATTTTGACAACCTTCGTTCTGAATGTACGGCATGCCCTTTACGCAGCGTCGTTGGCACCTTACGTCAAGCGTTTACCTCAACGCTGGCTGTTACCGGTTGGTTTTTTGCTGACGGATGAGGCCTATGCCGTCACAATTGCCCGTTATCGAGCGTCAGATACCTCTGCGTGTAAGCACTGGTACTATCTGGGAGCAGCGACGTTCATGTATGTGAGCTGGCAGCTCAGTACCTTGCTGGGCGTACTGGCAGGCAACCAGCTCAAACAAATGGGCGAGTGGGGGCTTGAATTTGCCATGGTGGCGACGTTTATGGGCATTGCCGTACCCATGTTAGTCACTCCCGGCATGTTGCTCTGCGGCATGGTTTCTGGAGCGGTTGCCCTCATCTTTTATGATCTGCCCCATCAGCTCGGACTGATTCTTGCGACCTGCTCCGGGATTGTGGCAGGGGTGTGGGCCGGTTACTGTTACCCCGTCCCGGTCAAAAAGGAGGAGCACCTATGAGCGATGTCTGGATATTGGTTTTAGGCATGGCGCTGGTGACTTTTTTGTCTCGTTATCCCGTGTTGGTGATTTTGGGGCGAATGCCTCTGCCTGCACCTATTCTGAATGCTTTGCAATATGTGCCAGTTGCTGTGCTGACGGCGATTTGTGTACCCATGATCTTTCGGCCAGGAGGTGAGTGGTTTTTAGATCCCACCAGCCCCTACCTGGCCGGTGGGTTAGCAACGGTTCTGGTGGCCGGGTACTACCGGCAATTACTCTTGACGTTGCTGGTGGGAATGAGTGTCTTCTTTTTGTGGAAGTGGCTGTGGTACGTTTAACGTCTAGCTCACCGGAAAATGTGAGAGCGGCAAGTGTTTTGGTCCGACTACAGCGGCTTTTATAAGCAAAGTTTCATTTCCAACAAACATGGTTTGAATCCCGCCTTGTGATAGGACTTTATCGCCGATTCGTTTTGAGCGTATACATCCAGATAAATATCTTTTACACCCTCACCTTTACTCCATTCAATAAGCTGATCCAGAATTTTTTGAGCGAATCCCTGACCTCGGTGGTTCGGAGATACAAACATGAAACCAATATAGGCGTGTTTTTCATGTACCAAACATTCTTTTGAGTTTCGAATTTGGGCATAGCCCGTTCCAATAATATTTCCACAGTCTTCAACGACAATAAGATGAGTACGGTCGTCTGAAATCATATTGGGCAGATCATAATAAAAGGTGTTCCCTGATTTGAGAGATGAGTTTAAAGGCCGCTCAAACTCAATGACACACTGTTCTAGCTCGAGTAGCCGTGGAAGATCCGCGGAGAGGGCCTCTCGTAATATCAATGTCTTAGTCCTCTATAGTTGAGTCATGGTGTAAGCACATAACGCTCTAATCATCCGACGCCTGAGCGGTCGGCTGCTTTTGATTGTTCGGGCTTAGGTACTTTTCCATTGAGAAATTGATTAAGGTCACCCCGTTTCTTTGCACTTCGTTTTTCTTAACTATCGAGAAACCCCGATGCTCAAAGAACGATTTAGCAACAAGTGACGCTTCAAGGTATAAGCGTTTGATATGTTTAGCGCTTGCTTCAGCGACTAAGTATTCATGTAGGCTGGATGCGACCCCTCTTCCCTGAAAATTCGGGTGAGTATAAGTGCAGTCAATATGACCATCAGCATCTAATTCTATAAAGCCCGCTACACGCCCTTCAATGACAGCGATGAATGGCTTTGTCACAGTCAACCGCTCAGCCCAACGTTCATAATCGACCGGGCTAGGTGCCCAAGCTTCTTTTTGCTCTGATGAATACAACGAGGGTGCAATTGAATGAACAGATTGATGAAACAAGTCAGCTATTTCCCTGGCATTGTCTGCAGAGTATGTTTGTATCTCCATAGTAGCCCTATCAGCGCACTCAAGGTGAAAAAGTACGGGTGACTGTCAGGTTAAGACCTGCGTGGCGGCTGGTGCTGGCCGGTTCGTGGATGGTAATGCCAAAAGGGCTGTTGTTTGAGAGCCTGACATCGTCACTCCTGCCAAATCGCCATATTTTAAACCAGGTTGCTACACCAAATTGCCAGTCCGTCGAGAGGGGCTTTGTCCAGTTGAGGGCAATTCGGGCGCCATTTTTTTCCCCTAAATTCAGGGTTGATTGTCCATAACCTACGGCTGTTAAGTCAACCTCCATTTCCGGGTTGAATACACGGAAAATCGATAAATGGGTCGATAACTGGCCTTGCCAGGCGGTATTCATACCGGCTTCGGCGACGAGGCCCAGCTCCCACCAGCGGTAGTTTTCAAAAAGCCCCAGGATGTTGTTTTTGGGCTGAATGTCCCGCGTCCAATTCATGTAAGCCAGATCCAGTCCTACTTGAGTGTATTGGTTTTTTAGTTGTGTGTGGTGTCGCAGAGAATAGCGCCAGGCATTTAAGGTTTCATCGGTTTCGGTATGATGTGGCTGGCCCGTTTGGGTCCTACCGTCGTAGTCTACGGTGCCCTTGGCAAGCATGAGGCCGAATCCTGATCGCCAGTGCCCGGCGAGTGGTGCCTCAACGCTGAAAGAGAGCGCATTCAGGAACCCGGTTTCTTCATTGAGTACCGTTTTGCGTTCATCAAACTCGCGATAGTTAAAGGCATAGAGGGTGGGTGTGATTGAAATTTCGCCAGCCTTTACGGAAGGGAGAAAAAAGCATGCCCAGGTGATAAGCAGGGTGAGTGAGCGCAGAGGGGGTGTTGTTTTAGGGGTTGTCATTGCGCCTCGTAATGTGATCGGGGCTGTGTTTGTCACAAGCGTTGCGAAATCGTATCACAAGCTTGGAGGCACAAAAAAAGCGCGCCCGAAACAGGCGCACTTTTTTCTCTGCTGAGGAACAGTTACTGATTATAAGTTGTGGCTACGCCGTCGTAAGTGACCACCATTTCGGAGCAGTTCGGGAAGGTGATCGACAAGACAACAGCACCCGTGCTGTCAGTGACTTCAATTTCACCACTGCCAATATTGCCATTGTCACAGATTGTAATGTTTGTGGCGGTGATGGTGATTGTGCCGTGGTCTGGGTCGGTCACTGTTGCGCTTACGTTGTAACCGCTGCTGTTGTTACCGGTCACCGAGGAGTCTGATACCGTGTAAGTCCGGCCATCGGAACCGGTGGTTGTTGAGCTGTAAGTGCACGAGTACGATGCATTACAAGTGATGGTCATATTGATGGTTTCGTTATAGCTCGGGCCGGAGTAGGTGAGGTTGTCGTACACAATTCGGTAGCTGCTGATATCGTTGCCGGAATAGGTGTAGTAGATGGTCATATTGCCATCCAGTGTGTAGCTTGATGAACAATACTGGTTAAAGTCGTATTCGATCCGGTTAACCTGCTGTCCGTTAATGACAGCATTGTAGTTGGCGCTGCCACCGCAGTCGCCTGTAATCGTACCGCTGTAACCCGTAGGCAGGTTACTCAAGCTTTCAACT